>JGI24143J45723_1000836_pt1 | contig 15520 bp, 16 predicted proteins | sample BarGraIncu00432A_FD_45723 | JGI IMG/M metagenome (IMG submission 45723)
CCTTACTACCACATCATCCATACATAAATCAATCTACCCACTGCATAAATTACCATACAAGCCGCTATTGCTAGTAATAAGAAACATACTTGATAAGCCATCATTAACTCGATCATAATAAGCGCCTCCTTTATGGAAATTATATCCACAAAAAGGAGTTTTATGCTTATTTCCACTTATCATAAAAAAAGCCACCCACCAATTAAGGTAGACGGCTAAGATAGTAAACATTTGCAACAATAATCTTATTGTGAAATCCCCATTGTTGCTAATCCATAAACAGCGTATATTAACATTTTCATGCCTCCTGACCCACACATAAAGATCTTTATAAAAGAACGATGTCGTCGTGAAACGAATTAATGAGTAACCATTACACTTTCGATCTGTTTATTGTTTTTATATCAAAATATGCGGCAACAGCATGATCACATAAAAGAGCGCCGTAAACTGGAAATAAATGTCTTATTTATTTGATATTCGTGCTTTACCTTTTTTGTCACAACCTGATCATTTTCCATCACCTTGTTCAATAAAGATAATGGCGCATCTACATTATGTATGAACCAGCATGTTCAGCAACTCCTTATTTTTATTTGTATTTATTAAAATAACATCTATATCAAATTTATTATCTGTAAAAGCTCTACGCTTAATATACATCAATTGATAATCATTGTCAATTGATGTATATTAAAACACAAGTTATTTCCAAATGAAAAAAGCCATCCTACTCACCTAAGAGTAAAATGGCAATAATTTTTACTATATCCTAACAGGTACGTTTACTACCAGTTGGCTGAGGTTTAATTATATTTTCCAAAACGCAAGCGAATGAAGTTGCTTTTTTCTTGTATAACCCGTCTTTTGATTTATAAGGATCATGCTTATGGTGATCGTAAATAGGTTGCGGAGATGCTACTTTCAAAATCATATCAATCACCCTCCTTGAATAAGTAATAAGCCTTATCTTATACTAATAAATCTTATTATCTATATTATCGTTATATCTTAACTAAAACTTAACAATGATAATACAACATCTTTTTATTTTTTTTTAGAACCGACAAAGAAGCAACTCCAACAAATTATATCTTTATATAAATTATCAATATTCTATACCGGTAAATTTTTTCACAATAATATAGCCGTCCACCAATTAAAGTAGACGGCTAATATGACAAATCGGTAAATATATCCACTAACAACAACGTCCTTATTAACTAACCATAAACAGTAGATATTAACATTCTCATACCTCCTGGCCCACATAAAGAGATCCATATAAAAGATCGACATGGTCGTGGAACTTGTAACCGCTACTATATCGATCTGTTACTTGATTTTATATCAAAATATGTGGCAACAGCATGACAATATAAAACACTGCACCCTGGCTAGTGGGCTTATTTACTTATTCGAGATTCTCACTTTAATTCGTTTGCCGCAGCCAGAACATTTTCCTTTACCTTGATCGTCAAGGCTAATTACGTAGCCACATTGTGTGTGTACTAGCAAATTCACCACCCCCATGTTTTTATATTTATTTATATAGCATCTGCTATGAATCTTATAATACTATGTAACTATTAAGAATTTATTAGAATTGAATAGATTTATTCTTACGCAATAGAAAAGACTATGCGGGACTTTTTTCATTGTCTACTCTATGCACACACCTCTACCTTACATATGAAAAATCCAATTAATAATACCGCCAAACTATCCAATCGTACAAAGCTTTATATAACACCACCAAGTTCTCTGATTAGTTGTTTATCTACTTCTATCCATTGATCGCCGGGTGTTGCAAATTTAAGAAACTTATAAAAGCACTCTAGGGCTTCATTATTTTTTCCTAACAGGATAAGTATCCTTCCTTTCTCATAATAACAATATGCATCCTGTGGATCTAATTCAATCGTTTTACTAAAATCAGCAATAGCTAAATCGTATTGACCTTGGGATGAATATATAGTTCCACGATTGTAATAAGCCTTTGTATACTGTGGATCTAATTCAATTGCTTTATTAAAGTCAGCGATTGCTAAATCATATTGACCTTTAGGTACATAAAAGATTCCACGATTATAATAAGTCTTTGCATATTGTGGATCTAATTCAATCGCTTTACTATAATCAGCGATGGCTGAATCATATTGACCTTTATTACCATAAGCAGTCCCACGATTGTGATAACCATCTGCATCTTTCCCATTTATTTCAATTTCTTTACTGAAATCAGCAATAGCTAAGTCATGTTGACCTTTGCGATCATACATAAGTCCGCGATTGTTATAAACATCTGCATACTGTGGATTTAATTCAATCGCTTTACTATAGGCTAAAATAGCATTATCATAATCTTTTTCATTTACTTCATAAGCATACCCTTTTTCAAACCATTGTGTAGCAGTAAGGTCTTTTATTTCAGCAAAGGCAGCACAGGGTAACCATATAATCATGAATAGCACCAAACTAGAGAGCAATCGACAGAATGACTTGTTCATAAACATATAATAAAGCTCCTTTATCTATCAAAAGTATCTACTTAGAGTATATCACCCTCGCCTTCTTTTAACCAGTATATTCCATTTAAGTAAAATAAAAAAGCCCTCTTTATACTGAGATCAATTAAACTTAGCTTTGGTGTGATTGCTCCGTCGGAGTTACCTGCTCTATATTGACCGTTCTAGTCGGGAACGGAATTATTATTCCTTCCTGTTGGTAACGAACATGAATTTTTTTGATGAATTCGTGGCGGATAAGGTGCTGGTCCGTTACGGTCTTTACCCGCAGGATAACACTGAAGTTAATGCTGGACTCTGCGAAACTGGAGTAACGGACTAGGGGCTCAAAGCCGTTGACGCCACCTTCCGTTTCTTGCAGAATTTCTTTTGCAACCGCGACAGTAACTTTTTCCACATGATCCAAATCACTTTCATAACTGACTCCTATGGGGATGGCGATGGAACATTCAGCGAAGGGTTGCGCATAATTGGTAATTGTGGATGAAGCAAATTTCTGGTTGGGTATGACTACCATGTTCTCAGTGGGAGTTTTTATTGTGGTATTGCGCCAGTTCATATCCACTATATGGCCCTCTTCGCTAGTCGACAGTTTAACAAAGTCACCTATCTTGATTTGTTTAGCCACCAGTATATTGATGCCGGAAAATAAATTCGCCAGAGTCTCCTGTAGTGCCAAAGCGACAGCCAAGCCGCCAACGCCTAAAGCGGTGAGCAACGGAGATATGGCGACTCCGAAGGATTCAAGTAAAAATACTATGCCGATGGCGTAAACGGCCAGGTCAATTGTTGTGGCTAAGATGGAAGTGGAAGCAAAAGCTCCCGATCTTTTTCCGAATCTTTGCTTAAGATAACCAGAGGACAGACGCGCGACCAAGAGGGTTAGGGACAAAATAACAAGGGAGTGGAATAGCCTTTGGAGAAATAGTAGCGGTAGGGGTGGAATTGTCAGTATTTCCATAACAACGAAGAGGCTAATGATAATACCAAGCAACGTGGGTATTCCCCTAGATGTTTGTTGCAACAAGGAATAAGAGAAGTTGGTTCTTTTTGCGACTATCTTGAACAGTCCATTCAATATCAGTTGGATGATGTTGATGCCTACTACTAAGCTAATGAAGTAAACCACCAAATGTGTTTTGATGCCGCCATTTATGATTCGGTTTCCTATTTCAGTGAGTATTTCAAGCATTGGGTCCTCCTCTAATATAAAAGCAATATTTTACATAATAAATATTGTTTCGTCAACTACCCCTTTTTCCCCTGCCATTGTACGTTCTCACTACACTAAATTATCATCACTTTGGCATAATAAAAAAGCTCCCATCACTGGGAACCCCTGCTTACACTCAAGTCAATATGAACAAAAACTTGCAAGTAATGATATTTCTAAATAGTTAAGCATAAATGAACTTGCTTTTGCTATAGTACCCGATTTATAGGTGTTTAGTTACTTAGGTCGATAATTTACCGTTGAACAAATATCTTAGATATTCCACATAAATCTCTAATGCAGAATACTCATCTTTTCTCTTAAAGCATATTCTTCTAGTTCCTTTAATATTTGAGGAATATTCAAAATAAACTTTTCTAGTTCTTCCTGACTCATATCAAACTCCATTTCCGTTTCATTCATAATGAATACCTCCTTTGATTAGATCGAAATAAGAAAAATACTAGGTACATTCAGTTGAATGTTATTTTTGAGTATTGATTACTCATTTACCAACAAAATCCATATTTGGATTGTCCTGCTTTTTGCATAATTTTTCCTTCTTTTAATATATTATCTAAAATAAATGAGCTTATTTTTCTTACGGTTTTCATGGTTATCACTCCTTACTTTTTCATCAGTTATTGATCCTAATATCAATATACTCTGAGTGTAAATTTTTGTAAATTTAAAAGTGTATTCCATCAAGTGGCATAATTATAGAAATTACAAATATTCATTACTGCTGGAATTGTTTAATAAATAAGACAGAGCATTGATTCTTACCAATTTAGCCATGGCCAATATGATTAGGCAGAAAAAAACTGTACCCCAATCACCTCCTAATTTAGTGTAAAAGAAAAAGCCACCAAAGTGGCCTAATTGTTCAAATAATGATACTCATTCAACTTATTATCCAGTCTTTGACTTGCGCGAATTGTTTTTAATGATTCCATTCCTTCTTTACTAACAATAGTATATAACTTTTCACGTAGCTGTTGTATTTCTCTACATAATTCTTTGTCTGCTAAATCTACCGTATTTAGAACCTCCCAGTTAATAAGCTTTAAATATCAAATTTTATATAATAATATCATAGCATGTAAATATATGTAACATCTACCACCTAAAGCCTTAATTGTACTAGGTTGAAAGTCCCTATATTTATAAATCAACGGGAGTTTGCCCAATAAAACAAACACGAGCCATGCGCACCTTCCGCGCCAGCTATCATATGATGTATTAATTACGAAATACGAAAGGAGGAGTTCCTTATGGGCTTTGGAGGCTTTGGAGGAGGTCGCAATGGCTTTGGTGGCTGCGGCTTTATTATTATAATTGTTCTTTTGATATTATTCTGTGGCTGTGGAGGCAATGACGATTGTTCCCCTACCTGCTAACTTAATCTACTGACCTGTTTCCTCTTTACAACCACGCTCCGCCAAGGCGTGGTTAATTTATATTAATATAAGAAAAACGCCCCGGATTTGGGACGTTCTAAGAGCCTATCTTTTACCATAATACTTTTCTATTTCATAACCAAAGAAGCTTTTATGCTTTCATCATGCCCACAACCAGGGCACTTCCATTTAATTATTGAATTAGTATTTACTCCCAATTTTTCCATAAACCTATTACATTTAGGGCATTTTTTATCTACATCTTTATTATACGTATATATCACGCTCCTTTCGCTAATTAACACAATATTCGGTAAAATATTGCTAGTTCCTTTATTGAGTGCTTAATATTTCACATCTTCCCCCATAGTGAAGAGCTCCCACCCTAATTTTGAAATTTCCATATCACTATTATTACCTTAATGCATTAAGCAAATTAGTTCTTTAGCTATTCTTATCACCTTTAGAGAACTCTTTTTTAAAACTTAACTTATTAATCATTTATTCCAATAACCAAGCATATTTTATAATGTAAGACTCTTCCCATACCTCCTTTTTTATGATTGGCTGTTCTATAAGAACAGCCAATCTGATGTTTTCTGCGCAACCATATCACTCATAATACGCCCCACCCTGTAATCTTAAATCTCCCATACTAGAATTTAACATGTTAAGTTGTCCTAGCAGATTAATGGCATGATCAATATTGATCATTAATCTGTACTCCAATCAATTTATTTCAGTGTATTTTCATACTCCATGTATATTTGATTAATAATAGGTAATAATAAACTTATGCTCCATTTTATCCTCTCCCATTATTGGCTCTCCTTTGGAGGGCTCTTTTTTTATTTTCTCACATTCTATAACAATTAATAAACAAACCTGTTGACATTTAACAAATAAAAGAGCCATCCATTACAGACAGCTTTCAGTCAATACTATATACCTGGGGCAATTAAGCAGCGCACCAAGAAATTATGTACTTTCTTCGTATTATTTACTACCCATTATCTTTCCTACATCAACGGTGATGTCTTGTCCGCCATAAATTGTATTGTTCTTATCTACAACTATCACCAAACCTTTAACCTCTGCAACATTCTTAACAGCCGCAATCACCTGATCTTGAATGCTTGCAAGTAACGCTTCCTTTCTTTCATCCAATTGTTGCTGTAATTGATTTAAATAGGCTTGCTTGTCTTCGTCCTTTGTTATGGTCGCGTTCTTATCATTAAAAGCTTTTTGAGCCAGATCGGCATCTGTTTTCATACTTTTCTGTACTGATGCCATATTAAGCTGCTGGTGCATTAGAAATTGAAAATCAACAACACCAATATTAGAAGACGGGGCCGCATACACTTTGCTACTAATTCCAACTACTCCAAAAATAAAAACGACTGTAACAATTACCATGACAAAATTCACGTGCTTTTTCAAAAAATTAAACACTTGCCCACCTCTTCCACCTATCTATTTTTTTATAACCCAATTATAACATAAGGCTACAGCCAAATTGTAGCTTTATAGTATATTTTTACTATAATTATTATTAGATAAATCAGAAAACCGCCTCACTCAATTAAAAAGTAAGGCGGCTTCTTCAATGTTCTATTGTGGCAACTGGTTAAACTTATTTACTAGCAATCCAATGGTAGCTACACCAATGGTTACTATTACATATAAAATTAACATTCAGACCTCCCGTCTGTATAAAAAGCAAGAAACCATGTCCCGGAGTTATTTTCTCCTCAGACATGGTAGTAGATGTCATCGCAATTTAACTAATGTAATTATACCTTATTTAATAATGATTGTCAACTAATATGTAAGTTGTATGTGTGTAAGTGATGAGTGATGATACTGAATTTACAAATAAAAAAGCACTGGCACAAATTAATGCGACAGTGCTTTTTCTGTATTGACACCCGCAATGTCCAGCATCAAGTAAATTGACGCCCTTTGCTCAGCATCTACATTAAATGCTTAGGCGGGATGGCACCCCCGCATCTCCTCTCGCTACCCTTCCCTAAGACTAGAGTGTGATGGTATAGATCGCCATTGTCTACTTCAGAAGTATTTAATGAACTTGATGTAAATACATTATCTCACAATAATTATTATTTGTAAAGATTAATTTCAAATGGTATTTATCTTATGCCATATTGAATGCAGTCGCATTCCTCTGCTCCCTTGCTGGTAATTTAACAGATTGTATAGATAAAATCAGGCCGAAAAAGCCACTACGAAATCTCAAAAATGACCTAATAGTAGTTTTCAAACTGGTAAGTAATAAATTACCGGGCATTATTTTGTAGATTTCATGCTATTTTTATATGAATGTACAAGAGCATAATATAGCATGATTCCAATAAAAGTGATTGATAACCAAATTCCGATCATCATCCCACCACCCTATAATTTGACTATTTATATTATAGCAATTAAATGCGATAAAGCCATGACAAATAAAAAAGCACCGCTACAAATTATTATTGTAATGGTGCTTTTTATGTCGTATCCAGCAAACGGTATAGCTTGTGTGTACGATACCGCTTGCTATGGCCCAAACGGTTAAGCAGTAATTCATATATATATTATATCTCGAGGGGAATTGCATGGCGGTGTCTCAAAACCAACCAGCGAATACCATCATAGCATAATAATTGTAATTTGTAATTAACTTATTTTACACTACTTAACTTTGTATACATGACGCCCTATAAGTGAACTATTAATTAAAATAGTCCTCCCAAGGCTAATATTATTTTAAGCATATCGATAGAGTAAGTAATAACTTGTTCTTTGCTCTTCATAACCACGCTCCATCGAGGCGTGGTTTATTTTTATTCAGCTTAAAAAAGCTTCAGTTACGTAAGAGGCATGTACAGTATGTTNATTGCTAAAAGTGCAATCAGAAAAACAACAATGCCTATCCCCAAAAACTGCATATACATATTATCTCTCCTTCTCCATCAATGCTCTGAACTTATTTCTTTAGATACAAGAAACCGCACCCAGCAAGTGCGGTTTCTTACTTTTGATTAAGTAATGTTCTTAATGAATCAACGCCATTACTATACATCTGCCTCAATCTGTCTGACTATCTGATCATGGTTTTGATTTTCCCGCCATTTTCTATCATTCCAAGCCTGATCATTTTCCCACTCACGCCTTTGCATTTCTTGTTCATGACGTTTCATTTCTAATTCATTACGATACTGGCGTTCGTTATCCTGTTTAACAAAATGTCCATGCTGCTGGTTTTCACGCCACTGGCGATCATTCCAATTCTGAGCACTCTCATTGACCTGTCGTCTCATTTCCTGATTATGTCGTTTTTTTTCTTGCAACTGTCTTTGGTCATGTCGCTGTTGCATATCACTTCTTGGTGAAGCTTCTAATACAGATGAATTTAGGCCAAACTGTGCAGTACCAACCAATAACGAACAGACGATTGCTTTCCTTATTCCTTTGTTCAAATCAATACACTCCTTTCACTTATTTCTAAATTTACGGTCCATTAGTTTTATGTATTTTCCTGATTTCGCCACTATAATATTAGTGATAATGATATCAGTCGTTATGTTAATGCCTCGATAAATTAAACTAATATTAGAATTTAGAGCGGCCTCATTTGTGCCGTCTCATTGATCTAATATCTATATTATACCAAAATGATATGACAAACTCATGACAACAAAAAGCGGTTAGTTATACAAACACCCCACTTACCATCAATAACATAAATATAACAAGAATTTAAGTGGAAATTTAAAAGTACTTACCGTTAAGTTGCATAATTATAGAAATTATAAATATTCATTACTACTAGAATTGTTAAATAAATGGTGCACCGTAAAAGCCGTCAACCCCAAAGGATGACGGCTACATATGGCTAACCTATAAAATATATTCATTTTCAACATTAGCATGACAATCTGCTTAAATCGATTCTTCACTTTTAGAATCAGAAAGGAGGCCCTGTTGGGGCGAGTTAAATCCCAAATATTCATCCATACTATATTTGCCAGGTCCAACAAAAAACGCTCCAATAAAACTAAATCCATTTTCCAGGGACTGAGACGCCTTCATCATACCCTTCCCTTCTAACATTTGGGTAGAAAACGCTACAAACATATTGCTAACTAACAATAAGCACATAGGGCGATAAATAAAGCCCATAGCAAAAAACAAGCCCCCGAAAAATTCTGTAAAACCAGACATGAATCCCCAGAATGCTGGGGCGAATTGGATGCCAAGTATCTCCATTGATTTTCCTAAGGCAGTCCACTTTTCGACGCCACCTGTAATTTTAGGGAATCCGTGCCACATATACATACCACCAACTCCCAAACGAAAAATTAGCAATCCAAGGTCCTTATAAGAAAAAATTCTTTGACTGAACATTACTAAACTTTTTTTCATTTACTATTACCCCCCTTTTTAAAAATTACACTTTGCCCTTATAAAAATGAAACCCTATCCTGAAGTTATTTCCTCCTCAGACAAGGTCTCAGACGTTATTGCAATACATCTTTTCTTGGATCTGATACAAATATACATTGATTGATAATCATTGTCAATCAAAACTTTTATGTTTTCTCACCAAACCACCAGTCCAGGCCTAACATTTTCATTACTATCATGTTGAGATGTGACCTTTGATTCCTTCTCCATTAGGCCCTTGATCCCAAATCATATTTTATAATTAGTTATGTTTTGGTATGTTAAATACTACCCTCAAACAAAACACGGAAAGTAGTTCCATTGGAAGATGTTTCAACGTCAATTTTCGCACCATGTCTTTGTGCAACGCGATAACAGATTGATAAACCTAAGCCTGTTCCGTTGTCTTTTGTAGTTAAGAAAGGAATTCCCAAGTTATCGAATATTTCTTTTGGTATTCCTATACCTGTATCAGAAAACTCCAATACTATATCGGAATTATTACAATATGTCTTTATTATTAGTATGCCTTTCTGCTTCATTGATTCTAGTGCATTTCGAGTCATATTTAAAATAAGCTGACGTATTTCTTTTTCATCAAGCATTATATCGGGAATGGATGAACACTCCAATTGCACTGTGTGTCCAATACAAAAAGCGTCCGATTGAATTAACGGGAATAAAGAATTGACCACGCTAGTTAAATTACCACGTTTGATATCGCTGATTCTGTCTTTTGCCAAGGATAAATACTCAGTTATGATTGAATTGGCCCTATCCAATTCTTCAATCATAGTTGCAATTTGTTCACTGTAAGATTCAAATTTAGGGTTACGTTGAAACAATTGCAAGTAACCCCGCACTGTTGTCATAGGATTACGAACCTCATGACCTATACCAGCTGCCATTTCACCTATAAGATTCAATCGCTCAAAACGTGCCATCTCCAATTCCAACTTCTTTTCCTTCGTAATATCACGAGAAATACCTAAAACTGTTTCAACTTGCCCTTTATCATCCAACTCTGGAACCCAGGTAACTTTAAGATATTTAATATCTGTTTTAACTTCACCATACTCTATTTCTTCATCCAACTTTTTACCCGTAGAAAAAACGTATGTTATTGCTGATTCCCATTTCGCCCAAAGACTCTCTGGAATACCCCATTCTTTTATATTTTTACCCAAAGAGGAAGGCGTCGGCTTATTGATGTGTCTTTCAGATCCTGGATTCATATACAAAAGCTCATACCGCTTACTAAATCGTACAATAGAGTCAGGACAGTTTTCTACCAATGTTTGATATTCAGCTGTATGTTTTTTTATAGAATCTCTCAATTCTATTGCCGTATCAAGTATAGGAATCAGTTCTGGAAAATATTTAAAAGCATCGGAATTATCGTTTTCACTTTTTATCTGATTTGATAGGGCATTAAGTTTTTGATGTAATCTGTAGAAGATAAAATACAATGTCAAGATAGCCAATAGCCAAAGTATGAATGCCACAACACCCATTTTTATTATCTCATGAGCAATTTCAGAATCTAATCTTTCTAATTTATAACTTGCCCAAGTATGACCAATAATTTCACCATCATATATCGGATACGCAACATTTAGAACACTCTTTCCATTCCATCCTGTAGATTTATCAAATTCTGTAATAACAGGTTTTTTTGTTTCGTATACTTTTAAAGACTCAAGGCGAGTGACCTTCCGTAATAAACCAGGTTCAAAAATAGGACCTACTGCTACAATTCTATCAATCGCCTTGGAATAAATGCCCATTCCAAAATCAGGATTTTCTATTGATACTTCCATCAAAAGTGGCTGATATAACTTATTCATCATACGAGCCTTCTCATCTTGGTCAATAGATAATGCATTTATTTTATATATTTCTTTATTAAATTCTGCACTATCAAATTTTCGTTCAAGAGTTGAAGCAATTTCTAATAACTGAAGTTGCTTGTCTTTAATATAAGCATTCTTTCTTTGCGTTAAGTAAGAATTGGTGAAAATCAAAGAATTAACAGTAATTAGAACAGTTACTATTAAGTAGGTTCGCCAAGCAGTTCCCAATCGTTGCAACATATTAAGCTCCCTATACCACGNATAATTTAATATAACAATTATTTGACATAATTTGATAATACCCTCCTTTTCCCAAATTATTATAACTTATTACCATATCGTCAACACTATCATCCCGCCCTGGTATTATGTAAGATCCGCTCAAAATATTTTACAATTATTAAACCCTGAATTTGGAGACATTGTTACAAATAATTGCATTTATCAATTAACAATAAAAGGAATTAAATGATAAATGTCTAATATACTGTTCATAGAATAATTATTGAGGGGTGTTGTCGCGTGAGAAGACAAAAATACTTGTTGCATAGTATTATCTTGGTATTTTTCTGGATAGCCACTCTGTCCCCTGTAGTAATTGTTGCTGCACAGCAAAGCTACGTCGACCCTAACGACCAAGTAATTGCGGAATGGACTCAAACTATAGCAGAAAATCCAAATGATGCAATTGCATATTATAAGCGTGCAAAGGCATATTTGGTTAAAGTTCAATACGATAAAGCTGTTATTGATTTTAATCAAGCGATAGAGATTAATCCTAAATATGCAGTTGCTTATCTGGATCGTGGCTTTCTCTATCAAAAAACAGGGCAAAATGATAAAGCTTTGGATGATTATAGCCAAGCAATAGAAAACGATCCTTATTATGCGTTGGCTTACACTAATCGTGCATTTATGTACAACAAGAACGGGCAATATGACCTAGCAATTAAGGATTGCGATAAGGCCTTAGAAATTAACCCTAAAGCAACTAAAGCTTATTTTAACAAAGGTACAGCTTATGAGAAAAAGCACTTATATCAAGAAGCAGTTAATACATATCGCAGCCTTCTTGTGAATGTATCACCACAAGAAACACAATCAATTGAAAATGCCAAATATCGTATTCGAGTGCTAGGTGAAACCCCCTAAAATATTAGAACAATTCTCATAAGGTTAAGTATATCAGCACTCTAGGAGGTGTTAATACTTTAAAATAAAAGGTAGTGTTTACCAAAAAACAAATGTATCAAAATGCAATAGACACATATCATAAGTTAATTATAAGTATGCCGAACGACAAAGGATCGGTTGACTTAGCAAAAAAACGTATACGATTTTTAGGTGGAACTGTTTAATAATCTTAATGAATCCCCCTTACTAAATTTAGGTAAGAGGGGTATTTTTTTATACATTTTTAATAGTGACACCATGTTCATCTACAACAAGAAGGACGCGTCACGCATTCAGAATAACAAATCCCTGCTCTAAATATCTCTTATGGATATTCTTCAGTTTAAAACACTCCAGTCTTTTCCTGTTTAAGTCTAAAGACTGTTTTTATATTGTATCTTACTGCACTTACCTGCCAGACAATATAAAAAGCTGTAGCAATAACACCAAAATTGACACCATTTTTTTATTCTTGTTGACCTTTATTTGCATTAGTTTTAAAGGTATAAGGGACAAAACAAGGGACAGTAGGCATAATAAAAAGGCTCCCATCTCTGGGAACCCTTGATTACACTGGAGCCGATGTGCAGATTCGAACTGCAGACCTACTCATTACGAATGAGTTGCTCTACCAACTGAGCTACACCGGCGCTTGTCATAACATGTACTATTCTACTACTGTAACATAGACTTGTCAAGTCTGTGAAACCTTGTAGATACGGACTTGGTAAACATTTTATTAAATATATTTTTCTTATTACAATAGCAAGGAAGCTATATAGCATATTTTTATAGCATACTTAAATAAAATTCATAGCATACGGTCAAATTAAGCAAAACCTGCATTGGAATATAATCATTGCAGGTTTTGCTTTAATCGACTATAAAATACTTCGCATCTACATCAATAGGACGCTCTATTATATAATTTACTTGAAAATACTAAACACGAAATTTACTGACCACTTCTTGGAGATCCTGGGCCATCTTAGCAAGACTCTGGCTAGATGAGGCGATTTCCTCCATCGATGCTGATTGTTCTTCTGTAGTTGCCGATACCGTCTGCGCTTCACTAGACGCATTCTTACTGAGTTCATCAATTTCTTTCACTGATGATACAATGTGCTGACTACCACTTGCCATCTGTTGAACTGCCGCAGAAATCTCTTGCACTTGGTTGGATACTTCTGTTACCAGAACCTCTATTTCTCTGAATGCATAGCCTGCAGTAGTCACAACTTCTGTCCCAATTTTAACCTCACGTGTCCCTTCACTCATTGCAACAACTGCTTTATCTGTGTCTCCTTGAATTTCGCTGATTAACGTAGCTATCTTCTTAGCCGCATCTTGCGATTGTTCCGCAAGCTTACGAACTTCTTCTGCTACTACAGCAAAACCACGACCTTGTTCACCAGCTCTTGCGGCCTCAATGGCAGCGTTGAGTGCTAGCAAATTTGTCTGTCCAGCAATGCCTGAAATGGTGTTTACAATCTGTCCAATTTCCTTTGACCGCGCGCCTAGCGTTGTAACTACCTGCGCTGAATTATTGACTGTCTGTTCAATCTTAGCCATTTGGTTGACAGCCTTGTCTACTGACGTACCACCTATTTTTGCCGTTTCAGCAGCTTTGGATGATTTCTCAGCTACGAGATTGGTATTGGTAGCCACTTGCTGGATACCTGCTGACATTTGCTCCACAACTGCCGATGTATCATTGACAGCATGAACTTGCTTTTCCGCACCGATGGCCACTGCGCCGATTGATGACGCTACTTGATTGGCCGCCTGCGCTGATTGCTCAGCACTAGCAGTCAGTTCCTCTGAAGATGCTGCTAGTTGCTCGCTGACCTTTACCGTTTCTTTCACTAGACTATGTAGAGTGTTTATCATTTTATTAAAATTAGCTTGCAACATACCAATCTCGTCATTAGATGTCACATCCAGCTTTACGTTTAAATCACCATTAGCTACAAGCTGGGTAGCAACAGCCATATCCTGGATTGGCCTTGTAATGCGCCGCGCCATGTAAAATGCAATTATAATACTTAATACAACAACCAAGATTGGAATAACTAAAGAGGCGATAACAACCTGGTTCATTGCAGATTCTTGCAAATCAGATGATTGCTTCGATTTTTCAACTAGGGATTCTTCCATAAAATCGAGAGCTTTATAAAGTATCTCTTTAGGTATGTCGGTCTCACCATCGAGACGCTTTAGTTCTCCTGCCAATTGCTCGGAAGACATCGAGTTGCGACGATTAAAAGCATTTGCAACATTATCAAAACTGACTAAGAACTCGTCTGCCGACTTTCTCAATTCTACTGCAACCTTTTTTTCTTGATCTGTATCAGCCGATTTGGCGACCTTCTCGACAAAGTCTTTATAAATTTTAGTTTTATCTTTATAATTTTTGATCGACTCTGCGCTGTCATTTATAATTAAGTCCGCTTGATAGCTATACATTACCCCAATTAACGACTCCAGCTCCGTGGCATTTTCCATATCCTTTGCACGCATTAAGGATTGCGTTGCAGCATCTTTGGCAATATTAACCTGGTAATATATCGTCATTGAACCAAAAGCGAATACCAAACATATTAAAAAAAACGCTAGAAGAATTTTTGTACGTAAAGACGAAACAACCACTGCGAAAAACCTCACTTTTTTTATTTTGTTATTAATTTACTTCCTCATTGCTCCTAAAGAAAGTGTTACGATGTTGTATTTTGAATGCCGTTTAATATTTGTACTAGTAAAAACCATATTCCCTCACTATTTAGGATAGGTTCCCCTAGATCTTACAGTGGATTGTCAACACTAAGTCAGACAGTTTTTTTAAGGTGCGCGAGTTTGTACTCGAATGGACTTAAATAATCTAATGTCGAATGAATTCTTTTATTG
>JGI24143J45723_1000840_pt1 | contig 15477 bp, 12 predicted proteins | sample BarGraIncu00432A_FD_45723 | JGI IMG/M metagenome (IMG submission 45723)
CCTCTTTAACCTCTTTAGAGGGGGGAGGCAAGTCTTTTCTGAGTAACAGGCTAGAAGCAAAGAGCTTTTTGTAACGAAACAAGGAAAATTTTGGCACAACGTCAAGGCAAAATGGGAGGTTTCATGAAGGGGCAGCGGGCCGGATACATCAGGGTATCCTCGGAAGATCAAAACACCGACCGACAACTCGAAGGGGTTGACCTGGATAAAACATTTACCGACAGGCTTTCTGGAAAGGACGTGAACCGGCCCGAGTTGAAAAGGATGCTTGAGTTTGTCCGGGAAGGCGACCAGGTGATTATTCATAGCATGGACAGGCTGGCCCGTAACCTGGACGACCTGAGGAAGATTGTTAAGGATCTCACCGGTCGAGGTGTGAGGGTCCAGTTCATCAAGGAAAATCTGATCTTCACTGGCGAGGATTCCCCCATGTCGAACCTGCTCTTGTCACTTCTGGAAGCCGTGGCGGAGTTCGAAAGGGCACTGATCAAAGAGCGGCAGCGGGAAGGGATAGTTGCAGCCAAGAAACGCGGAGCTTACATTGGCAGGAAACGGTTACTAGATCCCCTCCAAGTCGAGGATCTTAAGAGGCGGGCCGCAGCTGGCGAGAAACGGGCGGGCCTGGCCCAAAAGTTCGGGATCAGCCGAGAAACCCTTTACCAGTATCTCCGTACCAACCTTCCATAATTTGCCACTAATGGGTGACTGACCATGCCACGTCGCAGTCTGTTGACGCCGGTCGAGCGTGCCGGCCTGCTTGCCTTCCCGTGTCCACTGACGACGAACTAATTCACCACTATACCCTATCGGAACCAGACCTTTCGGCGATTCGCCAGCGACGGGGTAACCATACCCGATCCAGCAATTCTCCGCCGGGAGCTACAGTGATTTCACGAGCCCGGCGCTCTATAACGTCGGGGACTCCTGAGTTCGCCTGACCCGCCGATCTGCATCGCCATAGCTCCTGGGGTAAATGGCCCGGCTGTGAATGCCTTGGCCCTGCAGGCTATTAAAGTGGACATCGGGCTCATACAGGAGTCGAATTTTGTCCAAAAGTGAAGTGCCGAAGTGCCGTGCCACCTGGTCAAAGAAAAGAACTTGTCCGTGCGGCAGTTGAAGCGAAAAGCGATGCCGCATGGGTAAGTGGGACCGGGAAAGCGGCCGGGCGCCTTTGGGCCGGCTGCTTTCCCGGTCCACTTTTGGGCAAGTTTTTTCCGGTCACACCCCGCACTCCGCAAGGCCCCTTCCCCTATCAGCTTTAACACTATTAGATCACCTCCAGGGTTATCCGGGAGGGGGAGTTACTCGAGAGGGATGCTTTCTACCAGGGAGAGGCTCCAGGTGAGCTCTTCGGTGTCGAAGATCAGGGTGTAGTTGCGGTCGCCGGCAGTGACGGCGAAGGCGATATTTTTGGCGGACCCGACCTGATAACTCCAGGTCATGTTCACCTTGGTGACAAAGATCCGCCCCTGGGCGGGGAAGTCGATCTGCTCGAACCAGATGGGCCGGATGAGGCCGCCGGTGTCGAAGACGATGGCGACGCGGATCTCTCCGGGGAGGTCTCTGTTTTGGACGATGGTTGCCATGCGGGGATTATGGGGGAGCAAGATCCTGGATGCAAGGGGGAAAACCTGTGACATTGAGGCCACCCAGGTGGTGATTGTAACACGGTTAAGGGCGCTGTCGATTATACCTGGGTTTTTTCGACAGAACTTCCCTCTAGGCACATTTGGTTCCGACCCGTCCCCGAGAGGCCAGGGGGCCGGTTCGTTAATGCTACCACCCTTTTAACGACAACACCTGAAGCCTTGCAATTCAATGATTCCTACCATTTATGTGATTTGAATAGGGTCATCTAAGAGAATGTCGTTGTTATTAGAGATTATCTGGCATACATTGCCGATGGTTAAGACTGGGCATGGGGAGGATTACACTATTTGGCGCATAAACAGAGGATTCATCCCAACCCCCTCCTCAAAATAAATCTGAAAAACGACACCACCTGTCGTCCCCATATAGGATACTGGATACCGTCATCATGTAAAGGATAAGGTATGGCCACCGGCAACCACGAACCCCTCGTTTATCGACTAGCCCAGATCCTGGTAAAGCTGAATCAAGGGGAAAGGCTTGATCCATCTGTCCTAGCGAATGAGTTCAACGTTAATCTGCGCACCATACAGCGGGATCTTAACGTCCGATTTGCTTACCTCCCACTTCAGAAGAGAGATGGCCGTTATCATCTTGATCCGATCTACCTTGGCAAGCTGAGTACCCGCGACATTGAGCGGTTCGCCAGCCTCGCAGGAGTTCGGGGGCTCTTCCCGTCACTCTCCAATGTTTTTCTTGGTGACATATTCGACAGCCGCATGCAGTCGGCTCTGCTTGTCAAGGGGCACAACTACGAAGACCTTGCCGGCAGGGAGGGGGACTTCCGCCGGTTGGAACAAGCAATCGTGGCCCGCTGCCACGTCTCATTCGACTATCGCAAGGGTGAGGAATCGGAACCCTACACAGCTGTTGCCCCGCTCAAGCTAATAAACAACAAAGGGATTTGGTATCTAGTTGCCCGGGATGGTGACAGGCTCAAGACCTTCTCCTACTCAAAAATGGAACGGCCGATCACGTTAGCGAGCCACTTCGCCTTTGAGCCTGAGACCGAGAAGATGCTGCAGGAGGAGGACGGCATCTGGCTGGGAGAAGAAAAGAAAGAGATTGTCCTTAAGATATCCCGTGACGTGGCGGGATATTTCAAAAGGCGCAAGCTGATCGCCAACCAGGTTGTCGAAAAGGAGCTGGAGGATGGCGGTCTCATCGTTTCGGCAACGGTCGGCCATCAGAATCAGGTTCTGCCAATAGTGAGATATTGGATACCCCATATCCTCATCATCAGCCCGGAAGGGTTGCAGGAAGAAATGGAAATCGAGTTGCGAAGCTATTTGGGTCGGGTCGGGATGTAATCCCGCTGAAGGGGGGAAATGATCACTCTCCATCTGACCCCGGTCTTTTTGTCAACCAGGGCGGCCGAGAGATGACCGGCAACAGCTGTGTAGGCACACTGAGCAGCAACCTGCATAAAAACGGGTCAGACAGGAGGGAACTATGGAATCCACAAAATTTATCACGCGACAGGTGCAAGTCATGCCTCGCTTCGGGTTGAGGCTTTTGAGTGGATTGAAGTGGTGGGCGGGCTGCTTCAGCACTTTTTTCCTGATGCTCTTCCTGACCGCTCCATCCCTGTTTGGCGTACACTTCATCAGCGCCTCGGCGGTGGGGTCCTGCTTCCTGTACGCCATGATCGGGTTTATCATCGGGTTTAGACGTTCCAAGCATTGATCGCGGCGTGTTTAATTCGCTAAGTAGCCGACTGACATTCGAAACCCCAACCATTTCAGGAGGAAAAAGCATGCTCGTAGAAATGACCAATTATGGAACGAAAGAGACGGTTAAACTTGAAATCGAAGGTCTCAATGTTGAAGAGCTGAAACAGCAGTTCAAATTGAAGTTTTCTCCCGACGAGTTCAAGAGGATTATTGATAACCTGGAAATCCCAGCAGAAGCAAGGGTACTGCTCACGGAATTGCTGAATTTTTCTATCAAAGTCGGCACTGCCGTGTTAGAGGTTGGGAAGAAAATAGTCGAAATAATGAAAGCACTGGTAAAAAACTTTCCTCACATTACAGCGGGGATGATCATAGCTGTTACCCTAAGCTTCCTAGTGAGCTGCATCCCGATTTTGGGGCCGTTATTGAGCTGGATATGTACTCCGCTTTTCTTGCTGATAGGAGTTGGTGCAGGAGTTTTGAAGGAGGTGGAGAATACCGACCTAGGCAAAGCCCTGCAGGAGGTCGTTGATGCCATTTTTGCCGGATTAAAAAGAATTCCGCTGCCACCCATGCCGCTACCAATGTGAGGTAGTAAAAAATAAATCCTGAAATCAATTAGCGTACCGTCTGAAATATTCATATGAGACGCTCAACTTTCCAATATAATTTGTCAGGAGCAAGACATGAGCAGTGTTATGGATGATATCCTTTCATCGACAATTGATGGGCCTCCGATCATAGACAGTCCCCTGCAATTCAAATATAAACTGGATATCGGCGATGAAGTGTATGAATACCTGACGAAAGCAGAAAACTTCCTTGCTTTTTCAAAAACGATTGTCGCCGGCCTTGGAGGAGGTTCTATTGCCGGTGCCGCTTGGCTTGCAACGCTGGCTCCCGTTGCTAAATTCGCTTTGCTGTTTGGTATGACATCGACGCCCGTAGGTTGGATGGTTGGTGCAGGTGCCTTGTCGGCGGTCCTTGCCTATACACTCGCAAAACAGGAAAACTTCTTAAAGAAGAAGACTACCATAACAATTCCCAAGCACCTGAATACTCCACTCGACCTGTTGGCCCAAACGGTAATATCGCTTATCATGCCGGCAATAGTCAGGTTGGGACTCGCTGATGGGTGCTTGTGCGAAAAGGAACAAGAGACTATAAGAAATTATTTCGTAAAGGAATGGGGGTTCAACAGAGATTTTGTTGCCAATGCCATTCATGAGCAAGAGACTATGATTGCTGGTTTTGATTATAATGAATATCGTCAGCTTTTAATAGCATCAACTTATTCAGACAATGAAATCAAGTACGATGTTATCAAAAAAGAGATTTTGAATATCCTGATTCAAATAATGAACGCAGATGATTCAGTTTCGCCGGAAGAAAAACGTGAGTTCGAATTATTGAATAACATAATTACTGTTCCAGAAGGGAAGGAGGTCAGCGGTTTCGCAGGAAATATCTTCAATACCTTAAAAAGAAGAAAAGAAACTATTGTGGAGATTTTAGATAAAAAGTTCGTTTCTGATAGGAATCCGGTTCAGGTAGTTAAAGCTGATGCCGAGCAATGGGAAGACCAATTATTTGTAAAACTCAGGCAACTGGATGATGATAGCCTAAATTCTCTGCTTATAAGCGGCTTACGAATTTCACAAAAGGTACTGATCGGTCTCAACAGGGAAGGGCGCATCCTGATGTGCAGCAAGGAACTTCGTTCAGCTGCGGGATCAAGTACCAGGAATCTTTTCAGAAACGACCATGAATTCCCATACAAGCAGATTTTGATTGATGTTGCAGACAGGCTGGCGGACGGATTTACCCCATTACAATGGACAAAGTTTAAGCTGGGAGACTCCCATGCCGAGCAAGAAATAGAAGATGCGATTATAAAGGTTTTTGAAGGGCGGGCTCGCAAATGGTGGGAAAAACTCTCTGCGAATAAGAAAAAAGAGTTTTTAGGCGGTCTTCAATCCGTTCTAGAGGGCGAGGAGATAGATAAGGTTAACCTTTCCGGTGGCATAAAGACCTTACTGACCCAGCAACTGATAGACAGCATCATTCAGAATGGTGTGACTTTGGGGTTAACCCAGCTTTCTGCACCCGGGCTTACAGGCCTGTTGGGGGTATCCATAGTTGGTCATATCGGCTGGCTGATACTCGTCCAGACTCTTGGATTCATGACAGGTGTGAATATCGCTCTTTTTGGGATCGGTGGGATGGGAACCTTTGGTGGAGCCGTTTCTTTTCTTGGCGGTACTGCCGTTGGAGGGGTACTGTCAGTTCCGAGCATCTTACTGGTTATGGACGGCGCAGCGTACAGGAAAACCATCCCATCCGTTATCATGCTGCTTACCATGAGCCGTTCGAAACCGAGTTGATGTCCATCCGCATGATAGCCGGCCCAGCATTCAAAAATGCAATTTCCAGATCTGGGACCAGAAGCGAACCAGCTGTTGCGTTCACTATTGATAGCTTCCGCTATTGGGTTACAAACGACGAAAACGCAAGTTTGGAAAGAAAGTCCCGGCAACGGGGCTTTCTGATTTCTACCACCATCGTCCTTGGGGCGATTCCGTGATGGCGTGGTATGAATAAAAGATTGACACGCCTTGGTTGTCAAATGTTATCCATTCGCTATGCCAATATTGCGCACGGTTCATAGCGAAGAGATAGTGAAGGTCGCCGTCGTCTTCGCGTTGGACAAGGTCCGGCCGGTCTGGTTCGAGGTCCTGGGTGTCGGTCGGCGTTGAAATTTGACCCTTTTCGGCGTCCTGGTTGACCCACCTGAGAACGAAACTTCAGTGAATTACAGTCGCCAAGGTGGGTCAATAGAGCGCCGATCATGGGTCAGATCAGGAATCCTGTCCACAACCTAGATGAGCCGATGTCCGTAGCGAAGAATCTTGACCTCTTGTTAAAGTCCGCGAGCGAGGAACAGCTTAGAACGTGCTTGAGAGTTATCAGGGCCTTGGTGGTTTAATTAGAGGGATGCCCCCGGTGGCGCCACAACTCGACCTCCGGCGCAAACGCCGCCAGCGCAGGGCGCAGCTCTTTCTCGGTCTCATACCAGGAGCAGGCACTGGCCCCGTGTCCGATCTGCGGCAAACCTCTCAATCGGCACAGCTTCGACTCCAAAACCGTTCATACCCTCCAAGGGAGCATACCTTGCTGCGCCCCTACTTCTACTACCGCGGCTGCAAGGAGGCCGCCATCGACCGAGCCATCAATGCCAGCCCCAGCCTGCACAACAAGAGAGACCTCATCTAGCAGTTCGTGAATTCTGTTTCCACGAAATAGTAGCGTCTTTTCATGGCTCTTCAGGGTTTGTCGTGGATAACAGTTATCTCGCCATCGTTATCTTTCGCTGACCCTTGCTCACACCACCGTCGATGGCACGCAGGTCGAAGACCCATATAAAGGTGAGGCCGAGCATACGCAGGCCGGATTCGAGGTGGTCGGGGGGCTTGTCGTCGTCATCGTGTCTCCTGGTCGGTCATAGCCCTGCTTTCATAGATGGAGAAAATCCCTGGAGTCCCGACCGCGAGGTCGAGGAGGTCGGTTCTGCGGGTGAGGTGCAGCGCACCCGGTTCGGAGAATTTCCCGGCGCTGCTTTCCAGGATGTTGGCGATATGGTCGGAGCCTCGGGGGTGACAAGAAAAGGTTTCGCGTTTCACTCTATAATGAGCCGGTTAGTGGCAAATTCTCCAACAAACACCCTCCCCCTTTGAAAGGGGCTGGGGGAGGCACGCTATCTCCAGGAATCATGGATTGTCGGTTATGCAAGGTTAAGTTCAAAAGACCAGAATCTCGATGGGCAGATGGATATGCTCACTGCCGCCGGGTGCCACAAAATACTCACAGACAAAACCAGTGGGGCCAACGAATCCCGTCTAGGGTGGGATGAACTGCTGCGCTACGTTAGGCCTGGTGACTCGGTGGTCGTTACTGAGTTGTCCAGAATGACGCGATCCCTTTCGCACCTCCTGACTCTGGTTGACGAGTTTAAAGAGAAGGAGATAAACCTCGTCTCCCTCAGGGAGAATATTGATACCACCACGGCGACTGGGAGGGCCTTCATTGGAATGATGGGGGTCATCAACCAAATGGAACGGGAACTAAAATCCGAAAGATCTGCAGCAGGCCGGGCCGCGGCAAGATCCAGGGGTAAAACAGGTGGGCGGCCCAAAACCAGCATAGAAAAGCTTGAAAAGGCGAGGATCGTTTATGAAGACGGTGGTTACTCTGCAACGAACGTATGTAAGACTTTTGGGATAGGCCGGCGCACCTTCTTCAGGCACCTCGCTGAAATGGCGCAAGCAGAATACGTGGCTAAAATGGAGGAGATCGCAAATTCTCCCCAAGCGATCGGTGAGGATTTCTAAATTTCGTACTTCTGCCAGGGGATGCCTATTGGGTGGAAAATGGAGGTCTCATGAAATTGTCGAGTCGTGCAAATGCCTCTCCATCCGTCGTAACTGACAAATTATCACGCGTTAGATCGGCCCGGTTTCCGACATCAAGTAGCCCTTCTTTCTTGTCGCCTGGTGAATTATTCCCGGCGGTGAACCAAGGAACCGCATTCCAAGGGACGATATCCGTCGGGGCGATTGCCGCCTCAAAGAGGAGGTCGTATGTGGATCGGCTTCCAATTCTGACCCGCCACCGGCGTCCAAGGGTGACCCACCCCAGAATTAAATCCACACAAGTTAAGAGGGTTAGCGTTGACGACGGGTCATCGTTCGACGCCTATGGTGGGTCATATTTCAAATCTGATCCACACGTAATGTGAATCAGTGTACCACTCCTTATAGCTATGTGGCAGGGACGGGACAAGGAAAGACGTTAGTGGGTGTGCAACGACAAGCCATCTGAATGATGTAGCCTGAGCAACGGGTGCCGAATGGACAGCCTCAGAGGGCTGCTGGCAAAGATTCCTGTTTTGCCTATTTAATCCTCGGACACAAAAAAGCCACCTAGTGATTAGATGGCTCCGATGTGCATTTGATTGTGCATTTCCCGAAATGGGGGTTTTACCTTAGCATTCCAGACTGTAAGGCGACTTCCATTGTGCATCTGGAACCCACACCCTATAAGAACCCCTATTCCTTTCGGAGCCAGATCCTAAGTCTGGTGCGTCTGCCAATTCCGCCACTCTCGCACATTGTTATTATGTTCAAAAAGCAAACCCCGCTTTCACGGGGTCCATTTCAAATTTGGGGTGGATAGTGGGGGTCGAACCCACGTATGAACGAGTCACAGTCGTTTGTGTTTACCACTTCACCATATCCACCATATTGAAATTTTTTGGTACGCCTGAGAGGGTTCGAACCTCTGACCTACGGCTTAGAAGGCCGTTGCTCTATCCAGCTGAGCTACAGGCGCAGAGTACTTGAGTGGTCGGGGTGAGAGGATTCGAACCTCCGGCCCCCTGCTCCCAAGGCAGGTGCGCTAGCCAGGCTGCGCTACACCCCGATTCAAGAACCCAGTTTATAGCACAGCAATTTCACCTGTGCAAGCTTTTTCCCACCCGCTGACGCGTTTTTATGCCCCGCCGCCGTTAAGTTTTTCTTTTGCATTTTTTCTGCTCCAAACGGCACATCTCGCACCGGCGAACCGGGACGCAGGAGCGTCCCTTGATGCATTCCCACGCGGGAGCGTGGGAACGATTCCCCCTCCCTGACCCCTCCGGGAGAGGGGACTTTCGGGTCCGCTGAACTTACGCTGAAGCGGACAACGCCGCCTTGAGGAGCTGCATGGCACGGCCACGGTGGCTGATGGCGTTCTTGATTTCTAGCGGCAGCTCGGAGAAGGTCTGGCCATACTCGGGAACCAGGAAAAGGGGATCGTAACCGAATCCGCCCTCCCCGCGCGGCGCTTCCAGGATCACTCCGGGAAGCGAGCCGTCGAAGGTCTGGCAGCTTCCGTCTGGAAGGCAGAGGGCTATGACGCAGTGAAAGGCGCCACCCCGACGCTCGGCAGGGACACCGGCAAGCTCGCGCAACAGCAGCGCGTTGTTGTCGGCATCGCTCGCGTTCTCGCCGGCAAAGCGCGCCGAGTATACTCCGGGACGACCGTCGAGGAAATCCACCGAGAGCCCGGAATCGTCGGCCAGTACGGGGCGACCGGTGAAAAGTGCCGCGCTACGTGCCTTCTTGATGGCGTTCTCCTCGAAGGTGACGCCGTCTTCCTCAACCTCGGGCAAGCCCGGAAAATCGGCTGGCGAAAGGATGGTTTCGACGACGCCTTTTAATAGCTCGCCGAACTCGCGCAGTTTCCCCTTATTGCCTGACGCTACCAGCAACTCTTTCATCCCTGAAGCGCCTCTTTCTGAATCTGGAAGAGCTGTGAGAGGCCAAGCATGGCGTGGCCGCGCATGGCGTCCATCTGGTCCAGGGTGAAGGGCTCTGCTTCTGCGGTTCCCTGTACCTCCACAAAGCGCATGGAGGAGGTCATGACGAAGTTCATGTCGACTTCGGCACCGGAGTCTTCCGGGTAGTCGAGGTCGAGAAAGGGAACGCCGTCCACGATCCCGACGCTGACTGCGGCAACGGCTTCGCGAAGGGGTGTGGCCACGAGCTCACCGCTGTCGATCAGGGTCTGGAAGGCGTCGGCGAGGGCCACGTAAGCTCCGGTGATGGAGGCGGTCCGGGTGCCACCATCAGCCTGGATGACGTCGCAGTCAATCAGGATGGAGCGCTCGCCCAGCAGCTTCATGTCGACGACTGCCCGCAGTGAGCGGCCGATCAGCCTCTGGATCTCGTGGGTGCGCCCGGAGAGTTTCCCCTTGGAGGACTCCCGCTGGTTCCTGGTGTGGGTTGCGCGCGGCAGCATGCAGTATTCGGCGGTCACCCAGCCGGTCCCCTTTCCTTTCAGAAAGGAAGGAACGCGCGCCTCTACGGTCGCGTTGCAGATAACTTTGGTGTCCCCGAACTCAACCAGCACCGACCCTTCGGCATGCTTTAGGTAATTCCTGGTGATTTTTACTTCCCGTAAGGCGTCGGCTGCGCGGCCGTCTCTGCGTATCATACTTTCCCATCCTTTTTTGGTTATCAACCGGCCTGCCCCGGTCGGGGCCATCGCCTTTAGGTTTTCTCTTTTTTTTGTTATTTGCTTTTTATCTCACAAGGACTTAAAGGGCTTCAGGGACTTGAAGGGCTAAAAGGAAACCCCCATCCCCCTCCTGTCCTCCCCCTTGAAAGGGGAGGGACGTGATTACGGAATCCTGATGCTAAAGCTGAAGTGCTTAGAGACCTCGGGCCACTCAACCACTCAACCACTCAACCACTTTTAAGCCTCACCCTACCGCGGCCGGGCCGCGAGGACCGGCACGTACAGCACGTGACCGCGCCCGCCGTTGTCGTAGATCTTGGGCACGGCCCCACCCCACCAGTTGACCGGCGCCCGAAACTCTTCTATTCCAGCATAGTAAAGATCGTAACCGGCATTCTCGTAGATGGCGTTATCCCAGACAACTGCCGCCCCGTCTGCTGCAATCAGCCCGTTGTTGCCATTTCCGGAGATGACGGAGCCGCTTACCTTTACCCGCGAGGCTGCCAGCGACAACCCGAATTCCCGGTTCTTGGTGAGTTTCACTCCGCTGACGCTCCCCTCGCTCCCCAGGAGCATCATGCCGCTGCCGTTACCCTGCAGCGCTCCTCCCTGGACCTTTACCCGGCAGCTGTCGCCGGAAAAGGCGACGGACTGGTTGCCGGAAAGGTTCCCGTCCAGCAGGTAAATTGAGCTGCGCAGCGCGGAGATTCCCCGACGGTTCCCGGTCAGGGTTGGATTGCGCAGGGTCGCCTCGCTTTCGGAAAAGCGCAGGGCGATGTCGCACTCGGAGGCCCCTCCCCCGTCCATGACCACCAGGGCATCCTGAAACTTCATCCCGGTAACGGCGCGCTCCGCACGCACTCCTTTGAGTGTCACGTTGGAAAAGAGTACCTCGAGCCCGGTTTCGGCTCCCTCGATCCGGCAGTTCTCCAGCTGGTTCTTCTTCTCGCTCCCCAGTAGCAGGATCCCCTGCCAGTCGCCCGGGGCGGGTGCGGCGAAATTCGAGGTGAAGAGAACCGGCGCTTCTTTGGTGCCGACGGCGACGATGCGCCCCTGCACCACCAGGGTCGGAGCCTGAGCGCCCTTGCGCCGAAAGCGCACGATGGTCCCCGGTTCGACGTTCAGGGTCGCCTGCGCAGCGACTGCCACGACCCCTTCGACCAGTATCTCGCCGCGCCAGACGGTGTCCTCGCTCAGCACCTGGTCTCCGTAAACCAGGACCGGGTTGCGGGCGGCCTCGGATCTGCGGACCGGCTCAGGGACAGGTGCGGAGCTTGGCGCGGGGAGTCCGATGGAGGTGGGGGCGACGGCAGAGCCGGCCGCGGCGCCAAAAGCAGGCACGGCTGCGAGAAAGGCTGCCCAAAGGAGCCCCGGAATAACAATCGGGAAAACTTTGATCATGGCGCGGGGATCTGCAGGCTTTGCTGGTGGTAAACCTTGTTCTTGCCGCAGCGCTTGGCCGCGTAGAGCAGGGAATCTACGATATTGAAGAGTTCATCCATTTTATCTGCATTCTCCGGGTAACTTGCCACGCCAACGCTGACCGTGACGCCGCTGCTGGCGGCGCCGACCAGCTTATTCGCCGTGCCGGTTTGTATCGCTTCGCGCAGGCGCTCGGCTGCGAGGATAGCCTTTTCCAAACGGGTCTCGGGGAGCAGCACGATGAACTCCTCGCCGCCGTAGCGAAAGGCAACGTCGACGTCCCGGACGGTCTCCATGAGGACCGCGCCCAGGATGCGCAGCATGCTGTCGCCCGTGGCGTGCCCGAAGCTGTCGTTGAAGGTCTTGAAGTCGTCCACGTCCATCATGATGATGGAAAACGGCTTGTGATAGCGCTTGGCGCGCCCCATTTCCTGCTTAAAGTACTGCTTGAAATAGCGGTGGTTGTGCAGCCCGGTCAACGCATCGGTGATCGCCATCAGCTTGGTCCGCTTGTGCAGCGTCGCATTGTGGATCGCCATGGCGGCGAACGAGGCGAGGATGGCGAGCAGGTTCAACTTTTCCCGGTCGAATTGCCGCGGGGTGAAATCGTCCAGGTAGAGAATCCCCATGATCCGACCCTGGAACACCAGCGGCACGCAGACCAGGGAGCGGATCCCTTCTTCCAGGGCTATCGGATTGTTGAAGAAGGAGGTTTTCTCGGTGTCCTCTATGAAGAAGATTTCTCCCGCCTTCAGCACCTGGTCGGTAAGGCCCCCCGGGACGACGGTCCAGCGCTCCTTCTTGACGAACTCCGAGGTGAGCCCCGCGTGGGCGTGCAGGCTCAATTCCCGCTTGGTGTCGTAGTAAAGTGCCACACTTCCAGCCGGGGTCTCGGCAAAACCCATGGCGCTCGTCAGTATCGCCTGCAGCACCGTGTCGAGATCAAGTGTAGAGACGACCGCTTTGGCGACTTCGATCAGGTCCTTGAGCCCCCGGACCTGGGACTCAAGGGCATCGGTTTTTCTGTCATTACGCTGGGTCATGGTTCTCCCTGCACCGGAAAATAGCCCAATATCAATAACACAGGGAGCACCCGCTTGTAAATGGCGAAGGCGCCGGACCACCCTTGCGGCGGTTCATTTCAGCCTGCCCCAAAATTTTAATCTATAATGTCTTGACTTGCCATAGATGTTGTGGTTTTATCCTCTCCGCCCACTAAATGTGGTATCTAAAAACTCGACATGTCACCATGTTATTTTATCTAAGGAGAACGAAACGTTATGAAGAAACCAGTCGAAAAAGGGGCTATTCCGGGGCTTTCCAAAAACGCATTGACGGTACTTGAGAAGCGCTACCTAAAGAGAGACCTAACCGGCAAGCCCCTGGAGACCCCGGCCGACATGTTCCAGCGCGTGGCGACGGCCATCGCCGCGGCGGACACCAAATTCGACGCGAAAGCAGACGTTGGTGCGCTGAGCGACAAGTTCTACCATTTGATGACCGGCTTCGAGTTTCTCCCCAACTCCCCGACCCTGATGAACGCCGGGCGCGAACTGGGCCAGCTCTCCGCCTGCTTCGTCCTGCCGGTGGGCGACTCCATGGAGGAGATCTTCGAGGCGGTGAAGTATACCGCGCTGATCCACAAGTCCGGCGGCGGCACCGGCTTCTCCTTCTCGCGCCTGAGACCCGCCAACGACGTGGTCATGTCCACCACCGGGATCTCCTCCGGCCCGCTCTCCTTCATGAGGGTTTTCGACATCGCGACCGAGACCATCAAGCAGGGCGGCACCCGCCGCGGCGCTAACATGGCTATTCTGCGCGTGGACCACCCGGACATCATGGATTTCATCATGTGCAAGGCGGACCAGCGCCAGTTGAACAATTTCAACATTTCGGTCGGCATCACCGAGGCCTTCATGAAGGCGGTCGACGCGGACGAGGACTACACCCTGTATAACCCGCGCGACAAGAAGCCGCTCGGCACCCAGAACGCCCGCAAGGTGTTCAACCGCATCGTGAAGCAGGCCTGGGAGAACGGCGAGCCGGGGATCATCTTCCTGGACCGCCTCAACAAGGACAACCCGACCCCGCACATAGGCGAGATCGAGTCGACCAATCCTTGCGGCGAGCAGCCGCTGCTCCCTTACGAATCCTGCAACCTCGGTTCCATCAACCTCGGCAAGCTGGTGCTGCAGGGGAAGGTGAACTGGGAGCGGCTGAAGGAAGTCGTACACCTCGCGGTCCATTTCCTGGACAACGTTATCGAGGTGAACAACTACCCGCTGCCCCAGATCGACGAGATGACCCGCTCCAACCGCAAGATCGGCCTGGGCGTCATGGGTTGGGCGGACATGCTGATCATGCTGAACGTGGCCTATGGCTCCCCTGAATCGATCAAGCTCGGCGAGCAGGTGATGAAGTTCATCAACGACGAGGGGCACGCCGCCTCCCGTGAGCTTGCGGTTACCCGCGGCGAGTTCCCCAACTTCAAGGGATCTATTTACGATCGTCCGGGCGCGGCGCCGCTGCGTAACGCCACCGTCACCACCATCGCGCCGACCGGGACCATCTCCATCATCGCCAACGCCTCCAGTGGCGTGGAGCCGCTCTTCGCGGTTTCCTACGTGCGCCAGGTCATGGACAAGAACATTCTGGTCGAGGTGAACCCGCTTTTCGAAAAGATCGCCAAAGCCGACGGGTTCTACTCCGACGGGCTGATGCAGCGTATCGCCGAGCACGGCACGGTGCACGAAATCAACGAGATCCCGGTCAGAATCCGGGAGCTGTTCGTGACCGCCCACGACATCACCCCCGAGATGCACATCTCGATGCAGGCTGCTTTCCAGAAGTACACCGACAACGCGGTCTCAAAGACGGTCAACTTCCCCAACGACGCCACCATGGAAGACGTCGAGAAGGTGTACCGGCTCGCCTACCAGAGTAACTGCAAAGGCGTCACTATCTACCGTGACGGCTCCCGCGACGAGCAGGTCCTCTCGGTCGGCAAGAAGGAGGAGGCGCCGGTAGTAGCTCCGGCAATCGTCCACGTCGAGGAGAAGCGCACCATCAAGCGCGAGCGGCCCAAGGCTCTCAAGGGTTGGACCTACCAGATGCAGACCGGTTGCGGTCCGCTCTACATCACCATCAACGAAGACAATTCCGGGCTCTTCGAGGTCTTTACCACCATGGGCAAGGCCGGCGGCTGCGCGGCTTCCCAGTGTGAGGCGATCGGCCGCATGGTGTCACTGGCGTGGCGCAGCGGGATCCAGGGAAGAAGCGTCGTGAAGCAGCTTCTGGGCATCTCCTGCCACTCGCCTTCAGGCTTTGGCGACAACAAGGTGCTTTCCTGCTCGGACGCCGTGGGAAGGGCGATTCAGGCCCACCTCACCCTGACCGGTCACGCCGACCTGATAGAAGCGCCCAGTTTCGGAAGGGGAGCCTGCCCTGAGTGCGGCGGCGTAGTAGAGCACGAGGGCGGCTGCGCCGTTTGCCGGGTTTGCGGCTACTCGGAATGTGCCTAGGCTGAAGCTTCAGGTTGGAAATTGCAGTTGAATAAGGAAAAGCCCGCGAATAGCCTAGCCGGTCGATAAACGTGGTGATAAAATTTTATAATATTAGTATAATGTCCCTAGGTTATTAATCTAGGGACATTATACGTATGGCTCTTGTAATTTCA
>JGI24143J45723_1000841_pt1 | contig 15471 bp, 15 predicted proteins | sample BarGraIncu00432A_FD_45723 | JGI IMG/M metagenome (IMG submission 45723)
ACTGGCACTCGAGGCACATGAGGAAATTATTAATATCTCATCGCTTAAGAAAACTGGTGTGGATGATTTACTTAATAATATGTTTCACGATAATGATGCTANCCTAGAATAATCTAAGTTAAAACTAATCATATTAAAATAGACATATATTNTGGCGTGCAAGCTAATATTTAGNGCACAAAGTGATTAGGTCTATTTTTTTTAGCTTTTTATATTGATAAAAAAACATGAGTTTNTACTTAGANTTATATATGATTTTTGTATCAATATATTTTTATCAGAATAGTATATATTAGAAAACAAAAGAAAAGATTTTGAAAGTCAAAATAAGAAAAAAACTATTTTGTATCAATATATTTTTATCAGAATAGTATATATTAGAAAACAAAAGAAAAAGGTTAAAAGTTAAACTAAGAAAAATAACTATAAGGAGGGAATTTAGATGGATATGAATAGCTTATTAAGTGGATTAGCTGATTCTCAAAAAAACGGATCCAATAAAGGCTGTAACAACAACGATAATGATTGCAACAATGGTGGTGGCTTTGGCGGCGGAAACTCAATAATTTGGATTATTGTTTTATTACTTTTATTTTGCAGTCAAGGTCAAGGACAAGATAATGGAACTGTATGCGGATGTGATCCGAAACACTGCAAGGAACTTTGTAGATGTGGATCAAGTGGTAGTGGAAATGGATTATTTGGATTAGGCGGATTAGGTGGCGGAAGTGGCATTTGGATTATAATCTTAATACTAATATTTGCATGTAGTGGTGGAAAACAAAACAAAGGATGTACAAACAACATTATCAACTTAGACAGTTGTGACGAGGAATAATTAATATAAATAGTTAGGAAAAATAGTCATAAATTAACAAACAGATAAATAAAATGTTCTTAACTTTAGCTGAAATATGTAACACATTAAAATTTGGCCCAGAAAGGGGAGTTTTATATGTCTAAAAAAAGATGTTGTGGAAACACACCTGTAGTACCTGTAGTAAGNCCAGTTGCAAGTCTATGNNCAAATCCAATTTGTGCANTAATACTTTTAATTATACTCCANAGAACATGTCTACTTGAAAACAAGAATGCTTTCTTATTAATATTAATCTTCATAGGNTATTGTTGTTGTAAAGGTGGATGCGCTGGAAATACAGTTAAAAGCTGTGGATGCTAATTTCTAAAAATAAGGGGGAGCTTACGCTCTCCCATTTATAAATGAGGTGATAAATATGTCAAAACATCATAAACATGATAGAAATAATATGAATAATGGGAATAGTAATAATAACAACAATAATAATAGTAATAATAGTAATAGTAATAGTAATAGTAATAATAACAGTAACGGTAATAATGGGAACAACAGTAATAACAACAGCAATAGCGATAATAATAATGAAAACAACAACTCCAATAACAACCCATTGGCACAAATGTTAAATGGGAGTTCTGCAAGTCCTTTAATTGGATTAATATCTAGTTTTCTTGGAGGAAATAGCGGTGGTGGAAACAATATGCTTGAAGGCTTACTTTCAGGGTTAGGGGGGAAAGACAACAACATATTAGGAAATTTGATGGGCAGTTTAGGAGGCCAAGACAATAATATATTAGGAAATTTAATGGGAAGTTTAGGTGGTCAAGATAATAATNTGTTAGCAAACTTGTTAGGTAGTTTGGGTGGGCAAAGTAATAACATGTTAAGCAACTTAACTAATGGTTCAAATACAGGCAATGCAAATACGACGTCCAATGTTTCAAAAAACAAAAACAATAACAATAACAATAACAAAAATAAAAATAATAATAATAATAATAATGATGTTAATGAGAATAACAATATTGTAACTACAAACGAAGGTGAACAAGAAAATGAGTTATCAAATCTTTTTTCAGGTATGGGTGATATAGATTTAAGCCAAATTTCGAATATGTTGTCTGGAATAGACTTAAATAATTTAGATCTAAATAATTTAAATCTTACCGATATGATAAATTCCGTATCAAATAATAATTCATTTGAAAATAACGTTTCATTTGAAGATAGTGAATCATTTGAAAATAACGATGTTGAATTTAAACATACTAGTACTAAAGAAAGTACACATAGTGTCTTGGAAGAATTAGAGGATGGAGATAAAGGTCAGCTTATATATATATTAGCACACCTAGTAGATGAGAAGAAACTTGAAACTCTCAATAGAATTGTAGAAGAAAATTACAATTTAAGACATTAGAATATTTATAAATATAATTTTATAAATATTCTATAAATTATTAAATTTAAAAAACAACATACAAATTTTATTTTTGTATGTTGTTTTTGTTTGTAAACTATTAGATTATTAGATTATCAGGTTCAACTCCAGATTTCTCATAATTTACCATGGTGCATTTGCCATCAAGAAGGCCACCTTCAGAAATTACTAATTTTTTCACGGAAATATCTCCTGTGACCTTACCACAACTCTGTATGGTTAAAGTGCTTTTACAAGATATATTTCCGTGGATTAAACCGTTTATATATGCATTATTACAAACCGTATTTCCATTTACATGAGCGGATTCACCAATTATTACATCATCTTCACAATTTATGTCCCCATCGATAGAACCATCTATAGTTAGCATACCATTTCCATTTAAAGAACCAATTATATGACATTGAGCACCAATTAAAGTTTCGATTCTATCTGTGTCTTTTTCCTTATTATTAAACATACAAATCCCCCCAATTAAATTATATACTTGAATTAAAATGTATTCTAATATAAATATAATTTATAAAAATATTGTAAATTATATTTACAATGAATAAAATTACGTAAAAAGGTTAATATTATAAATGTGATCGGAGTTAAAATCTCCATTTGCATAAAATTAATTATTTTATGCGTAACCCCCCCCATCCCCTTGGGACCGATAATACGGTCCCTTTTGTAATTTTGTAAAAGATATTAATATGTATATGATTTAATACCTTTAGTATATTACTTAATATTTATAGAGCTTATTTTGAATGTGGAATTTTTATTGCTATCAGGTAGAAATTTTACTNTTAATTCTATAGTATAGTTTTTTGTTTCTTTCAAGTCTTCTGTATTGGTTGCTTTAAAATTTAATGTCCAAAGAATTTCACTGGCATTGCCATCTTTGTCCCAATTGGAATCTTTGAAAACTGCATCCTGAAAGTTTAAATGCATTTTTTTTTCTGATAAATCTCCTAATAATGAAATATCATTACCATTTAGATCAGCTGAAAAAAGATCTTTTGATATATTTAATTCTGCAAGTGGAAAACTTGCCATAAGATTTATGAAACCGAGTGCGGTGTTTTTACCCATATAATTATCAGTATAGTTGTAGTCAAAAGATTTCAAACTATTTTTAATTAAAATATAACTGGTAAAATTAAGGTTGCCATCTTTAACGTTTCCAGATATAACTTTAGGGGTTTTATTATTTTTACTATCTATAAAACCTAAAATATTGTTTGTGCTACAAAATATATCATTGAATTTTTCGCCATTCCAAAGGAAGACATGTTGAATAGGTTCATTATTCTGAGATGCTGTACCCTCTACAGAGGCTTGAGTAAATATTTCAGGTACTTTGTTTCTGGATATGTCCATTAAAGTAATCCGCATTGGCCACTGCGGATAATAATTTCCCACAGTGTTAATTTTTTTAGATGGCTCTAGATAATAGCTTTTATCCTCTGAATTTATTTGGATGTAATATTTATCTATCTCAGTTTTTATGTAGAGAATATCTTTAACTCCATCCCCTGTTAGATCAGACAACATCATTTTTGGCTCATTAACAATATTAAATGTACTTATAGAACTTTTTTGAAGTAGCAAAAAAAATGTAATTATTGTGAGAAAGATAATAATTGCTAGTGTGTAATAAATATTTTTCTTCTTTAAAAATATTACCTGCAACTTCATATATTCCACCCCCCATTAAATTATATGTAACAACAATCTAATTAATTAGCCTATATTAAAAATAAATAAAATTTATATTTATAAATACAACGAGGTGAACTTATGAAAAAAACTTTAACAAGACTCAAGAAATTATGTAGTGTTTTTATAATTATAATTATGGTATTTGGATTTTGCGCATGCAAATCTGATAAAAAAGAAGATCAAAAAAAATTGAATATATTTCTAGATACAACTGATGAATCGTCTTCCGAAGTAATTAAATTTTTAATTGATGATTTCAAAAAAAATAATCCGGATGTTGAAATAAAACTAAATGACGTATTAGGGGATAAAAGTGATATTATTGAGGCTATTAATTTGGGGACGGAAGTAGATATGATTTTCACGAATAGGAATACGCTTATTGAACTTAGTAAAAAGGGAGTTTTGAACGATTTGCAAGATACCTACGATGAAAATACTATAAGTGATAGATATTATGACATTATTGGGTCTTATGGAAGAGTAGGGGATAAGTACTATGGTATAGGAGTTGTGCCATATTCTATTGAACTGTTATACAACAAGACAAATCTAAAAAAGCTAAATATATCTAATCCTAATAATCTAAAGCAATGGTTAAGCGTGCTAACGCAAATCAACAAGAAAGGTATGAAAACTCCAGTAGTGCTAACTGATAATGTGGATGCAAATGGATATCTATTTTCATTAATAGCTAGCAAGTATATAAATATTCATGAAATTGAGGATAAGTATGATAGCGGTGAGCAGTCGTATAAGAAGTTGAAGAATGTACAGGAAATATTTAAAGAATTTAATTCTATTACAAAAGATAATGGAATTACTAATAACTCCTTTGAGTTAGGTAATAAGCAGACTGTTGTTAACTTTGATAATGGAGATGCGCAACTACTCGTATCTATTTCGTATTATAATTCTGTACTTAACACAGGTAACATAGGTGTAATAGGCGATTATGATAATAATTCAAACTTTGGAAGCAACATTCCTATTATGGTTAATTCATTACTAAGCGTGCCAGTGAATGCAAAAAATACGGAAACTGTTGATGCTTTCATTAAATATATATATAGCGATGAAGTTCAAGCAAGAATTGTGCAAAAAGGAATTATAAGTGGAAATAAAATCGCGAATAATAAAGTATCAGGTAATGGGAAATTAATGGTGGAACATATATATAAAGCTAATGATAACAGTATGCTTATATTAAATAATTTACCCGAAAAAATTAAAAATAATTTACTTCTAACTTTAAAGAGGATTTTAGATGGCGGGTACAATTCTAAAGAATGGGAAGAAATATTAAAAAAAAGTTATAAATAAATTGGCTTACCTCTCTACAATAAATTCAAAAGGGAGCATGAATTAATTTTCATACTCCCTTTTAAAGCTATTAAATTATTTTTTGCAATTTTCACATAAACCATAAAAATAAATTTTACTTGCAATAACTTCGTAGCTAGTATACTGTTTTACATCTTGGCAGGCATTTGAAAAAGATATGCCTTCTATGTCATCAACTCTACCACAACTTATGCATTGTATGTGAGGATGTGATGACATATTACCATCATATCTAAAATTACCTTCACCTACATTAAGTTCTATTATAAGTTCTACCTCTATAAGAGTTTTTAATGCTTTATAAACTGTAGCCAAACTCATAGTAGGATATGTTGGTTGTAGAGCTTTATAAATTACTTCTGCTGAGGGATGTTCTTTTGTTGATTGTAGATANTTGTAAACAGCAATACGTTGAGGTGTAAGTTTTAATTTTTTCTNTTTGAAAATTGTCGTAATGTTATCCATATACACCATCCTATAATATTATTAAATCTATTATAAGATTTATTATATAATAAAAACTATTACTTGTCAAAAACAATCTATAAAACTAACAGCAATTATAAATTTTATTTAATTTTTAATTCATTTATAGGATAACTAACATATATTAGTAATAGAGAGAGGGGTGCTGATATTTTGAAAAAGACCTATGTGTTAGATACCAATGTTATTTTATATTCACCTAGTGCTATATTATCTTTTGGAGATAATGATGTAATAATACCTGAAGTAGTATTAGAAGAATTAGATAGTTTTAAGAAAGATAAAAGTGATTTGGGAGCTAATGCCAGATACGCCGCTAGGCTTATTGATAAACTAAGAAAGCAAGGAAAACTAAATGAGGGTATTGATTTAGAAAGTGGGGGAAGGCTTAGAGTAGAAATGAACCACTATGATACCAAAATTCCTGCTTCTTGGAATAAAGATAAAGCGGACAATAGAATATTACAGGTATGTAAAGGTCTTAAAGAGCAAGGTGAGGATGTATGGCTAATAACTAAAGATATATTCCAACGAATAAAAGCGGATGCNGTAGATATTAATGTTGAAGATTATTATGAAAAATTTGTACCTGAATATGACGACCAATATACTGGAAGAACAGAGGTGTTTGTATCTCCAGAAAAACTTCAGGAATTTTATAGCAATAGAAATTTAGAAGTTGATGCTTTACTTAAGTATGATGAGGATTTGAATGAATATAACATTCCATCTTTATACACAAATCAATTNTTAATAATACATTCAATGGAAAATCCTAAACAAACAGCTCTGGGTAGATATGATGGGAAGAGTGTGGTACCACTTTATAATAAAGAAAGTAAACCATTAGGAGTTGTACCAAGAAATGTAGGACAAAGATTTATGCTAGAGGCTTTAAGTATTAATGCTGAGAAAGCTCCACTCGTAATTATTAAAGGGCCAGCGGGAACAGCTAAAACACTATTTTCATTAGCTGTGGGGCTTCAAAAAATAATGCAGGACACTAGTGAACATTATAGGAGAATTTTAATCTGCAGGCCAAATGTTACAATGGATGAAGAAATAGGTTTTTTGCCTGGCACGGAACAAGAAAAAATATCACCATTTATGAGGCCGATATTTGATAACTTAGAGATACTTGTGGAATCTGATGAAAAAGAACGTTATAAAAACGAAAAACTATTATTAGATAAGATAAAAGATTTGTTTGATAGAAGAATTATAACTACTGAAGCGGTTGCTTACCTTAGAGGGAGATCTATAGTNAAAAATTGGGTAATTATAGATGAGGCACAAAATTTGTCTCCAAAACAAGTTAAGGCAATAATTACTAGAGTTGGTGAGGGAACAAAGCTTATACTAATAGGTGACCCAGAGCAAATAGATCATCCATTTCTTGATTCAAGGTCAAATGGACTATGTTATGCTTCAGAGAAAATGAAAGGAAGCGACTTGTGTTATCAAGTTACTTTAAAATATGATGAATGTGAAAGGTCTCCAATAGCATACGAAGGTTCTAAAAAACTATAAAAATGTGCTTTTATAAAAGAGAGTATAAAGATTTATGCTCTCTTTTGCAAAAAAATATCATATAATAGCTTTATTCACAAAAATTACATTTAAATTTTGTTTTCAAATATATGATTTTAATGTACAATGTGATAGTACGTAATAAAGAAAAGGATGGGAAACATGAGAGAAATAAAAATATCTAAAAAGAAAAAGAAAAGTACAAGCACACTTGTTTTATTATTTATAATATTTGAATTAACTTTCACGGCTATTACAGGCCCATTTATGGTATATTATGGTCCTTTTAAAAATGTAAAGACTACGGTTGTAGGTGCGGCAATGACTACGCTTACATTGCAGTGGCTTGCAACATCATTTTTATCAGATAAAAAAATTGAGCAGATTATGAGTGAACAAAAAATGGAATCTATAGTTCAAGATAAAACAGATGGCGAAAATTCAGGTGTAACAGTAGAAAATAAAGATGATAATAATATTGAAAGATATGATGTAAAAGGAAACAAATTTAAAGGGTATATCTTAATAATTAATGACCCGACTAGGATAAAAGTAGGGTACAGCAGCATGCTTGGTGAGGAAGGCCAATTAACTAGTGATATTGCAAAAGATAATAATGCAATTGCAGCAATTAATGGCGGAGGTTTTACAGATGAAGTTGCTGGGTCAAAATGGACGGGTACGGGAGCGAACCCCGCGGGAATTATAATGACTGGTGGAAAGACTGTATACAATGGTATAAAAAATGAAAATGAAAAAAGACAAGTTGTAGCTTTAACTGGATCTGGAAGGTTACTAGTTGGACTTCATTCCATTAAAGAAATGAAAGAACTCGGAACAACAGAGGCAGTTTCTTTTGGACCGGCACTTATAGTTAATGGAAAGAAAACTATAACTACAGGTGATGGTGGATGGGGCATTGCACCTAGAACGGCTATTGCGCAAAGAAAAGATGGAGCAATAATATTGTTAGTTATAGATGGTAGACAGGTAAACAGTTTGGGAGCTACTTTAAGAGAGGTACAAGATTTATTGTTTGATGAATATGGAGCTTATAATGCTACTAACTTAGATGGGGGATCCTCTTCTACACTATTTTATAATGATGAGGTTATAAATAGGCCTTCTGATAGTTTGGGAGAGAGGTCTGTACCTTCAATAATATATGTAGAGAAGTAGATAAATTGATAAGTGGTGGGAAAGGCTAGTTTAGTTATTTTAAATTAAAGGAGAAAGTATTATGAAATGGATGAAAAGAATAAGTATATGGATAGTATTTTCGTTATCATTGCAATGTTTAGGCCTCTTTTACATAGATAAATATATTTTAGCGACTGATTCAAAAGTAGCTTCAAAAAAGGTTGTTGAAGATGTAAGCAAGGCGGAAGAAATTGTGGATATTACTGTGCCAGAGAAAGCAGAAACCGTATTAGTATCTTATGATGCTAAGTATTTAACATATTATGAAGATGAAAACTTAAAACTTGTTAATTGTAAGGATGGGAAAATAAAAAATATAAACGCAGAAGAAGGATCTAAAATTTGTTTTTCTGAATGGCTTCCAGACAGAAATAGAATACTTTTAGTAGAGAGAAAAACCGGAAATGAATCTAGTAACTTAGTATTATATTCTTATGATGTATTAAAAAATGAAAAAGTAATAGTTAAAGAGTTAGGTTGGAGTGGTTCTAAATCTGAGGTGGAAAATATCCAAACATCACCTTTAACAGGAGTTATATACATTCAGGTTTCCAATGAAGGCTTAAGCAGTAGTATTTATAGAATTGACAGAATGGNAGAAATTAACAAAAAAAATACAATACCTAAATTAGTAAGTAATATTGCAGTACTTAGGCGTGAAGACAAATTGGTGTATGAGGGATCAGTTTATAATAAAATATATGTTACAAATACTGATGAAAATATAAAAGACGAAAGTATAAGTATTGAAGGCGTAGATAGGCTTACATTAATTGGTGCTCAAAATGATAATGTGTATCTTGCAGAATTAAAAGATGATTTGGTTAGTAAGATTTATTATGGCAAAACATCAGAAGACACTAGTACATGGAAAGAACTTGATTTACAAAATCCTTCAAAAGAAAAAGATTTATTTGTATCAGCAGATGGCAAAGTATATCAAAATGATGAACTTAGAGGTGTAGTAACAGAAATAAGTTCTGGAATCGAAACTAGTTATGAAGGTGAATTATCGCAAATGTATACTAAAGGGATAGTATCTTTAGTAAATAACAAAGTATCTTTTGTTCCCTTTAAATAATTGCTATTTTAAACTATGCCAAAGGCATAGTTTTTATTTAATCTACTTTGCGTAAATATGAGGAGGAAAAAATTTGGATAAAGCTTTAATATTATATAAGATTTTGATGATACCAGGGATTCTGTTAGCATTTACATTTCATGAGTATGCACATGCATTAGTAGCAGATAAGTTAGGAGACAAAACTCCGAGATTTCAAGGAAGACTTACGCTAAATCCAATTGCTCATATAGATCCAATAGGATTTATTTTAATACTAATAGTGGGATTTGGGTGGGCAAAACCCGTTCAGACAAATCCAAGTGCATTTAAAAATTATTATAAGGATGATTTAAAAGTTTCAGTAGCAGGACCAATTGCCAATTTAATTCTAGGGTTTGTATTTGCAATGTTGTATGTAATGCTTTGGAAGTTTTCACCAACTCAGGGTACGTTATTTTCAATTGTTATGAATATGTTACAGCTTGCAGGGTCCATTAATTGTCTGCTGTTTTTTCTTAATCTAGTACCAGTTCCAGGCTTTGATGGATACCATATAGTTCGTGATTTGTTCCCAAAGTTTTTTTATGGATTATCAGATTCAATTAATAGATACCAATTTATGATATTTATGGTATTAATATTGCCTATATTACCAGGTGGGGTATCAGTATTTTATTATATTGTTCAATTACCATCTCAGGGATTGTTTGGTATTTTCACAAAAACGTTTTTAAATATCGTAGCAATGTTTTAATGTTTTATGAATGCTTTTATATTGTATAAAAGTTTTAACAAAGAGTGAATTTAATACAGAGAAGTGATGTAAAAGAATGTTGTAATTTTTATTTAGTTTAAATATAAGGAGAGAAGGATATGCGCTTAAGAAAAAAATATTGGGCTAGGCCAGAGATGGAAATGAGTCACATTGTAATAACAGACCAATATGATTATAAAGGGAAATGGGATGTCGAATTTAAAAATAATAATCCAATACATTTGGAACTAGGCTGCGGCATGGGCGGTTTTATATCAGAAAAGTCTAAGCAAAATCTTAATATAAATTTTGTGGGTATAGATTTAAAAGATGAGGTGTTAGTGTTTGCCCTTAGAAAAGTTGTAGAGGTTCGAGAAGTTCAAGATAAGCAAAATTTGAATGTACGCCTTATGCCATTAAATATTAGTTTTATCGATGATGTTTTCGAAAAAGATGAGATAAGCAGAATCTATATAAACTTTTGTAATCCTTGGCCAAAGGGAAGGCATAACAAAAGAAGATTAACGCACAGTAAATTCTTAACAAGTTATAAGAAATTTTTAAAAACAGGATGTGAAGTTTGGTTCAAAACTGATGATACCCAGCTATTTGAAGACTCATTAGAATATTTTAAACAATGTGGATTTGAGATACTGTATTCAACCTATGATTTAAATAAAAGCGGTTTTGAGGAAAATGTAGTTACAGAATATGAGGCTAAATTTTATGCATTAGGGAAAAAAGCTATGTTCTTGCGCGCTAAGTTATTGTAGAAAATTAATAAAAATTTGGCATTTATATTGAATCCAATATCTTTAAAATTGTAATTCTTATTCATTGACATAACTAATGTAATGTTATAAACTTATTTTATAGAAGTGGATTAAAAGCTAGGATTTTTAATGAAATTAGTTTTGTGCAAAAATAATAATAAAAAATTAAATATATATTTTTAGGTGCCTTTTATTAATTAAACCACTCAGTAGAAATATCTACTAACGTATATGATTAATAAGGTGAAAAGGGAATGTGGTGTAAGTCCACAGCAGCCCCCGCTACTGTAATTGAAAACAAACTTTTATAACCAACTGTAATGGAAAGGTAAAAGAGGGAGTGAGTAAGAAGCCAGGAGACCTGCCTAAAATAGGATTATTAAGCTTTCGGCGGGAAAGAACTTGTAGTATTAAAGTTAGCGCAATGAAAATTTGTGCGTAACAGCAGGTGTGAAAGCTTGCTGTTTTTTATTTTGAATAAAAAAAGCACATAAGGAGGAGAGTTATGCCTAAAATAATGGTTCAAGGGACAGCTTCATCCGTAGGAAAAAGCGTACTGGTTACAGCACTTTGCAGAATTTTCAAGCAAGATGGATTTTCTGTATGCCCTTTTAAATCACAGAATATGTCACTTAATTCTTATATTACAATGGATGGAAAAGAAATGGGACGTGCACAGGTACTTCAGGCATATGCATCAGGTCTTGAGCCACAAGTATTTATGAACCCAATTTTATTAAAACCGACCTCGGATAAAAAGTGCCAAATTATAGTTAATGGAAAAGTTTTTGGCAATAGCACAGCTATGCAGTATCATAATATGAAACTGGAATTTAAAGATATGCTAAAAGAGCAGTTCGAAGAATTAGAGAAAAATTTTGACATTATAGTAATGGAGGGCGCAGGAAGCCCTGCAGAAATTAACCTGCGGGATAGAGATATAGTAAACATGGGAATGGCAGAGCTCATTGACGCACCTGTAATACTTGCTGGTGATATAGATAAGGGTGGAGTATTTGCGTCACTTGCAGGAACTATGCTTTTACTAAGTGACCAGGAGAAAAAGAGAGTTAAAGCCACTATTATAAATAAGTTTAGAGGTGATTTAGAAATCTTAAAACCGGGGCTTACAATGCTAGAAGATATTATAAATATTCCTTGCGCTGGTGTAGTTCCTTATTTTAGATTAAATTTAGAGGATGAAGATGGCGCAGTAGAATTTAATAAAAAAATTACTGCACCTATAGATATTGNGGTAATAAAGCTTCCACATATATCAAATTTTACAGATTTAGATGCTCTAAAGTCTGAAGATGATGTATCGGTTAGATTTGTTACAACTAAAGAAGAACTGGGCACTCCAGACTTACTAATTATACCTGGAAGTAAAAGTACTATAAACGATTTAATAACTTTAAGAGAATCAGGATTCATAGACGCTATTTGCGAATATAGTATAGAAGGTGTTATATTAGGCATTTGTGGAGGGTATCAAATGCTGGGCAATAGCCTGTATGATCCTAAAGGCTTAGAGGGAAGTTCACTGAAAACAGAGGGCATGAAGCTTTTAGACATAGATACAGAATTTGAAGATGAAAAAATAACCACAAGGATAAAGGCCCGAAGCGTTAACTTAAGAGATATTGATATAAAAGTCTATGGTTATGAAATTCATATGGGTAAATGTAGCTACGGACATAAGGCAAAACCGCTTTTCGAAATATACGACAGGAATGGAGAGGGATCTTCTTTAGAAGGCGAACATTCATATAATTCAGATGGAGCAATTAACGAAGGCGAAAATATTATGGGTACATATATTCATGGTATTTTTGACGGGGTAGAGTTTAGGGAATATATACTTAATTCCTTAAGAGTAAAAAAATCTATGCTGCCTAAGAAATCTATGGCATATGAGAGTCTAAGAGAAAAAGAATTAGACAAGCTAGCAGATATTGCGCGCGAAAGTTTAGACATGGCTTTTATATATAAAATCCTCGGGATAGATAGAAAGGAATAAAAATGGAAATACTATTGCAGATGAATATAATTGATTTATTATTAGCTGTTATTTTAGATTTATTAATTGGAGACCCATATTGGTTTAAACATCCAGTGATTTATATAGGAAAACTTATTTCGGTGTTAGATAAGATAGGCCGTAAATTATGTAAAACTAATAGTGGAATTAAAGTTTTTGGAGGAGTTATTGTAATTGTAGTGGCCTTTTGTAGTTATTTAGTGCCTTTTGTAATTTTAAAAATATCCAAAGAAGNTTTTGTGGTATACCATATTCTTAATATAATTTTGATTTGGACTACAATAGCTACTAAGTGTCTTCACACGGAAGGCATAAAGGTGTATGACTCCTTAGTTAAAAATGATATTGATGATGCGCGAGTAAAATTATCGTACATTGTAGGAAGGGATACAAAAACCCTTACTCAGTACGAAATAGTAAGGGCAGATGTGGAGACTATTGCGGAAAACACAGCAGACGGTGTTATAGCTCCTATTCTTTATGCAATATTAGGGGGAGCACCGCTTGCTATGATGTACAAGGGCATAAACACCATGGATTCAATGCTTGGATATATGAATGAAAAATATAAGTATATTGGATTCTTTCCAGCTAAAACAGATGATGTATTTAATTTCGTGCCTGCGAGAATAACAGGATTTCTAATTTGTTTGGCTGCTCCCATAGTTCATGGGAATATAGTGGAAAGCATAAAAGTAATGATGAGGGATAGAAAAAACCATAAAAGCCCTAATTGTGCTTATCCAGAAGGTGCAGCAGCGGGCGCTATGAGGGTTCAATTAGGTGGTACAAATGTTTATTTTGGAGAAAAAATGTATAAACCAACTATAGGAAATAAAATAAATGATTTAGGGAAAGAACATATAGTAGATTCTATAAAATTAATGTACGGAGCTATGTTTTATTTGGTAATGATAAATGCACTATATGAAATACTTAAGTACTTTTGGAGATGATGTGATGATACAACTTATAGGACTAAAACATGATGTTAAAATAGAAATTAGAGAAAAACTTTCAATTATCCCAAAACGTCAAAAAAGGTGCTTAGAATTGCTTTTAAAAATATGTGAAGAGGCAGTTATTTTGAGTACTTGTAATAGGACAGAGATATATTTTAAATCTAGAGATGAAGATATAGTAGTTAAAATTTTTAAAGCTCTAAATTGGGATGAGAATTTAATAAAATGTGTTGTGAGGTATAAGGATGAAAAGGCAGTGCGACATTTAATGGAAGTTGTCTGTGGGTTTGATTCGCTATTACTTGGTGAGGATCAAATATTGGGGCAAGTGCGGGATGCTTATGAGATTGCAAAAAAGATTAAGACAAGTAAAAAGGAACTTCAGAGACTTTTTGAAAATGCCATCGCTTGCGGCAAACATTTTAGAACCAAGTCTAAAATAAGTGAAATACCAGTTTCTTCATCTTCTATGGTTGTTAAAAAGGCTATTGATGGGGGACACAAGAACTTTATGATTTTGGGATATGGATCTGTAGGGAAACTTACTTCAAAATATATACTAGAGGCGAAAATAGATCTGTTATATATTGCTGTACGGGATGCTCAAAAAGTTAATATAGAGGACTCTAGGGTTAAANTAATACCTTTTAATGATACATATAAATATTATGAAAAAGTTGATTGTATTATATCTTGTACTACTGCACCTCATACTGTGGTTCATCTAAAGGAATTGCCTAATAAAAAATTATTATTGTTTGATTTAGCAGTTCCAAGGGACATAGAAGAAATAGTAAGTGAAAATCCTTTATATGAAGTATATGATATAGATATGTTAGGGGATATTCATGATGCAAATTATAAAAGACGGCAAGCGTTAATGGAGAATAATAGACCTATTGTGGACATTGCTATAAAAGAGTATATAGAGTGGAAAACCATAGAGGAGCTAGCGCCCTTCATTAAAAAGATAAAAAGAAATGGTGATGAAGTCTACAAAGAAAGACTAGAAACTTTTAGACACAAGAAAGAGACTAAGGATAATGAAAAACTTGCAGAACTACTTTTGAAAAGCACTTCAAATGCCTATGTAAACAGGGCTATAGACGTTTTAAAGGAGGAACATTTAAAGGGGAGGTCTAAAGAATGCGAGGACATACTAAGCAGGATCTTTCAGATTTGAATTATACTATGATTTCACTGATATCAAATAAGGTTAATATACTTATTGTTGGTGGTGGAGAGGCTGCTTTTATAAAATGTAAGTCTTTTTCAAGGGAAGGCTGTAATGTTACAGTAGTATCAAAAGAGTTTTGCAAAGATTTTGATGGAGTGAATAAT
>JGI24143J45723_1000842_pt1 | contig 15462 bp, 10 predicted proteins | sample BarGraIncu00432A_FD_45723 | JGI IMG/M metagenome (IMG submission 45723)
TCGAAGTGCTGGCGGCCAATGGCGTGGACGTGATGCTGGCCACGAACGACGAATACACACCGACGCCGGCGATCTCGCACGCGATCCTGACCCACAACCGCAATCGCGACGCCGCGCACGCTGACGGCATCGTCATCACGCCGTCGCACAATCCTCCGCGCGACGGCGGCTTCAAGTACAACCCACCACACGGCGGCCCGGCAGGCCAGGACGTCACAGACGGGATCGAAACCGCAGCCAATCGCTATCTCGATGCGCGGCTCGATGGCGTGAAACGCGTGTCCTACGCCAAGGCGCTGAAGGCCGGGACAACGCATCGTCACGATTTCCTGAACGCCTACGTCGATGATCTCGGCAATGCGATCGATATGGACGTGATCCGCAACGCGAAGGTCCGCATGGGAATCGACCCGCTGGGCGGTGCTGGCGTCCACTACTGGGGCCCGATTGCTGAGCGCTATGGTTTGAATCTCACGGTGGTGAACGAAGTGGTCGATCCGACTTTCCGGTTCATGACAGTCGATTGGGACGGTCAGATTCGTATGGATCCATCCTCGTCCTACGCCATGCAGAGCTTGATCCATCTCAAGAATCGCTTCGACATCGCCTTCGCCTGCGACACCGACCATGATCGGCATGGGATCGTCACCAGCAGCGCGGGGTTGCTGCCGCCCAACCATTACCTTTCGGTCGCCATTTTCTACCTCTTCCAGCACAGACCGAAGTGGCGCAAGGATGCGGCGGTTGGTAAGACGGTCGTCAGCAGCCAGATGATTGATCGCGTCACGGCGAAGCTTGGCCGCAGGCTCTACGAGGTGCCGGTCGGGTTCAAGTGGTTTGTGGATGGCTTGTTCGACGGCTCGCTTGGCTTTGGCGGGGAAGAAAGTGCGGGTGCCTCCTTTATCCGTTTGGATGGCAGCATCTGGACGACAGATAAAGATGGCATTGTCCCGGCTCTGCTATCGGCGGAGATTACCGCGCGCATGGGCCGCGATCCCGCCGAAATCTACCGTGAGCTTGCGCTTGAGTTCGGCGAGTCTGTCTACGATCGTATTGAGGCGCCAGCAACCCCTGAGCAAAAGCAAATGCTNGCGCAGCTCTCACCACAGCAAATATTTCCTGCAGAGCTGGCTGGCGAAAAAATCCAGAGCATCCTCACCCGGGCGCCTGGCAACGGCGCACCCATCGACGGTTTGAAGGTAATTACCGAAAGCGGATGGTTCGCGGCACGGCCGTCCGGCACTGAGGACATTTACAAAATCTACGCGGAGAGCTTTCGCGGAGCGGATCATCTGCGCCGCATCCTCGAGGAAGCACAGGTGACCGTGAACGACGCTCTGGCGGTAGGCGCCGCCGGGAAATAGCAAGCAAAAAAAACATGATCGAACCAAAAAGCATATTTGATGTCGCGCCACCGTCGCACGCGGTCGTTTCTGTAACGATTGAGTTGAGCTCGGAGTCGCTGACCCGGTGAAACCATGAACGCCGACAAACCCACGATCGACGCCGAGTTGGAGTCGCTTCAGCGCGACACCTTCCGCTACTTTCTGCTCTGGACCAATCCGAAAAATGGACTGGTGCTCGACAAGACCGCTCCCGATTGGCCCGCCAGCATTGCTGCCACCGGCCTCGCCTTGGCGGCGTATCCGGTCGCGGTTGAGCGCGGCTTCATCACGCGCGCAGCGGCGATCGAGATAATCCTAGCCACACTGCGATTTTTCTGGAGCAGCCCGCAAGGCCCCGAGTCGGACGCTACCGGTTACCACGGCTTTTATTATCATTTTCTCGACATGCAGACCGGACGGCGCGCCTGGCAATGCGAATTGTCGACTGTGGACAGCGCCATTCTGCTCGCCGGTGCGTTGACTGTTGGCGCCTATTTCAATGCGGATACGACTGAGGAAAAGGAAATACGCGCCGTCGCTGACGAACTTTATCGCCGTGCTGATTGGTCGTGGGCGCAAAACGGTGGCCTAACGGTGACGCACGGTTGGAAGCCTGAAAGTGGATTTCTCGCGTACCGTTGGGAAGGATACGACGAGGCGCTTGTACTGTATATCCTGGGACTCGGCTCGCCCACCCATCCGCTGCCGCAGAGCAGCTACGCAGCGTGGGCTTCCACCTACGAATGGAAAAATAGTTACGGATACGATTATCTTTACGCCGGGCCGTTGTTCACGCATCAGATTTCGCATCTCTGGATCGATTTTCGTGGCATTCAGGACGCGTTCATGCGCGAAAAAGGCATCGACTATTTCGAGAACACCCGCCGCGCAACCTATGTGCAGCAACAATACGCGATCGACAATCCGCTCAAGTTCGCGGGTTATGGCAAACACTGCTGGGGAATCACCGCGAGCGACGGCCCCGGTCCCGAGACCATCAAAGTGAAAGGCATCGAGCGCCACTTCCTCGATTACGTGGGACGAGGAGTGCCATATGGACCCGACGACGGCACCATCGCGCCGTGGGCGGTGGTGGCGTCGCTACCGTTCGCGCCGGAGATCGTGTTGCCGGCAATCGACTTTCTGGTGCATCAGGTCGAACTGAAAGTGGGAAATCCTTGCGGCTTCAAGGCAACGTTCAATCCGACCTACCCGCACAAGCGCAGCAATCCCCACGGCTGGGTATCGCCGTGGCATTACGGCCTGAATCAGGGACCGATCGTTTTGATGATCGAGAATTACCGCACGGGTCTGTTGTGGCGAGTGATGCGAGACTGCCCTTATGTCGCCAGCGGCTTGCGACGCGCGGGTTTTAGCGGGGGTTGGTTATGACTCCTGTACTGCCGGGCCCCAAGCGGCATCTGGCCGTTGACACCTCTTGCGCAGCGCCGCGAGGTCTGTTTGCTGCGGGCGAGGAACCGCTGTGGAAAGACCCACAAAATCATCACCTGAGTCCCCGATCTGGCGCCATACTCTTGGCTCGATGCGCGACCTGCCAAGGGCGGCAGAAGGGGTTGACGGAGACCCTATGAAGAGTGCGATCCCGATCACGACGTTGTTTCTGGATATCGGCGGTGTCCTGCTCACCGACGGGTGGGATCATCATGCCCGCAAACGCGCGGCGACGACCTTCAAACTGGAACTGGCCGAGATGGAGGCTCGGCATCATCTGACCTTCGAGACCTACGAGGCGGGAAAGCTCACGCTGGAAGAATATTTAAGTCAGGTGGTCTTCTACCAAAAGCGACCGTTCACCCGGGCTCAGTTCCGGCGCTTCATGTTCTCGCAATCTAACCCGTACCCTGAGATGATCGCGCTGATCGCTCAGCTCAAGGTCAGGCACGGCCTGAAGATTGCCGTGGTCAGCAACGAAGCGCGCGAACTGAATGCGTATCGGATTCGCAAGTTCAAGCTGGACAGGTTTGTGGATTGTTTTATTTCCTCCGGCTTCGTCCACCTCCGCAAGCCCGACGCGGACATCTTTCGGCTTGCGCTGGACATCGCCCAGGTGCCAGCCCAGCAAGTCCTTTATGTCGAGAATACCCCGATGTTCGTGCAGATCGCGGAAGGTTTGGGGATTCGAAGCATTCTTCACATGGATTACAGCTCCACCTGCGCGCAACTGGCTTCGTTCGGATTGCAGATTGACGAGGACGTCAGCCATGAAACCCGCTAAGCCAGGCATCCTGACGATCAACGGTGGCTCCTCAAGTATCCGGTTCGCACTGTACCAAGTTGGCGAAGCGCTGGAGCGAAGGCTTTATGGGAAGATTGACCGCATCGGCCTGAGCGGGGCGAATCTGACGGTCAATGACCCAGTCACGAATCAGCAGGATAGCCGCAGCCTCGCCGCCTCCAATCACAAATCGGCGGTGAATTTCCTGATTGATTGGCTCGAAGAGCAGAATAGTTTTGAAGCCGTCCGGGCGGTCGGACATCGGGTAGTTCATGGAATGCAACACACCGCGCCGGAGTTGGTGACGCAGCAGTTGCTGGATGAACTGCAACACATCAAGCCATACGACCCGGATCATCTGCCGCGCGAGATTGAACTGATCGAGGCGTTCTGCCAGCGTCATCCGAAGCTGCCGCAGTTGACCTGCTTCGACACGGCATTTCATCGCGACATGCCGCGCGTGGCCAAACTATTACCCATCCCGCGGCGCTACGAGGCGAAGGGAGTTCAACGTTACGGTTTCCATGGCTTGTCCTACGCCTATCTGATGGAAGAACTCGCGCGCCTCGGCGACCCGGCGGCAACTAAGGGTCGTGTGATCCTCGCTCATCTTGGAAACGGCGCGAGCATGGCCGCCGTGCGCAACGCTAAAAGCATTGACACCAGCATGGGCTTCACGCCAACGGCGGGATTGCCGATGAGCACCCGCTCGGGCGATCTGGACCCAGGACTGGTCAGCTACCTGGCGCGGGCCGAGCAAATGACCGCGCCTCAATTTGACTACATGGTGAACCACGAGTCCGGGCTGCTCGGCGTGTCGGAGATCAGTTCCGACATGCGGGACTTGCTCGCTCAGGAAGCCGGTGACGTGCGTGCGGCGGAAGCCGTGGCGCTATTTTGTTATCAGGCGAAAAAGTGGATCGGGTCCTTCGCGGCGGCGCTTGGTGGATTGGACACGCTCGTCTTTGCAGGTGGTATCGGTGAAAACGCGCCAGTCATCCGCGCTCGAATCTGCGAAGGCCTGGAGTTTCTTGGAATAGAAATCGATGAAAAACATAACGCGTCGAATGAGGATGTGATTTCTGCGGCGGACGGTCGGGTTACGGTTCGCGTCATTCGCACGGACGAAGAACTGACGATTGCACGCTCCGTGTGCACAGTCATCGGACTCGGCGTTCACGCCAAGTGAACCATTAACCAAGAACGGAATACACGCCATGAACGAACACGAACCCACGGCCAAAGACGAACCGCCAACACAGCCGACGCGAGACGAGGTGGCCAAACGGGCATATGCCATCTATACGAAAGAAGGTAAACCGCAAGGACATGCCGAACAGAATTGGCTGGCGGCTGAGGCGCAGTTGCAGCACGTCGACTCCAAACATCCCGACGAACACGAACACCACGACCATCATGCCCACATGGCGGCTGATTTTCGGAAGCGTTTCTGGATTTCGCTGGCCCTGACACTGCCAATTCTCCTCCTCTCGCCCATGCTCCAGAAGCTGGTGGGTCTGCATGAAGCCATTAGTTTCTCCGGCGACACATACGTCTTGTTTGGTTTCTCTTCGGCGGTCTTTTGGTATGGCGGGTGGCCATTCCTCAAAGGATTGTTCAACGAGCTCAAATCACGGCAGCCCGGCATGATGACGCTTGTCGCCGTCGCCATTACTACCGCCTATCTNTACAGCAGTGCCGTGGTGTTCGGTCTGGCCGGCAAGATGTTCTTCTGGGAACTGGCCACCCTCGTTGACATCATGCTGCTGGGGCATTGGATCGAGATGAAGTCGGTCATGGGCGCCTCAAAGGCGCTGGAGGAACTGGCCAAACTCATGCCGTCCGACGCCCACAAACTCATGCCCGACGGCAGCGTGAAAGACGTGCCTCTTGGCGAACTGGCGGTGAATGACAAAGTCTTGATCAAACCAGGTGAGAAGATCCCTGCTGACGGTGTCGTTGTCGAGGGCGAGAGTTCGGTCAATGAAGCGATGCTTACCGGNGAATCAACTCCGGTCACCAAGATGACTGGCGGCAAGGTCATTGGCGGCGCCNTCAACGGCGAAGGCTCGCTGACCCTCGAGGTCAAAGGCACCGGTAAGGATTCGTTTCTATCGCAGGTAATCGACCTGGTCAAACAGGCCCAGGAAAGCAAATCGAAGACCCAAAATCTCGCCGACACGGCCGCAATGTGGCTCACTCTCATCGCGCTCGGCAGCGGCGCCATCACCTTTTTCATCTGGCTGGTTCTGATGAGTAAGGAATTTTCCTTTGCCATTGAACGCGCCGTTACAGTGATGGTGATTACCTGTCCGCACGCGCTCGGTCTGGCCGTCCCATTGGTGGTGGCCGTCTCCACTGCACTGGCCGCGAGCAACGGCCTGCTCATTCGTAATCGCGGCGCTTTCGAAGGTGCCCGGAAATTGCAGGCCATCATTTTTGACAAGACCGGCACATTGACCGAGGGCCGCTTCGGCGTGACCGACACACTGCTGCTGGCGCAGGACATAGACGAAGAAACGCTGCGCAAGTATGCGGCTTCCGTGGATGCAAATTCAGAACACCCTATCGCCAAGGCCATTGCTGATTCTTCGGAACAGAAGCTGCCCNTCGAAGGCTTCAAAAGCATCCCTGGCAAAGGCGCCGAAGGCAAGGTTGATGGCAAGGAGGTCAAAGTGGTTAGCCCTGGCTTCTTGCGAGAACAGAACATCGCGCACGATGACCAGCGCATCGAACCGCTGCAAGCCCAAGGTAAGACAGTCGTGTTTGTCCTTGTGGATGGACAGTTGAAGGGCGCGATCGCCCTAGCCGACATCATCCGACCCGAGGCGAAGCAAGCCATTGATGCGCTCAAGACGTTGGGCATCCGCTGCATGATGCTCACCGGTGACAACAAGGCAACGGCCCAGTGGGTCTCGGAACAGGTTGGACTGGATGAATATTTCGCCGAAGTCCTGCCTCAGGACAAAGCAGCCAAAGTGAAGGAGGTTCAAGCTCGCGGCGTGCTGGTAGCCATGACCGGAGATGGGGTGAACGATGCCCCGGCGCTGGCTCAAGCGGATGTGGGCATTGCCATCGGTGCCGGTTCCGATGTGGCGGTGGAAACCGCCGACGTGATACTGGTGCGTAGTAATCCGCTGGATGTCGTGGCCATCGTGCAGCTTTCCCGCGCTACCTATCGGAAGATGATTCAAAACCTTGTCTGGGCCACCGGCTACAACGTTGTCGCCATTCCGCTGGCTGCAGGCGCGCTTTACGGATGGGGCGTGCTGCTCTCGCCCGCACTGGGCGCGGTCCTTATGGCTGGGAGCACGGTGATTGTGGCCATCAACGCGCGGATGTTGAAAATCAGACGATGACGGGACAGTTAAAACGGAAATGATCTGAATTGCCGGATGGCAGATGATGCGTAACTTAAAAAAGGAGATTTACCATGATGAATTATGCAAACGGATGGATGAATGGGTCGATGGGCGGAGGAATGTGGATTTGGACTGTGGTCGGCGTCCTGCTGGTAGTCCTGCTCGTTGTCGTGATTATCAATCAGTCCAAAAAATGATTGTGCGTTCAAACCCTACTGGTGAAGTGCGCTGTTAACCCTGAAATGAAAACCATCCCCGATATCCTTTGCCCTCCATCNCGGATCACACNGGAAACTTAGACGATGAAAACCAACACACTGACGCCAGATCTACTGCACCAGATGGACGCGTATTGGCGCGCCGCGAACTATCTATCTGTTGGCCAGATTTATCTTTATGGCAATCCGCTGCTGAAGCGGCCGCTGACGCTCGCGGATGTGAAACACATGCTGCTGGGACACTGGGGTACGACGCCCGGGCAAAACTTCATTTACGCGCACTTGAACCGGGTCATTAAGAAATACGACCTCAACATGATTTACGTCTCTGGCCCGGGACATGGCGGCCCGGCTGTCGTTGGCAACACTTACCTCGAGGGCACCTACAGCGAGATCTATCCCAACATTAGCCAGGACGAGGCCGGACTCCAGAAGCTCTTTCTTCAGTTTTCGTTTCCCGGAGGAATTCCCAGCCATGCGTCGCCGGAGTGCCCAGGCTCGATCCACGAAGGCGGCGAGCTGGGCTATTCGCTGAGCCATTCGTTCGGGGCGGTGTTCGACAATCCCAATCTCGTCGTCGCCTGCGTCGTCGGCGACGGCGAGGCGGAGACGGGGGCGCTGGCCACGGCATGGCATTCCAACAAGTTCCTCGACCCAGTCACCGACGGCGCGGTGCTGCCCATTCTGCATCTCAACGGCTACAAGATTTCTAACCCAACCATCCTCGCGCGCATCACCCGCGAGGAATTGGAACAGTTGCTTCGTGGCTACGGGTGGACGCCGTACTTTGTCGAGGGGCACGAGCCGGAGCTGATGCACGAGGCCATGGCCGCGACCCTCGACATGGCGGTGGAGAAGATCAGGAAAATCCAGCAGGATGCCCGGGTCCACGGCAACTGCGTTCGTCGACGCTGGCCGATGATCGTCCTCAATTCGCCCAAAGGCTGGACCGGGCCGAAGGTGGTCGATGGCTTGCAGATCGAAGGCACCTTCCGTGCGCACCAAGTGCCGCTCTCCGACCCTGCCACTCATCCCGAGCACCTCAAGCTGTTGGAAGACTGGTTGAGGAGCTACCGGCCGGAGGAACTCTTCGATAAGCAGGGCCGACTAAAAGCGGAACTGGCCGAACTAGCTCCCAAGGGCGAACGACGCATGGGCGCGAATCCGCACGCCAACGGCGGCATTCTGCTGCGCGACCTGCGGATGCCGGATTTCCGCGACTACGCGGTCGATGTGCCCTCGCCGGGGGCGCCCGGCATCGGCGACACCCATGTGCTCGGACGTTTCTTGCGTGATGTGGCGAAGCTGAACAGTGAGCAGCGGAATTTCCGGGTTTTTGGCCCTGATGAGACTCTCTCCAACGGCTTGGAGGCGCTCTTTGAAGTGACTCAACGTCAGTGGGATGCCACGAAGTTACCGAACGATGAGTTTCTCGCGCCCAGTGGGCGCGTGCTGGACTCGATGCTCAGTGAGCATCAATGCGAGGGCTGGCTCGAGGGTTACCTGCTCACTGGTCGGCATGGACTATTCAACTGCTATGAGGCGTTCATCCACATCGTCGATTCGATGTTCAACCAGCACGCCAAATGGTTGAAGGTCACCGCGCATCTGCCATGGCGCAGGAAGATCGCCTCGCTGAACTACCTGCTGGCCTCGCACGTCTGGCGCCAGGATCACAACGGTTTCACCCACCAAGATCCTGGTTTCATCGATCACGTCGTGAACAAAAAGGCCGAAGTCGTGCGGGTCTACTTTCCGCCGGATGCGAACTGCCTGCTGTCGGTGATGGAGCACTGCCTGCGCAGCCGCCACTACGTTAACGTCGTGATCGCGGGCAAGCATCCGGCGCCGCAGTGGCTGACGATGGACGCTGCCGTCAAGCATTGCACCGCCGGCATCGGCATCTGGCAGTGGGCTAGCAATGATCAGGCTGTTGCGCCCGACGTGGTCATGGCTTGTTGCGGTGACGTGCCCACGCTGGAGACGCTCGCCGCGGTCTCGATCATGCGCGCGCATCTGCCCCACCTGAAAATCCGGGTGGTCAACATCGTCGATCTCATGAAGCTGCAGCCGCCAAGCGAGCACCCGCACGGCTTGAGCGACATGGATTTCGACGAACTCTTCACCAAAGACAAGCCGGTCATCTTCGCCTACCATGCCTACCCGTGGTTGATCCACCGGCTGACATACCGCCGCACCAACCACGACAACATTCACGTCCGCGGCTACAAGGAAGAGGGCACCATCACCACGCCTTTCGACATGACGGTGCTCAACGATCTGGACCGTTTTCACCTCGTGATGGACACCATCGACCGCCTGCCGCAGACCGGTGACAAGGGCATCTACCTGAAGCAGCAACTCAAAGACAAGCTGATCGAGCACAAGCAGTACATCGACAAGCACGGCCAGGATATGCCGGAAATTCGTAACTGGAAGTGGAGCATCCTGCAATGAATGCGCAAAAGCTAATAGACACCGCGAGGGCGCTGGTCGCTGGCGACAAGGGCCTGCTGGCGATGGATGAAAGTAATCCAACCTGCAACAAACGATTTGCNAGGTTGGGGATTCCCCAGACCGAGCAGACCCGGCGCANCTATCGGGAGTTGATGGTGACCACGCCGGGTCTCGGTGAGTGCATTAGTGGCGCGATCCTCTACGACGAGACCATCCGCCAGCAGAAGAACGATGGCACTTCCTTTGTTAAAGCCATCCACGATGCGGGAATCATTCCCGGCATCAAAGTTGACACCGGTGCAAAGGACATGGCCGGTCATCCCAGAGAGAAAATAACCGAAGGTCTGGACGGATTGCGTGACCGCCTGTTTGAATACGCTCAAATGGGCGCCCGTTTTTCCAAGTGGCGCGCGGTCATTGTTGTGGGCGATTGTCTTCCCAGCCGGGGTTGTATCGCGGCCAACGCGCAGGCGTTAGCTCGTTATGCTGCCTTATGCCAGGAAGCCGGACTGGTCCCCATCGTCGAGCCGGAAGTCCTCATGGACGGTGAGCACACCCTNGAGCGATGCAGTGAGGTGACGGAGGAAGTCCTGCGTACGGTTTTCCACCAGCTCTACACACAACGGGTGCTGCTGGAGGGTATGCTTCTGAAGCCCAACATGGTGCTGCCGGGATTAACCTGCCCCAAGCAAGGTACCGTGGATGAGGTGGCCGACGCCACGGTGAGTTGTCTGTTGCGAGCCGTCCCCGCTGCCGTTCCTGGGATTACGTTTCTGTCGGGCGGCCAATCCGCTAAACTAGCCTCGGCCCGTTTGAATGCCATGAACGTCAGGTTCAAGTCACGACTGCCCTGGGCGTTGGCGTTCTCGTTTGCGCGCGCCATCCAGCAACCGGCTCTGGAGATTTGGCAAGGCGAGGAGGCCAACATGTTGGCGGCACAGAAAGCCCTTTACCAGCGGGCCAAATGCAACCAGGCTGCGCGCCGTGGCGAATATCATGCCTCGATGGAAAGGACATGACCATGGCAACAGATGTTGCGCCACTCAAGGCACTCGCGGGATGGACGGCCCTCGAAGCTCATTACCCGAAAGTCCGGGAGTTGCATCTTCGGAAGCTCTTCGCGGCCACTCCAAAGCGCGGGGATCGCATGACGGCGCAGGCCGTCGACATCTACTTTGACCATTCGAAGTACCGCATCACCGACGAGACACTCAGGTTCCTTTTACAGTTGACGGAAGAGTCAAAGCAAACATTCATGATCGCCCCTTCTTGAGCCGGCGGTAGCGCTCGGCCAGATTTTCATGGGTTTCTCTCCTCGCCACAGGCTTGTAAATGCAACAGGAGTTTGTGTTTATCGGGTCTCTTGCTTGGCGCTCTTCGCCGGCGCGGCCGCAGTTTTCCCCAAATCCAGCTCGGTCTGGCTGACGACCTGTTTCACGGCAAGAAAACTGTCGGGGCTCACCGAGATGGAATCAATGCCATGCTCCACCAGGAAACGCGCAAATTCGGGATGGTCGCTCGGTGCCTGGCCGCAAATCCCGGTATGCCTGCCACTCTCTTGCGCCGTGGCGAGCAACTGGGCGATCGCCGCGGTCACCGCCTCGTCGCGCTCATCGAACAGCGCGCTCAGTCTGCCGCTGTCACGGTCGACGCCCAGCACCAGCTGGGTGAGATCGTTGGAGCCGATGGAGAAACCGTCGAAACGCTCGCCGAACTGCTTGGCCAGCAGCACGTTGGAAGGAATCTCCGCCATCACGTATACCTCAAGTCCGTGCTGGCCACGCACCAGACCATTTGCAGCCAGCTCGCTCAAGACTTTGTCGGCCTCGCCCAGCGTCCGGCAAAACGGGATCATGATGATGATGTTGTCGAGGCCGATCTCCTCGCGCGCCTGGCGCACGGCCTGGCATTCCAGGGCAAAGCCCTCGCGATAGTCCTCGCTGTAATAGCGGCTGGCACCGCGCCAGCCAAGCATGGGATTTTCCTCCTTTGGCTCGAACGCGGNACCGCCGATCAGCTGCGCATATTCGTTGGTTTTGAAGTCGCTCATGCGCACGATCACTGGATTGGGATAATGGGCGGCTGCGATGCGGGCCATGCCACGAGCCAGCGTCTCGACGAAATACTGCGTCTTGTCCGCGTAGGCGCTTGTCAGCTCGGCGATCTGGCGACGCGCTTCTTTATCCTTGAGGCTCTCATAATGAACGAGCGCCATCGGATGTATCTTGATCAGATTGCCGATGATGAACTCCATGCGCGCCAGCCCCACGCCATCAGCCGGCAGCCGCCACCAGCGGAAGGCGGCCGATGGATTGCCCAGGTTGACCATGACGCGGGTACGGGTCTGCGGAATCTCCTCCAGATCTATGGCCCGCACCTCGAAATCGAGGATGCCGTCATAGACATGCCCCGCATCGCCCTCGGCGCAGGACACCGTCACTTCCATCCCGTTTTTCAACAGTCTGGTTGCGTCACCCGCGCCCACGATGGCCGTCAGACCCAGCTCGCGGCTGACGATCGCCGCGTGGCTGGTACGCCCGCCATGGTCGGTCACGATTGCGGAGGCTTTCTTCATGATCGGCACCCAGTCCGGATCGGTCATCCCGGTCACCAAGACAGCGCCTTCCTCGAAGCGGTCGATCTGGGCGGGGCTCTCCAGGCGGCAGACCTTGCCCGTCGCGATGGAATCGCCAATAGCCAGTCCGGTCACCAGCCGACGACCTTTCTTCTTCAATCGATAGGTCTTGAGCGTGCCAGCTTCCCGGCGCGACTGCACAGTTTCCGGGCGCGCCTGCACGATGTAAAGTTCGCTGGTCTGGCCGTCCTTGGCCCATTCCATGTCCATCGGCTGGCCGTAATGCGCTTCTATGGCGCAGGCCCAGCGCGCGAGCTGCAGGACTTCGTCGTCGCGCAGGACAAAGGATGAACGTTCTTTCTTGCTCGTGTTGACGAGCCTGGAGGTCGCGTTGCTGCCGCGCGCGTAGATCATTTTCTGCGCCTTGCCGCCAAGCGTTTTCTCGATGATCGGCTGCAGCGAAGCGCTTTCCAGCAGAGGCTTGAAAACATGGTATTCATCCGGCTCGACCATGCCCTGGACCACGGTCTCGCCAAGTCCCCAGGCGCAATTGATGAGCACGCTGCGCGGAAAGCCGGTCTCGGTGTCGATCGAAAACATGACGCCGGAGCCGGCTTTGTCAGAGCGAACCATCTCCTGCACACCGATGGAAAGCGCGACGTGCATGTGATCGAACCCGTGATTATTGCGATAAACGATAGCCCGGTCGGTAAACAACGAGGCGTAGCATCGCTTGCAGGCCTGAAGCAGCGCCTTGTCGCCTCGGATATTCAGAGAGGTTTCCAGCTGTCCCGCGAAGCTCGCCTCCGGCAGGTCTTCCGCCGTGGCGCTGCTGCGAACCGCNACGCTTGTGACCTTGTGTCCGCTATGCTCGGCCATCTCATGGTAGCCGCGCGTAATCGCCTCGGACAAGGGTGCGGGAATTTCGGCGTCCAGAATCATCTTGCGAACCGCCTTGCCGACCTTGGCCAGATTTTTTCCATCCTTGTCGAGTTCNTCGAGTTTCGCGGCCATACGCGCCATCAACTCGTTCGCCTCAAGAAATTCCCAGTAGGCGTGCGCCGTCGTCGCATAGCCGCCTGGCACATGAATGCCCGATTCGCGTAGATTGCATACCATTTCCCCGAGCGAGGCGTTCTTGCCGCCGACGATAGCGGTGTCCGCGCGGCCCAGGTCGGAAAACCAGCGAACAAGGGATATGTCTTTCGTCATTTGATGTTCTCTTGTTAAACCGTCATGGCAGGCTTTACACAATTGTCACAAGCCATGGCGTCGTATTCCATTGACAAACCCTTCCAAAATTACCTTAGGCGTCCTTGGTCACCTTGAACTCCTTTGCGTCCGTGCCCTTGACGTTGGCCCCGGTGCGCTTATGGGGTTGCTGCCTGGTGCTCTTTCCAGAATCCGACCGCGACGTCGTCCAGCAGCGACTCTGTCGGAAACCATGACTATTGCCGCAGGCACGCCAAAAGCGACCACGCGATCCTGCGGGTACGCGAGCATGACGGCCACCGCGCTCGCATATGCCAGAAAAACGAGCACTCATGGGCGCCACACCTTCTGCGGCAACGCATGCTCAGCCTCCCAGCGCAACTCTCACGGCACCACCAGCACATCGCGAAGGGTGTGGTGCAACACATGCTGGGCCATGCTACCCAGCAGGCGCCCGACAACCGTGCCCTGGCCGTGGTGACCGACCGCTACGCAATCGGCGAGCAGCGCCGCTGCGCGCTCGACAATGGCCCGGGCAGGCACGTCGTCGACAACCTCGACGGTGACGGGGTGGATGGCTTTCTCTGTCAGGTGCTGCGCCAATTGCTCGAGCTGCCGAAGCGCTTGTTCATGCATCGAATCGTGAAGCAAGCCGATCGTCTCCTTTGCGACATCGCCCCTCCACCAGGCGCTTTGCGGTGCTGGGTCCACCGCATAAAGTAAGTGATGGTGTGCCGCCGGGAACAGCGTGACGGCGAAGTCTGCGACACGCTTCCAAACGTCGCGCATATCAACCGCCGAGAGCACCTTGTCGCAAGTCCGGGATTCGGTCGAGCGCACCATCAGGACCGGGCATGTCGGCGATAGAACAACTTTCGACGCGGTGCTACCCAGACCCAGTATGGCGGGCTCGGCGCGCGAACCGATCACGAGGAGCGAGGTTGCGTGGGCCATCACATACGCGTTGATTGCGCTGGCAGCATCGCCGACGCTGAACCGGGCTTCGACCTCAAGCCCAGTCCGCGTTTCCAGCGATGCTGCTAGGTCCGTCGGGTGCTGTTGCATCTGCACATCCGGGGGTGGGCCCAGGCTCAAACGCTGCACGTCGAAGACATCCCTTAAGCTATGCCAGGCACCTACATCGAACGAATGCAACACGCGCAGCGACACGCCATGGGCGACCGCCAATTGCACCGCCCGCTCGACGGCTGCATTCGCGCCGGGTGAGAAATCGGTGGCGACCGCAATGCTGCTAATGATAGTCATGGTCAAATGTTCCTCGTGAGCTTAAGATCGCTTCGTCAATGTGAATCGCTTGCGCCTGCATTTATCCTCGATCATTTCTCTGCGGTGCGTTTGATATGCATCAACTGGCGTGCCTTGTCGGACACTATTCTTTGGATCTCGCGCCGGTCTCCTGCCTGCTCTGACAACGCGAGATCCGCCCGCATTGGGGCATTCATCCAGCTTGAGCGGGTCAATACACAGAAATTGCAATGCCAAATCTGCACGCAATGAAATCAGGATGAGCGTCGAGCAAGAGGCCGCGGGCAAGGTACTTTCCTGCTGCGGGGGCGATCCGCATGCGCTGGTTCAGATCCTGCGGGAGACGCAAGAGCTGGCGGGTTGGCTGTTTCGTGCCGTGTTAGGTGTAGGGGCGCGCGAACTGACCTTGAACCTGGCTCAGGTAGAAGTTGGGGTTGGCGTCTATCGCTTCTCCCATACGCGGCCGGTGGGGCGATTGTGCACGCCCCGCATGAAATGGCCGAGCAGAGCGGACACGAGGTCGCAAGCGTGGCTGTTGGCGGCAGCGCCACGGCCAAGGGGCTGATGCATGGGAGATGAAACCAGTCCCTTAAACCTCGGCACGGTGGTCTCCGTCCGAGGCAGTGTTGTGGATATACGGTTTGATGATGATTTACCGTCGATCCACACGATACTGCGCGCAAATGAAGGAGAAATCGTCCTCGAAGTGCTGGCGCAGCATGATGCGCGTCACGTGCGAGCGATTGCGTTG
>JGI24143J45723_1000845_pt1 | contig 15434 bp, 18 predicted proteins | sample BarGraIncu00432A_FD_45723 | JGI IMG/M metagenome (IMG submission 45723)
TTTAAAACAGTAGCAATGGACTAATTCAATTTGGGTGTTTTTGCCCATCCCATCCAAAACAACAAATAAAGGCTATTTCACAAAGTACAACTTTTTGAAATAGTCCTTATTTGTTGTTTTTATGTGTCATAAGTACATTTTATCTATTTCTGACATATGTCAAATGGATAGTACATGTTTTGAAATATAAATATAGGTGATTAGTTTGGGAATGGCTATATTTCAGAGATTATCGAATTAGTGATTTGCCTATTCCCCCTTTTCGGGGGGATGGGCAAAAATACCCAATTAGTATTGTGGTACTTTCACATTATCAATATAAACTTAAAACAAGTAACCTCATATCTAATGATATGGGCTTTCTTTTAACTGTCAATCATGAATAATTCATCTACTGTAGTGTTTAGTAATCTAGCAAGGTTCATCGCTAACTCCAATGTAGGGTTATACTTTTCATTTTCAATTGCATTAATGGTCTGTCTTGTAACACCAAGAGCAGTTGATATATCCACCTGTCTAAACATATGTTGTTTTCGTAAATACCTTATATTATTTTTCATCTTTTCCAAGCTTCCATTTCAGAAAATATTTAATTGCCATTAACAAAAAATTTTGAGTTGTTAAAAGAAAGAATGCTAATCCCCATGTTTTTATCTGAATGCGATCATATATAGCCCAAATAATTAAAAAGCAACTTGTATATACCCATGCCCATTTTATCGCTTTCAAATTAATGTCCATTTCCATTTCATCCATTTTTTTCATGAAAATCTCCCCCCTATTTAAATTGTTTTTCAACCTTAAATATTATCAATAAAAAATCATTTCATTTCTTTATAATAAGGCTTTGTAAAAATTAATATCAAAGCAGCCATAACAAAGCATCCAATTATTCCAACCATATTAAACTTAATAAATATATTTATAATAAAATTTATTAATGCTGCAAATAAATATAGATATATTCCTATTTTTTTATTTGCAATTATACAAAAAACTGATATTATTTGTATAATAGCCGACAAAACATTTACAATAATTAAAGCACTTAACCTTGATATATTGCTGTTTATTATAAATATATTAAGAATTAATGAACTAACCCCTCCCAATAATATTAACATCAAAATACCTGTAAAAATACATCCACGTTCCTCTTTCATTTTTCCTCCTAAATTAACTAATTATTAAACAAACAATAAAACTGAAGAAATTACTACACCATAAGCTAACCATTTGAAACTAATATCTCCCAATTTACTTATCTTCTCAAAATTATACTTTTTAGATAGTACGACTGAAAAATATTTACTCCCAAGAACTATTACTGCAACAAAAATTTTATTAAACGCTAAATTCAATTGTATTTTTTGAAATAAATACTCTCCTAATAGGTTTTGTTTTGATATTCTTATACATAAAAACATTAATGTAATAAATATTATACTAAATATAATAGATCCAAGTCTAGCTAATTTTTTCTTCATTAAATATCTCCTTATCGTCCTTTTTACATTCTAAAATCTTTTGATTTTTTACACATAATATTCTATCTGCTAAATTATCAATAATTTGTTTTATATGTGAACTTAGTAATATAGTTGTACCTTCCTTACATAAATCATGCATAATTTTTATTATAATTTTTGTAGAATCAGGATCCAAACTTGTTAATGGCTCGTCCATTAATATTAAGTCAACATTTCTTGATAAAATAATAGCTAGGAATAGCTTATGTTTCATACCTAACGAATAATTTCGCACTTCTTTATTTAAATCATCGTATAAATTCAGCATCTTGCATATTTCTAAAATTTTATCTTTGATAATAGATTTCTTTTCTTTAAACACATTAGTTATATAATCAATATTTTCTTTTCCAGTTAAATAATCATATAAAAATGGTTTATCTGGTACATAACCTATATGTCTTATATTATCTTTTATTGTAGTACGATTTTGGTCTAAAAATTCTATATTTAAATTTGTAATAATAATATTACTTAATATTTTTAATAAAGTGGTTTTTCCAGAACCATTAGACCCAATTAAACATGTTATCTCTCCTTTATTTAATTTTAAATTAGCATCATCAAATAATATCTTTTCTTTTGAATACTTAAAATCTAAGTGATCAATTTTTAATAAATTCATAATTGCCTCCCTTAAGCAAAACTAATAGTACTCTCTATTATTGCTGCAACGAATAAAAGAATAAAATCTAAAACAATTAAATTAATTATATATTTTTTTAAAAATATATAAAAAAATCCTATTTTGTCTTCAAATTTTCTAAAAGTTCTAAAAATACCTATGTAAAAAATTAACGAAATTGCTGATGATATTATTATAGCGGGTACTTCAAATATACCATGAGGAATTATTCCTGTTATTATTGAACTTCCTAGGTTTATATTAATTAACATCTTTAGAACTCCGCCGACCACTACTCCATTTAAAAATAATGTATATACTCCATACAAACTAAATGTAATACATCCTAAACCTATATTTAAAAATACAATTTTACTATTGTTAAAAAACACATGAAAAAAACTTAACTTATGTATGTTAATTCCACCTTTTATGGGATCTAATTTAACACTATAGCCTAATACTATAAATAATATAAACAAAATAGTCATAAAGCTTATAGCATATACTTGTAGTTTATTCAATTTGAATATTTTCTTTATCAAAGTTTCCAACTCCTATCTTATTTATCTTATCTGCTATCATATAAATTAGTACCATACATAAATAAGATAAGATAAAGACATAAACCTCATTAACATAATAAATGTTAAATGCAGACAATATAAATACTAAAAATAAAGGTATTATATATATTTTTTTTAATAGTTTAGATATCTTACTAAACATTTTAATTTCACATATATTTTCATATAATTGTTCATAAGATGTATAGTTATACTTGTTATATAACAAATCTGAACATAATAGCATTTTCGAAGAAGTTTTAAAAACAATTATAGAGTATAGCACTATTATTGTTAATAATAGTATGTTTAATTTAAATACAATTGCATAAATTATTAATTGTACTATTAAAACAGAATAAGGAATAATCATTAATAAATGCATTAACTCATTTTTACTTTTAGCTAATTCTATAATTGAAGTTCCAGCATTCTTAAAAATTAAAATGTTTTTCATCTCTCCATTTGGTATAATAAATGGAAATAAAACAGTTTTTATTTGATTTACCATATCAATAAGGGATAAGAATATAAATATGAGTAGAAATATATTTCTACTTCTAGTAAAATTATTTTTTGTTAAGAATAGTAATATTCCTAAGTTAACACAATTTACAACGGGGAAAAGCATCGAAAACATGGCATTATTTATTAATAAACTTGAATTCCGTTTTATTATACTTAAGTCTTTCTTTATGTATATTCTATCTCCGAATATTTTTTTTTCTAAATATTCCATTATTTCAAGATATTTTTCTACTAATATACATTTTTTATTTTTGTTTGTTTGAGATAAATGTTTAATATTTATAGTATTTCCACCTATAAATACTAAAATTGTTATTAACAATACACTAAGCATTATGACATATGTAAATAATGAAGTGTTAATTTCAAAACTAAAAACATATTTTTTGATAGAATTAACAATAGAAATAAATTTCTCTTTATATAAAAAATTTAAGCTATTTAACTTTTCAATCAAACTTAAATTTTTTAAATTAATTTGTAAAAATAAAAATTCAGCAATAAAATACCCCGATATTATTAATAATATATATTTTAAAATACTCCATATCTCTGATACGTATACCAATGATGTATTATATATATTAATTTGATTATTTTTTTTCATGTATGAAAACAAATAAAATATTAAATATATTAATATATTCAATATTAATATACTTAGGCTATAAAAAATAGCACTAACTAGATTGTTGGAGCTATAGAAAATCAAAAATATAGTTGGCATTATTAATACTATATCATCTATAAACTCTCTAATAAACTGTTCCATAGAAATCAAAAAAAATATTTTTATATTACTGATATCAGAGGTTAACAACACATCATTATCAGCAACTGTTGATGTGTTCATACCAATTTTTTTCCCCGTAACATATGAGGATAAAAGCATAAATACACATGCTAATATAGCTAAATAATAACATAACATCTTACCTAAAAGACTTAATCCATAGCATAATAAAACGGCATTTTGCACTTGTAAACAAAATGCTAATATGTATAGTAGGCTTGAATTTATATTATCTTTAAATTTCTTTCTAACAATATTTGCAGAGACTTCAAAGCTGGATCTAATTATAATTCGAACTTTATATTTCAATATATTAAATAATTGCATTATTTAGGATCTACTCCTTTTATACATTTTAGATTTTAAAGTAATTAGGAAGCTCAATCTTTTAGAGCAAAGATAAGCTTCCTAATTACTTTGTTATAGTATTTTAAACTATCTTAAAATGCTATAGCTTGTCCCTTTAAATTGTTCTTAAGGTATTGTTTTATTGTAATAATTGCGCTATCTATCGCAACACTACTTGCGCTTAAACCACCTGCAGATAAAATTGTCATAATAAGACTTACGGCTATAGCAGCATATCCATAAGCATCAACTATATTGACAATTTGGTTTGCAACCCCCTCAGTAATCTGTCCTGCAAATACCCCTACTAAATCAAACATATTAACCCCTCCTAATTTTTTTGGTTAGCAACTATTCATTTGCTAACAAATCCATCATATTCCATAAAATACTATAGTTCAACATTAAAATCATTAAACGTCATTATTTAACCGTGAACGGAATAATAATATAATAAAAACTCTACATAATAAATTAGGCAATTAATCCATAACATAAAAAGAAGATACTAACCATTTGGTACATTTCATATTCTTTTATGTTGTACAAACCGTAAGATGTAAAAAACTGTTGACATTTATCTAATTTGGTATTAAACTAAGAATGTAAAAAGGTATTGACATTACAGGTAATTAATTCAGAAAAAACATTCGTTTAAATCTTATTTAGACTAATCAGAAGCTTAATTTTTTAGAGCAAATTTAAGCTACAATTACCTTAGTAATGTTTTTTGTAAATAATTCTACTAAATCAAATATAGCATTTACCCTTTCTTCTAATATTAGTAACCTATTCAGTTAATAATATTGAAACTAAAGAGAGGACTATCTAAAGAAGTTTAGATAGTCCTCTCTTTAGTTTCAATATACACTATCTTATATTAAATGTTTTCTTTAATTCTTGAAATTCATCATAATAAAAAAATCAACCTCATTAACTATATTAAAAAAGCTACTCAGCATAAAAGTAAATCAAATGAAATATTGCCGGAACGCACCACATATGTCAGCTTTACCAGTAACTAGGCATTAAACGTAAATAATATTGATTAATAGCGTTTACGTTTAATCAATATTTTCATTCCCTAAAATGTACGTTTCATTCTAGTAGTATTGAATCTTTTTTTTTTATAGTGTATATTTACATATATAGGCTTTAATTAAGTGAGGTTAAAATGATAAAATATATTGCTAATTTGATATCTGAATATTTAGAAACAAATAATTCTTCTTTAACTAAATATGATTTACTTAAAATTCAATACTCATTACAAGTAATTTTAGGGGAATTATTTAAATTTACTATTTTACTATTAATATTTTTTAGTTTAAACGAAGTGCCCTTGTTTTTATTTTCTTTTGTAATTTTATTATCAATAAGACCATTTTTAGGAGGTATTCATTGTAAAACTTTTAATTCATGTTTAATATTTAGCATAATTCATTTCATGATAGTATTATCATTTAGTAAAATATGCTCAAAATTAGATATTCAAGTTTATATTGTTTTTTTTATAATATCATTCATTGTAGCCTTAGCTTTTGCCCCTTGTCGTAATGAAAAAAGGCCCCTAAAAAATAAAGTGATATTAAAAATATTATCTTTAATATCACTTATTTTCTGGGGTGCATTATTTTTCAAACTGTCCAACATCCAAATATGCAATTGCATATTTGTAAGTATATTACTACAAATTATACAAGTAATTATTATTAACATGAAAGGAGATTTTTTTAATGCAAAAACCTATAAACTTTTTATCAGACATACTGATTGATTTATTTGATTTAATATCAAAATCAAGTTGTTTAGGCCTTTATGGTGAACCAGATTATCCTAAAGAATTATTAAAATAAATATCAAAAATAATTTCTTCACAATCTAATTTCATTTTTACATATCCTTTATGTGAGTTAACTATGGATTGTACATTGTACAATCCATAACCACATATCTCTTTGTTTTTAGTTGAATATCCTCTTGCAAATATTTCATTTAAGTTAATATCATTATCATTAACAATTTTATTTTGAATTATTAAGTGAGATATATAATTTTCAGTAAAAATTTTAATTTTAATATTTTTTTCAATACATTTATCCTTTAAAACTTCGTCAAAGGCATTGTTTAATAAATTATTTACTATATTGGATATCTCTTGATAGCTTAATATATTGTCTAAAACACCATTCTCTATTTTATACTCTAAGTTAATATCGTACTTTCTGGCTCTACACATATTTAAATATATAATTGATTTAATGATTACATTATCAATATATATGAGATTATTTATTTCATTATCATATGTATCTTCAGCTTTCATATACTTACTAATCGCTTGCTTTACTTCTTTTTCATCTAAAATTTCTACTATTCCTCTTATAGTATTTTTATAATTAACAAAATCATGTTGCCTTTGTTTGATTTCTTCAACTATTTCTTTAATAACAGAATTATAATTATTAGAAATTTTTAATTTTTCTTTATCCCTTACTATATTAACAATATATCGATATACTAATATTTGAGATATAAACAATATACTTATTAATAATGATGTGGCCCATAAATTGTCCAAAATTATATAATTATAATAATTCCAAATAATTTTTATAATTATAGCATATACACTACATACTGAACTAAGATAAATTAAAACATTACTATCTATATTTTGAAAACTAATATTCATATAAAGTAAATTAATTTTAGAAAAAACAATCACACAAATTAAGATTATTACTTCTATAATAAAACCTTTGATCAAAAAACTAGAAACAACTTTACCAATAATTAAAGTAAGTATTACTTGCATAAAAATGTCTATAAGCACTATTAAAAGAAATCCATATATAGTATTTTTAAAATCCATTTTATATATAATTTTAATTATCACAATAGTAATAATATATGGGGCTATAGATTTCAACCCTAAATTGTCACTAATTGTAATTAAAATAGAAATAATAAGTACGCTATAAAATAATTCATACTTATTATTATTTTTTTTAATTAGAGATGTCCATAAATAAATTATATTAAACGTATCTAAACTATTCAGAATAAACTTAGTTAACATATCAATACTTTACCTTTTTCGAACTCAGATATAACATTAATTTTAAATTTATACCCTAAAAGAGCTGTTTTTGTATATCTATTAAAATATACTCTGCTTAACTTAACATCTAATTTTTCTATTTTACAAATGTAATTTCTATTTATTGCAAATGATCTATGACTTTGAATAATATGCTCAGAATCAATTAATTTAATTATTTTTTTCAAACTCATATTATTAGCACTATAAACACCCTTATTGGTATTAACTTCACAACATTTACTTTTAACTTCTATAAAATAAATATCATTTATACATATTCTCACTAATATACCGTTTTTTAAAGGTATTATAATTTCCTTGTCAATATTTTTTAAATTGCTTTGTCCAATGAATATAAATTTATTTAACATAGTTAATACATCATTTTTATTATATGGCTTCAGTATAAAATCATAGCAGTGTGTCTGTTTAAATGCCTGCGTTATGTATTCTACATGAGTTGTCAAAAAAACAAGAGGACTAAATTCGTATTTAGTAATATCTCTAATATTCATTGCTAGGTCTAACCCTGAGGATTCTTTTATATTTATATCAATTAAAAACATATTAATACAATTATTTTTAATAATATTTAAAGCTGTATTCTCACTATCAGCTTCATAAATATTGATTGACTCATCTATCGACATAATCATTTTTTTTAAAATATTTCGTTCCATTGAATCATCTTCTACCAAAATAATAGAATACAAAGTATCACGCTCCATTCCATATATTATAGTTTATATTATTTCAATTAGTACATGATATATCTAAATAATATATTTTTATACATAATTTATTTAAAATCTTTTATATATGACAAATACATATAGATTTCAACATCTAAGCGAATTTGAAACTTATCTTTTATTAGATTTTTTAATTCTTTCTACTTGTATAATACAATATTTTTATGTTTTATACAATTTTCTCATATTATGTATTGTTTGTTAAATTAAAATCTATATTATTAGTGGTAGCATACTCAAAAATGATATTTCGTATGCTAAGAAAAATCTCCCCCCTAAATATTTTTTCTTTAAACTCATTTTAAGATAGTTGTTTTTTATTTTATTCATACGCATCTATAAAGTTCGTGTTTAACAGGAAAGGCGAACTTTAGCTATATTACTGCGTTTGAAAAGTGGCAACAGTAAACTTACATGAAATGCGAACTTTTAGTTGATAAAACGCGAACTTATACTATAATTATATTAATGTGTAATAAATAAATTATAGAAAGTGAGTGTAAATAAATGGTAGCATTAACAACAGAACAATATAAAAATATAATAGAGGTTATGAAAAAAGGATTTAAAAATGGCGATAAAGAATTTCGGGGTAATGATAGAATTGCAACTGCATTAGTAATTCAAGCTAATTTAGGTTTAAGAATTGGAGATATATTAAATTTAAGATTGCACGATATAATTCGAGACGGAAATAGATATCGGTTAAATATTGTAGAGGATAAGACAGAGAAGGAAAGGTCATTTACCGTTCCAGTTGAAATTTATAATTATATAAAAATGTATGTGCTTGAAAATAACATAAAAGTAACTGCTAAGATTTTTAATATAACCGTTAGAGCAGCACAAAAACAATTAAAACTTGTAACACAGTATTTGAAGTTAGATAATATATCAACTCATTCTTTTCGAAAGTATTTTGCCACTCAGATATATATTAATAATAATTATAATGTGGCGTTGGTCAGAGAGCTGCTTCAACATTCAGATTTAAAAACTACACAAAAATATATTAATATTCGTACAGAAGAAATAGAAAAGGCCTTAAATAATCACATATACTTATTGTAGAGGGTAATTAATAAAAATACCTTCTTTTTTTTATTCTTAATTGACTATTAATAAAATATGTATTACAATATAAATATAGTAATTACAACGTGTTTACATGTATTTAAGTGTATTACAATTTAAAAATATATTATGAGGTGATAATAATGGAAGATATAAAAGAAAACAAAAACGTAGTTACAAGTTATAGGTTAGCGCAGGACACTAAAGATAAGTTACAACAACAGTTGAAGGATTTAGGACTGACTCAGGAACAATATTTTAATAAAGTGGTCGGTCTCATGGAACTCGAAAATGTGAAGCAAAATAGTTTTTTAAGTAAAGACACAACTATTATCCAAGCTAATTTAGATGCAATATTGAACTCTTTTATAAGTATTGCAGATGGTAGCAACAATTTAATAGGTAATAAAGATATAGAACTTGAAGAACTAAAGAATACATATAAAAATATGTTATCAGATAAAGAAATTAGTATTACACAGCAAAAGAAAGAATTACAAGATGTTTACAGTGATTTAATTGTAGTACAAGAAGATAGTAAAAAGAGTAATGATGAATTACTAAGCATTAAAATAGAGCATAACAACCAAATGGAGCAGTTAGTGGGCAATATAAAGGATAAAAATTTAATTGTAGAAGAATATAAAAATAAGAATGATATGTTACTAAGCGATCTACAAGAATATAAACAATATAAAGTTGAATTGGAAGAGTTTAAAAAGCTTCTAGCGGATGCTCAGGCAAGAAACATCGACAAGGATAATATCATTAGGGATAATAATTATAATGTTAACCAGTTGAATAAGAGCATGGAGAAAACATCACTAGATAACCAAAAGGAATTAGAAACACTAAAAAAAGAATACCAATTAAATATTAAGTTAGAAGTTGCAGAAGTAAAGGAAGAACTAAATAATAAATTTAGCCAGGAACAATTTAAACATAACAAAGAAATAGAGGAATATCAGTCAAAATATAAATCATTATTAGAAGAACTGGAGAAGAAAAGAACAACTTTGAAAATAGCTCAAAAAGCTATTAAAAATAATGATACAAGTTTATAATTAATTCACATGAAAATATAGGAACTACAGGTCAAGAGGAATGGAAGTGGTCAATTAAACCATAGTAATTAATTACTATGGTTTAATTGACAAGGTGTCCATTGCTTTTGGCCTGTCTGCTTTTTAATTTTATCCTATCCCCCATTCTTATTACTATTTTCTTATTTTAGTTATGTCGGCTGTACCCGATTAGGTAGTAAAGGAACATCTAAAATTATAATTAAAGTAACTAATTAAAATTTAAATATATCTTAGTTAAAAAGTAGTTAAATTTAACTAAAGGGAACATTTCGGAAACCCCACGCTAAGACATAAAATGGATAAATATCTTATAGTTCACCCGCTCTTAAGAATAACAACTTATGGTATATAATGGTACCCTTTTTTGAACTTACATCCATATTAGACCACACTCTAATTTCATCCCAATAATTGCCCTATATCTCCTTTAAATCATATCTCACTTCAATTAAACTATCTTGTACTTACAATAATATGATTAGAGTATATAAATTCAAATGTCAAGTAACCTGTTATCAACAATGTTCTTAACTATTACTGAGCTTACTAAATAATAAATAAAATAAATTACTTTATAAAATACGCTACAAATATTACATACAATACAAATAAAATATAAAATAAAAATGTATTGTATTTGTATTGTATATAATATTGTATTATACTTGTATTAATTATTTTAATGCAAAATACTATTTTAATTTATAACAAAATATGTTAAAATAAAAAAATACAATGCATTTATAATATAAGGAGGAAAATTTAATGGTTAATCCAAAGATATTATCATTCGCAACCATGAAAGGTGGCACGGGTAAAACCAATGTGGCATTTAATCTAGTAGGTTTCCTTGCCAAGGAGAATAAGAAAGTTCTCGTAATAGATTTCGACTCTCAAGGGAATATGACTAGCAATTTTAATATAAGTCAATTTACTGAAAGGTATGACTCTATCAGTAATGTTCTAAAGAATGATATTGATCCTATAGATGTGATTTTAGAAAAGCCTATTGCTGATATGCCTACTGTGGATTTGATACCTAGCGATAAAGGACTTACTGCTACGGAAATGGAACTTATATCTGTAACGCTGAGACATGGCATTATGAAAAAATGGATGAAAAAGAACAAAGAGTATCTTGCTAAATATGACTATGTTATTTGTGATACCCCTCCTGCTATGAGTATTTCTAATTTAAATGCTTTGTTTATTTCAGACAGTATTATTATTGTCACAGAGATTGGAATGCACAGCATTCAAGGAGCAATGAATATAATGAGTCAATGGGATTCTCTGTGTAATGAACTTGAAATAGAAAATAATATCTGTGGTTTGTTAGTAAACAAATATGATAAAAGAATAAAAATTTCAAAAGATTTTATACATTATATTCATCACAACCCTATACTTAAAGAATTATCATTTGGAACTATAATCCCAAACAATATAAAATTACAAGAAACATCGTTGGTGAATTTACCTATTAGCTACTATGATGTGAAGAATGCAGGTTATCTAGCATATGAAGAATTTGTAAAAGAATTAAAAGAAATCGAGGCGATATAATATGGCAATAAAAAAAGGGAATAAAATTAAAAGTATGTTCACTAATGAAAATGTTCTAGGGATAAAAGAACACAATTCGCTATTACAAGAAAAAGAAGAAATACTTACACATACACCTGATATAGAAAAGGACGTTAAACCTACTCAATTTAATAATAAAACTACCATCGTGGCAGATGATCCTGCTAAATCTAAACCTAAGAGTAATATTGCTCATAAAAAATTAATTAATAAAACTAAAGCAAAAGAAGAACTGGCTGTTCAAGAAAAGGTTGAACCAAAGGAAGATACTAATGAACCAAAAGTAATTGAAGATAATTCTCCGATACAACTTACTTTGAAGACTCAAAATAGAGATAAGAAAAAATATGTAACTTTCTTTATGCGGGAATCTACGATAGCCTTAATCGCTGAATATGCAGGTCGTGGGGCAGGGAAAGATAGAACAGGGTATGATAAGTCGGAGTTTGTTGATTTGATCATTGTAAAGGCTATAAACGCCTTAAAATTTAATAAAGAAGACTAGAAAAGATACTTTAATAGATATATGCTGTATTTAATAAGCATAAATGTCTTTTTCTAAAATAATACGGTATAATATTATTAATAAGATATCGGCCTAATTTATAATTTATCCACAGATTTCTTAAACCACAACAAAATCCTCATGTAGTAGTTTAAGAACGTTTTAAATAGTTTTAAATAGTTTAAAACAGTTTCTTTTCAATCGGACGGTTGATATGAGTGGCACGAACTGGCGTGTCCACAACAAAAACCTACTAATGTGTAACAAAAACCTACCTTCTAACAACAAAAACCTACTAAACTATAACAAAAAAATACCAATACACAACAAAAACCTACCTATTATTAGAGAATTATAACAATATGTAAGAAGCTTAGGAGGATTGGAGTAATGATAATTAAAAAACAAGAAATTGTAAAAAGAGAAATTGTAAAGTCCAATAATCTAATTGAAGGTAGCTATAAACTAACAACATCTGAGAATAGGTTGATAGACCTTGCATTATCAAATCTTGAAGTTGTAATGTTAGATAAAAATTTATCTGCTGAAGATGTAAAGTCACTTATAAAACAAAAAGATTTTGAATTACTTTATGTATATGTTTCAGATTACAAAAAGGAATATAACATTAAAAACAATACTATCTACTCTGAGTTAGTAGCGACCGCAAACAGGCTATATAACAGGAATATTACATATGTAGAAAACAATGATTTAATTAAAAAAAGATGGGTTATAACCTGTAAGATAGCTGAAGACAGAAACGCAGTTGCTCTCCAGTTTCATCCTGATTTAATTTCTGATTTATTAGTATTTAAAAGTGATTATACAAGATTTGATTTTGATGTTAAGAAATATATAAGAAGTTACTATGCTTGTAGAATATATGAATTATTAAAGCAGTATCAATCATTTGGGCAAAGAGTATTTGAAGTGGGACAATTGAGGTTTTTGTTGGGAATAGAGGATACCGAATATCCTCAGTACTCTAATTTTAAACAAAGAATTTTAAAACCTGCTGTAATGCAGATTAATAAAGTTACAGACTTGTATATAGAACTAGATGATAGCCTATATAAAGTGAATAAAAAAGTTGAAAAGGTTAAATTTAAAATGGTAAAACAATCAGTAAACTTTCAAGGTAAGGAACAAATAAGTTTCCTTGATAATCCTGATACAGTTCCCTCGGAATATAATGAATACAACGTTGTGAAAGAGTTCAGAGAACTTTTAGGAGTTACAATAAGTCCTAAACAAATTGATAAACTTGTTGAAAAAACATCTATTTCAATTAAAAAAAATCAGTTAAAGGTATCTATCAGACAGTACATAAAAGAAAAGAAATTAGTAATAGATGAGTATGGGAAGAAAAATGAGATAAAATCTTATTTAGGTGCTATGATGAGAGCAATAGAAGGAAACTGGACTTTAGTATATAAAAAAGCTAAGGGTGGGTTTAATGATTATGAACAAAGAGAATATGATTTTGATGATTTAGAAAAAAAGCTATTAGGATGGGATGTTACTAATGATGATAATATAGGTATAGATGCTCAAAGTACTTCATTTGACGAAGTAGCCTCAGATAAAGAGTAACCCAACATAATCCTCGCATTTGTATGGTTGAACAATTTATACATAACAAAAACCTACCTATTTAGCTTCTGGTTTATATGTATTTCAATACATTATGAATTAAAAGGGTAGGTTTTTGTTGTGTATGATCTATTTTAATTTAAAAAGGTAGGAATGTGTTGTGTTAAAATTCTTAAAAGGTAAGTTATTGTTATATATGATATAAAAGCGAGGAAACTGTTGGGGATAAAAATTTGTTAGGATTTTTATCCTAGAAGTATAATAAAAACATACCTAATTGATAGTTAGAAGAAAATATGGATCAATATATTTAGAGAAATAAAACAAATAAATTTAAAAAAACAGATGAAGTAAAACAAGGATGTTTAGAGCATTTTATCCTTCATAAGGTAGTTTTTTTAAATATTAGGAGGGTATTCATAATGAAAATAATAGCAGATATAGCAGATAGCTACGGGTTATATACTCTTCATAAAAAGTATAGTAAAAAAGATCAGTTTAATTATCTGGAAGAAGATGTAACTACACTTAATAGTGATTTATTAGAATTTTATAAAAACCCAATTTTACCAAAAATACATTATGAAAAAGATAAAATTGAAAATAATTATGAAATAGGCAAAATTAAATTTTCAAGTGAAGTGGAAAATGGAGATATTAATAAAGACGCTATATTTCATTATAGAAAAAATATAAAAACAGATGATAATATAAATGTTATTTTTGTACATGGTTGGAGAGCGGATAACCTAGATAGATTAGGAAAGGTGTTTTTAGATAGTTTTATTGAAAGAAGTTATAACATTTATAATTATGTTTTACCGTTTCATATGGAAAGATCTCCAGATACATCTTTATATAGTGGAGAATATTTTGTAAGTGCAGACGTAAGTAGAACTCTAAAGTCTGAACAACAATCTGTAAGCGATATTAGAGCTTTAATAAGTTATATTAAAGCTGAAAAAAAAGGAAAAATTATAATTATTGGTCTGAGTTTAGGAGGAATAACTACCAATTTACTAACTGAAGTTGAAGAAAATATTGATGTGCTAATATCTTTGTTTTATGCTAATGATTTATCATATACAATATTTGAAACAGAAGCCGGTAAGTATATAAAAAAAGATTTTATAAAGAACAATTTTAATTATAGCTTATTAAAAAAAAGTTGGGAAGTTATTAATCCAAGCTTAAGAAAACCAGTTATAGACCTTAATAAAATACTTCTTGTATCAGGTAGGGGTTGTTTACACATATCGTCCAAAAGTTCAATAGAGATGCAACCTATCAATTAAGATAGGAAGTCATTCAGTTGATTAATTAGCAAATCAATTTCCAGA
>JGI24143J45723_1000849_pt1 | contig 15406 bp, 5 predicted proteins | sample BarGraIncu00432A_FD_45723 | JGI IMG/M metagenome (IMG submission 45723)
GGGAGGGGGGAGAAGGGGATTTTAACGTCAATTGGGGAATTGTCCGAGAGGGGTGTGAAGAGAGGGGGGCAAGAAATGCAAAAAGACACCGAACTTTGTGTGATGTTCGCAATTTTAGCGCTTCACACGTTTGTGATGCCGATTCAGCCCGCTGCAACACGTTTCAGGTCAGGCGAAGTGAAGAAACAGGCAACTAGAATTGTAATTTTAAGACCTTTGATACTTGCACTGTTAGCTGTTGCCGGTGTGACTTCTGTAAGCTGGGCGACAAATTATTACGTAGCAACTACTGGCAATGACTCAAATGCAGGTACTTTATCGTCACCTTTTAAGACTGTCCAGAACGCATTGAATTTAGTCCAACCAGGAGATACGTGCACCATAAGCACTGGTACTTATAATGAGGCGCTAACCCTTAAAACCAGTGGGACCAATTTATCGCCGATAACCATTAATAGCGCTGGAACAGTTACCATCAGTTCAGGAAATCTTAGGGCCATAGTTCTTAGTGGCAACATCAATTTTTATACTATTGATGGGTTGAATTTCACTTCTAATTATGTAGGTGTTTATCCTGGGGGGCAAGAATCTTCGATAGATCTAGGTATTTCTACTTCCTGGTGGGGTTGGAGTGACCCTACTCATGGGAACAATGGGTTCATAATTCAAAACTGTAAAATTACAGGTTCCGTTGGTATTCTTGGAAGCAATAATATTGTTAGAAATTGTGAACTAAACGGGAATAGTTCATTTTCTACTGGCATACATGAAGTGACGGCGTCCAGTCATGACAACACATACACCAACAATAGCATTCATGATTACACAGGCAGAGGCATTTGGATCATGACCAATTGTTCAAACCCGACAATCACCTTGAACACTGTTTATAATGTTGTGAATAAAAATGTTGATACTCAAGGAATAGACATTGATGGAGCTTATATGTCGGTTTCTAGTGGCCTCGTATCTCATAATAAAGTCTCAAACATCACCGGTATTGGGGTGCAGATTGAAAACGGATTTGGAGTTATCATAGATGGAAACACTGTCCACGACTGTGTCACAGGTCTAGCCGCTATAAATTATGGAAGACCAATTGCACTCATCGAATACAGAAAGACTAAAACTAACAGCATATTCATGAATAATTTAGTTTATAATACTTCAATATCCGGCATAATCACAATGAGTTCACCGGGTAATTTTATTTACAATAACACAGTAAACAATAATACCGGCGGGTTTTCAGGGATTTATTTAGCCAATCAAGGTACAACTTTCAATAGTGACAACTGCTCAGTAAATAATAATATAGTTACTTACACAAATTGTGCTATTGCCATTGACGGTAATACAATAGGCACTATATTGGATCATAATATTTACTATAATGACAGTGGTAATACGATTACACATAAATGGAATGGTAATTATACACTTGGACAATTTCAATCTAGATTTGGATTAGAGGCTAATTCAAGTTATATCGATCCATTATACATCGGGATTCTTGCCAGTAATTTCAATATCCAAAACAATAGCCCGGCAGTAGACGCGGGCATCACACTCCAAAAGGTGCTTTTCGATATCGAAGGCACGCCGAGGCCACAAGGGGCAGCATACGACATCGGAGCTTATGAATTCACTACTACTGGCCTGCCGCCACCGACTGTCTCCATTACCTCTCCGACTAACAACGCCCCTGTCTCAGGGGTAGTTACGGTTAGCGCCAGCGCTTCCGACCTTGTGGGAACGGCCCGTCTGGAGTTCTATGTAAACGGAGCCCTGCAGGCCACCATCACAACGCCACCGTACCTTTTTGCCTGGGATACCTCTCCCCTTGCCTCGGGTGCATACACCCTTTCCGCCAAAGCCTATGACGCAGCTGGCAACATGGGGCAGTCAAGCGATGTAGTTGTGACCGTCACTGGCGATTCCATTTCGCCATCCGTTTCCTTGACCCAACCAGCCAACAATGCGTTGGTGAGCGGTATCGTTCCCGTCACGGCGCAGGCGAGCGATAACATCGGAGTTACCAAGATTGAGATCTATGCCAACGGGGTACTGGCCCTCGTTAGCAATCTGAATCCTGTAACTTATTACTGGGATACCAGCCAGGCGACGATCGGTAGCAACACGTTATACGCGAGAGCATATGACACAGCAAACAACATGGGGCAATCGGACAACGTAATTGTCACAGTCGTTAAAGAGCCCGGTGCCAACTTCTCGGCCACTCCGCTGAGCGGCCCGGCCCCGCTTTCTGTCACCTTCACCGACAGCTCAACCGGATCGATCACCGGTTGGCAGTGGGATTTCGGGGATACCGCTACGAGCACGTTGCAAAACCCGGTGCACGTCTATGCCGCCGCCGGCTCCTACACCGTTAAGCTGAGTGTCACCGGTCCAGGTGGCAGCAATGCCAAGACCCAGACCGATTATATTACAGTGAATACGGCGGTGGCCCCAGTGGCTAACTTCTCGGCTATACCTCTGAGCGGCGCTGCCCCTCTCTCGGTAACCTTCACCGACAGCTCCACTGGGTCGATCACTGGTTGGCAGTGGGATTTCGGGGATACCGCCACGAGCACGTTGCAAAACCCGGTGCACGTCTATGCCGCCGCCGGCTCCTACACCGTCATGCTGACCCTCACCGGTCCAGGTGGCAGCAATACCAAGGTCCAGACCAGTTACATCACGGTGAATCCGGCTGCGGCCCCAGTGGCTAACTTCTCAGCTGCACCTCTGAGCGGCGCTGCCCCCCTCTCGGTCACCTTCACCGATAGCTCTACTGGTTCGATCACCGGTTGGCAGTGGGATTTCGGCGATACCGCCACGAGCACGTTGCAAAATCCGGTGCACGTCTATGCCGCCGCCGGCTCCTACACTGTCATGCTGACCCTCACCGGTCCCGGTGGCAGCAATACCAAGGTCCAGACTAGTTACATTACGGTGAATCCGGCTGCGGCCCCAGTGGCTAACTTCTCGGCTACTCCTCTGAGTGGCGCTGCCCCTCTCTCGGTCACCTTCACCGACAGCTCTACCGGTTCGATCACCGGCTGGCAGTGGGATTTCGGCGACACCGCCACGAGCACGTTGCAAAACCCGGTGCACGTTTACGCTGCCGCCGGCTCCTACACCGTCATGCTGACCCTCACCGGTCCAGGTGGCAGCAATACCAAGGTCCAGACTAGTTACATTACGGTGAATCCGGCTGCGTCCCCAGTGGCTAACTTCTCGGCTACTCCTCTGAGCGGCGCTGCCCCTCTCTCGGTCACCTTCACCGACAGCTCGACCGGGTCGATCACCGGCTGGCAGTGGGATTTCGGCGATACCGCCACGAGCACGTTGCAAAACCCGATGCACGTTTACGCTGCCGCCGGCTCCTACACCGTCACGTTGACCCTCACCGGTCCGAGTGGCAGCAATACCAAGACCCAGGCCGGTTACATCACGGTGAATCCGGCAGCCCCAGTGGCTAACTTCTCGGCTACTCCTCTGAGCGGCGCTGCCCCGCTGTCGGTCACCTTCACCGACAGCTCGACTGGGTCGATTACTGGCTGGCAGTGGGATTTCGGTGACACCGCCACGAGCACGTTGCAAAACCCGGTGCACGTCTATGCCGCCGCCGGCTCCTACACCGTCAAACTGAGCGTCACCGGTCCGGGTGGCAGCAATACCAAGACCCAGACCGGTTACATCACGGTGAATCCGGCAGCCCCAGTGGCTAACTTCTCGGCTACTCCTTTGAGCGGAGCTGCCCCTCTGTCGGTCACCTTCACCGACAGCTCGACTGGGTCGATCACCGGTTGGCAGTGGGATTTCGGCGACACCGCTACGAGCACGTTGCAAAACCCGGTGCACGTCTATGCCGCCGCCGGCTCCTACACCGTCAAGCTGAGCGTCACCGGTCCGGGTGGCAGCAATATCAAGACCCAGACTAGTTACATCACGGTGAATCCGGCAGCCCCTGTGGCTAACTTCTCGGCTGCACCCCTGAGCGGCGCTGCCCCTCTCTCGGTCACCTTCACCGACAGTTCTACCGGTTCGATCACCGGTTGGCAGTGGGATTTCGGCGACACCGTCACGAGCACGTTGCAAAACCCGGTGCATATCTATGCCGCCGCTGCCTCCTATACTGTCAAGCTGACTGTCACCGGTCCAGGTGGCGCCAATACCAAGACCCAGACCAGTTACATTACGGTGAATCCGGCAGCCCCTGTGGCTAACTTCTCGGCTACTCCTCTGACCGGCGCTGCCCCTCTGTCGGTCACCCTCACCGACAGCTCCACTGGATCAATCACCAGCTGGCAGTGGGATTTCGGCGACACCGCTACGAGCGCATTGAAAAACCCGGTGCACGTCTATGCCACCGCCGGCTCCTACACCGTCAAGCTGACCGTTACCGGTCCAGGTGGCAGCAATACCAAGACCCTGACCAATTACATCGTGGTTACTTCAGCAACATCGACCTGGGTGTCACGGGACGTTGGCAACGTCGGAGCAACCGGAACGGATAGTTTTTCCAATGGTGTATTTTCCATCAGCGGATCCGGTACCGACATCTGGGGTACGGCTGACGCCTTCCGTTATGTCTATCAGCCGTTAACCGGCGACGGTCAGATCATCGCAAGGGTTTCCGCGCTGCAGAATACTGACCCATGGGCTAAAGGCGGTGTCATGATTCGCGAAACCCTGGTGGTGAATTCTGCGCAGGCTCTCATGGCTATCTCTTCAAGCAGCGGGGCTGCCTTCCAAAGGCGGCTGACTACAGGCGGGGCTACGGTCAATAGCGCAGGACCTAACGTTAGAGCGCCCTACTGGGTGAAGCTTACGCGTAGCGGGAAAACATTCAGCGGGTATGTCTCCCCAGACGGAGTTACCTGGACGCTAGTGGGTAGCGACACGATAACAATGGCGAGCACCGTTTACCTGGGTCTTGCCGTGACGAGTCACAAATATGGCACTCTCTGCAACGCAACACTGGACGGTGTCAGTGTGACAGCACCGACTATCACCCCCACCGTAGGCATTACCTCGCCCGCCAATGGAGCTGGTTTTAGTGCTCCAGCCACCGTAGCCATCACCGTATCAGCAACCGCGGGCACCGGGGCTACGGTAAGCAAGGTGGAGTATTACAGCGGTACCACGTTGATCGGGACCGCCACCGCAAGTCCATACAACTTCACCTGGAGCGGCGTTGCCGCAGGAAATTACTCCCTGACCGCGAAGGTGACCGACTCCCTGGGAGCTACGGCGTCATCGAGTCCGGTAGGAATCACCGTGACGAGCACTATCTCCCCCACCGTGAGTATTACCGCGCCCGCCAATGGAGCTGCCTTTAATGCTCCGGCTACCATAGCCTTCACCGTGACTGCAAAAGCGGGCAGCGGGGCTACGGTAAGTAAGGTGGAGTATTACAACGGCACCACGTTGATCGGGACCGCTACGGTAAGCCCGTACAACTTCACCTGGAGTGGCGTTGCTGCGGGATCATACTCCCTGACCGCGAAGATCACCGACTCCCTGGGAGCTACGGCGTCATCGAGTCCGGTAGGAATCACTGTAACGAGTGGTGGTTTGCCGACCCCTTGGGCAACACAGGATATCGGCAGCGTAGGAGCTGCAGGAAGTGCGAGCTACCAGAGCAGCACGTTTTCGGTAATCGGATCTGGTACCGATATCTGGGGTACCGCTGATGCCTTCCGTTACGTCTATAAACCGTTAACCGGCGACGGCCAGATCATCGCACGGGTCGCCTCATTGCAGAATACCAACACCTGGGCCAAAGGTGGCGTGATGATTCGTGCAACCCTGGCTGCGAATTCCGCACACGCTCTCATGGCTATCTCGGCAAGCAGTGGGGCTGCCTTCCAACGTCGGCTCACTACAGGAGGGTCTTCGGTGAGCAGCACCGGACCTAACGTTAAAGCTCCCTATTGGGTGAGGCTCGTGCGTAGGGGGAACACTTTTACAGGGTCTGTCTCTACCGACGGAGTTACCTGGACGCAGGTGGGTAGCGACACGATCACCATGGCAACTACGGTCTACCTGGGCCTGGCCGTGACGAGTCACAATTATGCCACTCTCTGCACTGCAACATTGGACGGTGTGCAGTGAGGTCTAGTCTCTTGGTTGATGGGATTGTGACAAGGTAAGCGCGCTTCGATGAGCCGCATTGTAGGGCAAAATAAGGTGAAAAGTCTCAGACGACCTACTTATGAACGGACTCGCGGCCAGGTTCGGCAAGATAAAGCTGATGGAGGATTGCGGGCTTCGGGAAAGGAGCCATCCAGTTGACATAGGGGTCAAAAAAATTATAAAATTTAATTAATGCTAACGGGAGCAAAGTCCCAATTCCAGGAGGTTCTGCCTGGAAAAGGAGAAACTTATGCCACAGGATGGATTGACCATGATGAAAACTAAGTTGACCCTGCTGCAGCGGGTGGCCATTTGCTTCGCGGCGGGGGTTATCGGCGGATTGGCCGTGGTCCTTTTCAGTCACGTCATGTTTGAGTCTGGGCTTAGTGCGGTTTTCGGGGTGAAAGCTCCGGTATCCTTGAAGTCGCCGGATATATACAGGCCACTCTTCTGGGCCGGACTCTGGGGTGTCCCCTTCGGCCTCTTGATAAAACGTGTCTGGGCGCGGCTTTACCTTTTTGGTCTTCTCTATTTCCTCGCGCCGGTGCTTGCCTTGTTTTTATTTTTCCTGCCGATGAGCGGCGCAGGGTTTTTCGGGCTTCAGATGGGCGGTCCGATGTTCACAGCCTACCTACTGCTGGTGAATTTGCCGTACGGAATAACAACTGCTTTGGTTGCAAGGGCGATCATAGGGACGAAGCCCTAAGCTGGCCCGTGATTATCTGCGCAGCCTGTTTGCCAACGAGGACGTCCTGGAGGTTGGCGCCGAGGCGGAGCACTGCAACACAGTTGCAACAGGGCCCCCAAATAACAAAAGGCACCCAGTCAAATCTGGATGCCTTTTGTCGTTTTATCGGGGCGCTGGGGGACCGGTTTGCCTTAGGGGAGTTCGCTGTCTCCCATGAGGAAGCGATCGCACTCACGCGCGGCGCCGCGCCCTTCGTTGAAGGCCCAGACCACCAGGCTCTGACCGCGGCGGCAGTCTCCGGCGGCAAACACGCCGGGGATGTTGGTGGCATAGCGGTCGTAGTCGGCCTTGATGTTACTGCGCCCGTCGCGTTCCAACCCAAGGGCCGTCGGCAACTCCTGCTCCGGACCGAGAAAGCCCATGGCCAAAAGCACCAAGCTCGCCAGACGGACCTTTTCGGTCCCCGGCACCGGGTTGGGGATAAACTGACCCTGGCTGTTCTTCTCCCACTTCACCTGGACCGTGTGCACCGCTTTAACACTGCCGACTGCGTCGCCTTCGAACCTGGTTGCCGTGGTGAGGAACACCCGCGGGTCGGCGCCGAACTTCGCGGCGGCTTCTTCCTGGCCGTAGTCGACCTTGTGGGTCTTGGGCCACTCCGGCCACGGGTTGTCCTGGGCGCGCTCGTCGGGGAAACGGGCCATGATCTCAAGCTGCACGACGGAGTTGCAGCCGTGGCGCAGCGAGGTGCCGACGCAGTCGGTCCCGGTGTCGCCGCCGCCGATGATGATCACGTCCTGCCCCTGAGCCGAGATGAACTCGGTACCCTCGTCGAGGATCGCCTTGGTGTTGGCGGTCAGGAAGTCCATGGCGAAGTGCACTCCCTTAAGCGAGCGTCCTTCGACCGGAAGGTCGCGGGGGAGGGTGGCGCCGGTCGCCATGACGACCGCGTCAAACTCGTCCCGCAGCTGCTCCACCGGGTAGTCGGCGCTGCCGATCGCGGTGTTGCAGTAGAAGCTGATGTTCTCCTGCTCCATAAGCCGGATGCGGCGCAGCACTACCTCCTGCTTGTCCAGCTTCATGTTGGGGATGCCGTACATCAGCAGACCGCCGGGAAGCGGAGCCCGCTCGAATACCGTCACCTGGTGCCCTGCCTTGTTGAGCTGATCGGCCGCCGCAAGGCCGGCCGGGCCGGAGCCGACGATCGCCACTTTCTTGCCGGTACGAACCTTGGGCAGGTTGGGGGTGATCCACCCTTCCTTCCAGGCGCGCTCAATGATGCTCACCTCGATGTTCTTGATGGTGACCGCGGGCTCGCTGGCGCCCAGGGTGCAGGAACCCTCGCACGGCGCGGGGCAGACCCGTCCGGTGAATTCCGGGAAGTTGTTGGTCCGCTGCAGCCTGAGGAAGGCCTGATGCCAGAGACCGCGGTAGACCAGGTCGTTAAACTCGGGGACCAGGTTGTTGAGGGGGCAGCCGCAGGCCATGCCGCTCACCAGTTTGCCGGTGTGGCAAAACGGAATGCCGCAGTCCATGCAACGGGCTCCCTGGGTGCGGAGCTTCTCCTCCGTCAGGTGCAGGTGGAACTCGTCCCAGTCCTTGACCCGCTCCAGCGGTTCGCGGTCGGAGGGGAGTTCGCGAAGGTATTCCATGAATCCGGTTGGTTTTCCCATAGCTCTATCCTATTAATCAGGTTGAGGTTAAGGTTAAGGTTGAGAGAGTTCTTTTCCGGACCTCGACCTTGACCTTCACCTGTTTTTTTATCAGGCTGAGGCTGAGGTTAAGGTTGAGATGGTTTCTGCTTAACCTCAACCTTAACCTTAACCTGTTTTTCTAATGTGCGGCCTGGGTGGAGTTCTCTTCGAATGCCGCGGCCAAGGCCTCGTCGCCGCTCAATCCCGCTGCCTCTGCCCGTGCGATCGCCTGGAGCACCCGCTTGTAGTCCGTCGGCATGACCTTGACGAACTTGTGGGCAAAGCTGCGCCAGTTCTTCAGGATCTCCGCGCCCCGGGTACTGCCGGTCAGCTCCGCGTGCTGATCAATCATCCCTCTGAGGGTCGCCAGGTCCTGCTCGTCCAACTGCTCCAGGGCTACCATTTCGGTATTGCAGCGGCTCTTGAAGTCCCCGTCGTTATCAAGGACGTAGGCTATGCCGCCGCTCATGCCGGCCGCGAAGTTCCTGCCGGTTTCCCCCAGCACTACGACGACCCCGCCGGTCATGTACTCGCAGCCATGATCGCCGATCCCTTCCACCACAGCGTTCACCCCGGAGTTACGTACGCAGAAGCGTTCCCCGGCGATCCCGTTCAGGTAGGCGGTGCCGCCGGTGGCGCCGTAGAAGGCGACGTTGCCGGCGATGATGTTCTCCTCCGCCTTGAACGGTGAGCCGGCAGGCGGGTAGAGCACGATCGTTCCGCCGCTTAAGCCTTTGCCCAGGTAGTCGTTGGTGTCTCCGGAGAGCTCCAGGGTCATCCCTTTTGGTACGAAGGCGCCGAAACTCTGGCCGGCCGATCCAAAGAACTTGAGCTTGATGGTGTCGTCGGGGAGTCCCTTGGCGCCGTAGGCCCGGGTAACCTCATTGCCGACGATGGTGCCAGCTACCCGGTCCACGTTAGTGATGGGGAACTCGGCGCTGACCTTTTCCCCCCTTAACAGGGCCGGCTGGCAGATGTCCAGGAGCTTGGTGTAGTCGAGCGATTTCTCCAGACCGTGGTCCTGGGCCTCGATGCAGTAGCGGCTCCCGGTAAGCGCCATTTTGGGCTGGTACAGGATGTTGCTGAAGTCGAGCCCACGTGCCTTCCAGTGTGCGATGGCGCGCTTGGGCTCCAGGCGGTTGACGCGCCCCACCATGTCGTTGAAGCTGCGAAAGCCCAGCTCGGCCATGATCTCCCGCACTTCCAGTGCGATGAAGCGCATGTAGTTGACGACATACTCCGGCTTGCCGGCGAACTTGGCCCTGAGGACCGGGTCCTGGGTGGCGACGCCGGTCGGGCAGGTGTTGGAGTGGCAGACCCGCATCATGACGCAACCAAGCGTCACCAGGGGAGCTGTGGCGAACCCGAACTCCTCGGCCCCCAAAAGGGCGGCGATGGCGACGTCCCGACCGGTCTTCAGCTGGCCGTCGACTTCGACGATGATCCGGCTCCTGAGGTTATTGAGCACCAGGGTCTGGTGGGTTTCCGCGAGTCCCAACTCCCAGGGGAGTCCCGCATGCTTGATCGAGGAAAGGGGCGAGGCGCCGGTCCCGCCGTCGTAGCCGGAAATCAGTACCACGTCGGCATGGGCCTTGGCCACGCCGGCCGCGATGGTGCCGACACCTACCTCGGAGACCAGTTTGACGGAGATCCGGGCGCGCCGGTTGGCGTTCTTCAGGTCGTGGATCAGCTCCGCCAGGTCCTCGATGGAATAAATATCGTGGTGGGGCGGGGGCGACACCAGGCCGACGCCGGGAGTCGTGTGCCGGGTCTTGGCAACCCACGGGTAGACCTTGGAACCGGGAAGCTCCCCGCCTTCGCCAGGCTTGGCGCCCTGCGCCAGCTTGATCTGCAGCTCGGAGGCAGAGGTGAGGTATTCGCTCGTCACGCCGAAGCGTCCGCTCGCCACCTGCTTGATGGCGGAATTCTTGGAGTCCCCCTGTTCGTTGGTCCAGGTGAAGCGCTCCGGGTCCTCGCCACCTTCGCCGGTGTTGGAGCGGCCGCCGATCCGGTTCATGGCGATGGCCAGGGCCTCGTGGGCCTCCTGGCTGATGGAGCCGTAGGACATGGCTCCGGTCTTGAACCGCTTCATGATCTCTTCTACCGACTCGACCTCGTCGATCGGCACGGGAATCCGGATCTCGGTGTTGAAGTCCAACAGGCCCCTGAGGGTGTAGCTGTGCTCGTTTTGCTCGTCGATCAGCTTGGAGAAGACCTTGAACTCCTGGTAGTCGTTGGTCCTGGTGGACTTTTGCAGCGACTGGATGGTGAGCGGGTTGAAGAGGTGCTCCTCCCCGTCCGCGCGCCACTGGTACTCGCCGCCCGGATCGAGGGTCGGCTCAACTGCCACCCGCTGCGGGTAGGCCTTGCGGTGGCGGACCAGCAGTTCCCGGGCGATGCCGTCCAGATCGATGCCGCCGATGCGCGACGGAGTCCAGGTGAAGTAGCGGTCGATGACCGACTGGTGCAGGCCGACAGCCTCGCAGATCTGGGCGCCACGGTAGCTCTGGATGGTGGAGATCCCCATCTTGGCCATGGTCTTGACGATTCCCTTGATGGAGGCCTTGATGAAGTTTTTCACCCCGGTCTTGTAATCGAGGCCGGGAAGCATCCCCTGCCCGATCATGTCTTCGATCGTCTCGAAGGCCAGGTAGGGGTTGATGGCGGTGATGCCATAGCCCAGGAGCACCGCGAAATGATGCACCTCGCGGGGTTCGCCCGACTCCAGTATCAGGGAAGCGTGGGTCCTCGTCGCGGTACGGATCAGGTGGTGGTGCAGGCCGGCGACGGCCAAAAGGGCCGGAATGGCTGCATATTCCTCGTTAATGCCCCGGTCCGAGAGGGCCAGGATGGTGGTGCCGCTCTCGATGCAGTGAACGGCCGTCTTGAACAGGCTCTCCAGTGCTTTTTCCATCCCGTCGGCGCCGTCGGCAGCCTTGAAGAGGAGCGAAAGGGTCGTGGTCTTGAAGCCCGGCCGGTCCAGGTTTCTCAGCTTCTCGAACTCCTCGTTGCCGAGGATCGGGTGCTCCAGGCGGATTACCCGGGCGCTGACCGCCGTCGGCTTCAGGAGGTTCGACTCGGAGCCGATGCGGACCGCGGTCGCAGTGATGATCTCCTCGCGGATCGGGTCGATCGGCGGGTTTGTCACCTGGGCAAAGAGCTGGTGGAAATAGTTGTAAAGGAGCTGGGGCTTCTCCGAGAGGACCGCCAGCGGGGTATCGGTCCCCATGGAACCCAGCGGCTGCATGCCGCCGGTAGCCATCGGGCCGATGATGGTCTGCTGATCCTCGAAGCTGTAGCCGAAGGACTTCTGGCGCTGCAATAAGGGCGAGTGCTCGACAAACGGCGCCTTGGTCGTCTTGGGGAGGTCCGCCAGCAACTGGTGGTTCACCTTCACCCAGTCGCCGTAGGGCTTGGCGGCGGAAATGGAGCTCTTGATTTCCTCGTCAGGGACGATGCGTCCCTGCTCCGTGTCCACCAGGAACATCTTACCCGGCTGCAGGCGCCCCTTCTTGATGATCTTCTCGGGCGGCACGTGGAGCACGCCTGCTTCGGAGGCCATGATGACCAGATCGTCGTCGGTCAGGTAGTAGCGGCAGGGGCGCAGGCCGTTACGGTCCAGCACCGCGCCGATGACCCGGCCGTCGGTAAAGGTGAGAGCCGCCGGACCGTCCCAGGGCTCCATCATGCAGGAGTGGTACTCGTAGAAAGCCCGCTTCTCCTTACTCATGGTGTCGTGGTTTTCCCAGGGCTCCGGCACCATCATCATCATGGCGTGGGGGAGCGAGCGGCCGGAGAGCGTCAGGAGTTCCAGGCAGTTGTCGAACATCGCCGAGTCGGAGCCGTTGGTGTCGATCACCGGCAACAGCTTCTTGATGTCGTCGCCGAAGAGGTCGGAGCTGAACATGGACTGGCGCGCATGCATCCAGTTGACGTTGCCGCGAAGGGTGTTGATCTCGCCGTTGTGGGCGAGCTGGTGGTACGGGTGGGCGCGGTCCCAGCTCGGGAAGGTATTGGTGGAGAAGCGGGAATGGACCACGGCAATCGCGGTCTCCATCGCCGGGTCGCGCAAGTCGGTGTAGTACTGATCCAGCTGCGCGGGCATCAGCATGCCCTTGTAGACGATGGTGCGGGTCGACATGCTGGCGAAGTACCAGAAGGGATCGATCCCCTTGTCGCGAATCTCGTGCAGGGCGCGCTGCTGCAGCACGTAGAGCTTGCGGTTGAAGGCGTCCTCGTCGACGCAGGAATCGGGCCGCTTGAAGAAAATCTGCCTGACCAGAGGCTCGCCGGCCTTGGCGGTAGCTCCTAGCAGGGAGTTGTCGGTCGGCACCTCGCGCCAGCCGATGATCTCAACCCCTTCCTCGGTGCGGATGCGCTGGAACAGGTGTCCGGCAGCGCTGCGCTCCGTCGCCTCGGGCGAGGTGAATAGCATGGCGACGCCGTAATGGCCGGCAGCAGGCAGCTCGATGCCGGCGGCGGGGCAGACTTTGCGGAAGAAGGCGTCGGGCATCTGAATCAGGATGCCGGCGCCGTCGCCGGTATTGTGTTCGGAGCCGACTGCACCGCGGTGATCGAGGTTGGCCAAGACGGTAATGGCCTGCTGGACGATCTCGTGGGATTTCTTCCCCTTGATGTTGGCGACAAAACCGACGCCGCAGGCGTCGTGCTCGAACTGGGGATCGTACATCCCTTGCTTCTTGGGTAAACCGGTTGTTTTCATGTTCAAACCTTTGCGAGGTGGTGTGCGTGCGATAGATGAGCCCTTGAAGCACTCACCGTGCCATTTCTGTTTCAGCCGGTCGTTGCAGGCGCTTAGCCGTGCTAACTACCCCGATTCTCGTGCTGAGCCTTTTGTTGGTTCCTGAACCGATGTTCATTTAAGGGGGCGGATTGATTACAACATCTACTCAGTTGAGTACTCACTTCGCTGCGCCGTGATTACCACCCTACCACTTTTGCCCCGTTGCTGACCAACTTAATTGCGCTTTCCTGTGGCCTGGGGTGGATGAGGCCCCTTCACTTAATTGTCATGTTTGATCCGGAAGTGCTTTATTCGTGTCTAGAATGAGGCCTCTACGGTCAGGAGGCAGGTCTAAATCCCCCGGAATACGAGTCTATTGTTGCGTGCGTTGGGGCCTTTCCTTATTTGCTGCGCATTTATTCCCTATTTAATCCTCATTTGCTTGCTAGCATGCCCGCCGTCTGGTTTGCAGTTGAGCTGGCCTCTTTTCCACTTTAGGCGCGGGTACCCGATGCCCTGACACTTGTGACCTACAAACCTATGCCATTCAATTCCTTCTCTTATTTTCTCTTCCTGCCCTTGGTATACCTGCTTTTTTATGCAGCCGGGGACCGCTTGCGCTGGCTCGTGCTGCTCCTTTCGAGTTACGCCTTCTATGCGGCACTGAAAATGCCCTACCTGTTGGTCGCCTTGGGTTTCGTTACGGTCTTTACCTATGCATTGGGCATACTACTGGGGCGCTGCGTGGCGGAGAAAACCCGGAAGTTGGTCCTCTGGAGCGGTATAGCCGGCAGTCTTTTGCTATTGGTGGCGCTGAAATATCTTCCTTTCCTAGTAAAAAACAGCAACGCACTGCTGGGTACCACGCTTTCCCTGCATAAGGGGCTGGTATCGATAGGGGTGTCCTACTTCACCTTTCAGGCGATTTCCTATCTGACTGATATCTACCTGGAGTTAGAGGAGCCGGAAACCCATTTAGGGCTTTTCGCACTCTACATGGCTTTTTTCCCGAAGTTGTTGCAGGGGCCTATTGAGCGCGCTGGCGATCTGCTTTTCCAACTGAAGCGACCTTACCAGTTTAAGTACCAGGAAATGCGCTCCGGAATCCTCATGATAGCATGGGGCCTTTTTCAGAAGATTGTGGTGGCAGACAGATTGGCACTCTACTCCGAGCAGGTATTCACCGATGTGTATCGTTACCAAGGGCTGCCGCTTATCCTGGCTACCTATGCCTATGCGTTGCAAATCTATTTCGATTTTGCCGGTTGCACCGATATGGCGCGAGGAACCGCACGCGTCCTCGGCATAAACCTGAGCCTTAATTTCAACAGCCCCTACCTTGCCACCTCAGTTGCCGATTTTTGGCGGCGCTGGCACATGTCTTTTTCCCGTTGGATCCTCGATTATATCTTTAAGCCGCTGCAGATGAGCTGGCGCAACCGGGGGCAGCTGGGCACGGCCGCGGCACTTATGGTAACCTTTCTGATATCCGGCCTCTGGCATGGTGCCACCTGGGGATTTGTCATCTGGGGGCTATTGCATGGATGTTACCTGGTGGCGTCCAACTATTCTCGTCCCTATCGGGGGAAAGTGCAGCAGTGGCTGGGTGTCGGGGGGAGCTGGCTCAGATGGTGGCAGATCTGCGCCACCTTCAACCTGGTGAGTTTCGCCTGGGTATTTTTCAGGACGGAAACGATGGCAGACGCGTGCTACGTCGCTGGCCACCTGTTCTCCCGTGGCGAAGCGGGGGCGTCCGATTTCCTGCTTTCGCAGGGAGCTTTTAACCTCCTGGCTTTGTCGGGTTCCCTGGCAATCGTCGCCCTGGTGCGCCTTGTGAGAGACGATGAGAGCTTTTTTGCCAATACCGCGTGGTATCGCTGGCCCGCTTACCTGATGGTGATATACCCGATTCTCTTGATCCCGGTAACCGACGGCACCTTCATCTATTTCAGGTTTTAGCTATGAATAAGATGTGGTGCAAGTTACTTATCGGCGTTGTTGTTGCGATCATGCCACTTATGGCGATCGTATTATATACTCAACTTTCGCAGTTGGAAAAAATGTGTAACATACTGTATTTATAAATAGAATAGCGTCGCAATTTGTATTAAAATGGCTTTGCTCCCCAGCAAATAC
>JGI24143J45723_1000850_pt1 | contig 15404 bp, 12 predicted proteins | sample BarGraIncu00432A_FD_45723 | JGI IMG/M metagenome (IMG submission 45723)
GGAAATACCAGTAAAACTAGAATTAAAGTCAGATTAATTTTAACTAAATTAACAGAAGAATGCAAGCGAAAAAAAGAAATTAGTAGTCAAAAAGTAAGAGGTAAAAGAAAAAATATTCANAAGGATAAGTGGTGGCTTGAATATAATTGTTACATTAGCAATGTACCCTGTGAAATATTATCCACTGAACAAATACACCATATTTACGCCTTAAGGTGGCAAATTGAAATAATGTTTAAAATATGGAAATCTCTTTTTAAAATTCATGAAGTTAGAAAGTCAGGATTAGAAAGAATACAATGTTTTATATACGGTAGATTAATTATGTTATTACTTGCTTCAACAATAGTTTTTACAGCTCGTAAATTAACTTATTTGAAAACAGGTAAAGAGTTAAGTGAAATAAAATCCTTTGGTACTGTGAAACAATATTTTAATGAGATATATAGAAATATTTTTAAAGGTAAAATAGTTTTATATCAAATATTTAATCGTATAGTATCCTCCATTGAACGATATGGCGTGAAATCTAAGAAAAAAGGCAAGAAAACACCCTTTTTAATATTGCAAAACCTTAAGAAATTCGAAATTGATTTGGTAAAAATNGCAAGCTAATACAGGCATATAAATACTTATTTAGAACTTTATTTTATTTATTTTGTGAAGGCTTATTAATGTTGCGTCAATTTGGGTCAAAACTATAAATATCATCATTAACTCTAAAATTATTACCAATAATTAATTCCAATTCGTATAAAAATATAGTTTAATCATATTTACAAATTATTGAATTCTAAGGTTGATGGCCATGGTAACGGGGGCGGATCCGCCTCCTAATAAAAGGAATCAGAGTGTGTCTAAAGTGGAATATCGCTAATATAAAGGCCTCCCTTTCCAGTAACATGTTTTTAATATTTAATCTACCTACTCTAAAGGAAACATATAAAAATGAAACAATATTAACAAACATAAACTTACAGTTTATGCAACGACCTCAGAGGTCGTTGTAAAAACTATAAGTTTTACTTTTAATAATCCATAAAACGCATTAGAGTGGATAAAAAGTCAACTTTTTATCCATTTAATTCCTTAACGTGGTTTTTGTCGGTTGGTATAGATAAGTCGGGAACATGTCCATCATCCTGTCGCGTTATTTCTTTAATATTAAAGCCGTGCCGAGTTATTCCTTTAATATTAAAGCCGAATAAGATTTTAATAACCCAAACAAAAATTAGTATTACAACTATTGGAATAACACAAGAGGTTATAATCAGAACAGCAATTGTATCTAAGAATGTAGTAAGTGTATCTTCTCCCTTTTTAGTTATTTCAGATATGCCATTTCCTATTTTAGAAGTTAAATTGGAAAAATAATCGCCAACTTTATTAAACCAGTTTTTGTCTTCTTTGGAAAGTTCATTTTTCTTTTCCTCTATATATTCTTTATTTTGTTTTGCAGTTTCAACCGTTTGATTTATTGAGGTTTGGTAAGAAGAATAAATTGAGTCACTTACTTTTATGCTTGCCGGTATTGCCATAAATAGAATGATTCCAAATATAGTTAGTTTTATTGCAAGATCTTTCAATGCAACTTCCTTTATGTATAAATAAAAAACACCTAAAATACAAGCAAAAGGAATAATAAAAGTAAATGATACATAACCAACTACTGCAATTAACATCTTTTCTAATAAAATTGCACACAGTACAACAATGAAATAAGAACTTAATTCTGCGATCTGATTAGCAATTGGCGTTGCAACATCTCCGGGTATTAACGATAAAGCTGTTGAGGATGCTGCCGCTGATGCTGCAAGTTTCATAACTATAACTTTTTTATCGTCCAATGATTTTATGTTTGCTGAATTAAAACTTGGGGCGGTTACTATTTTTGATACAACGAAAATTGACAATAATGCTATTGAGAGTAATGTTATCAGTATTATAGTTCGTTTAGAAAACTTTATTTTAATCATACGTTACCTCTCCTTTGTAAGTGCCACGTTAATAATATATATTCCGAACTTTACATTATAAAAACAATCTCCAGTTCGCACGCTATAATGAATGTTAGCAAACATAACTTGTCCACTTCGTTACCAGAGTGAATTCGCTCCGCTAAAAGCCCCCAGGGGACGTGAACAAATTGTAACCACAATTTGTTTTGCTAAATTTAACAGGATAAAACTTCTGAGTAAGCAGATTATATCCTAGATTAAGTTGATCTAATGGTAAAAGTTTATTCTCATTCAATAGTTTTTAGCAGGTTTCCTGTAGCTCCTCAATTACAACACTCTTCTTATCTGTTTTATCTATGTTACTAAAATTCGGATCTATAATAATTTCTTTTTCCACTAAAACCCCCTCCCCTCAACCTGTAATATCGCTAGCTATTATTTATAATATAAAAGATTATAAATAAAGTTTTTTCATTTTCAACATACACTTACTTTTATATACATTATATCCTATTTAACTTATTAAAGGGATTAATATCTGTTTAAACTAACAAAATATATCAAAAAAAGCTAAATTACCTAAGCGCTACCTTAGAATTTTCTTAGGTATGTTTATTAGCAAACTGAACTTGTCCACTTCTTTACCAATTTCTGTAACGGGGTCTGACCCCATGGAATAAACTGTAAATAGTTTATTTTTGCTAATTATTTGCTAAGTACAAAAGAGGTTTTAGAATGATTAAGCTAGATGGACTGATGGCAATACACTGAAAAATGAAATACCCCATAGACAGTTATATTAACCTATCTAAGGGGTTTAGTATTAAATACTAAAGTGAATTATTATTTTATAGAATTTGAAACTTCTGTAAATATTATAGCGAGTCCTGTTGCACCTGCATCTGGATATCCTAAACTTCTCTCTCCAACTGCTCCTGCACGACCCATACGCGCCACAATTTTTTCAGTGCTTTTAGCTCCCTCAACTGCTGCTTTAGCTCCTTTTACAAATGCTTCTTTGAAAGCTATGTTTTCTTTTGCACTTTTCATCAAAGAATTGGCACATGGAACTAATGCATCTATTAAAGTCTTATCTCCAACTACAGCTCCTCTTCCAAAAGAACGTTCTCCTACAACTTGAATTCCAATAGCTGCTGCCTTCATCATTTCTGCAAAATCTAAAACTGTTAATTCAGTTTTTGTTCCAAGCTGTTTACCCGCTGCTCTAAATGCTGACCCCCATATTGGACCTGATGCTCCACCGCAATGTTCCATTATTACCAAAGAACATGCATTTAAAAATTCTCCAATATTTAAATGTTTTTCTGAAAGAATTTCTTTCCATTCTCTTTTTAATTGTTTAAATCCTTTTGCTACACTCATACCGAAATCACCATCTCCAGCATGAGAATCTAACTCGCAAAATGGAACTTCATTGTCAATAATAACTTCACTCATTTTATCAATAATATAAATCATATTGTTAAAATTTACTTTTTCATTATTAAGCTTTGCAAATCTTTCATCTGTCTCTACCTTAAATGAAACTTCATCTGCATTGTCAATAAGAGTGTCTAAACTTACATATTCCACTTGATCTACTGGACCCGAAACCTTAAATGCTGGAGTATCACTTTCTTTTGATAATAACTCTTTAAGCTGAGCATCTAATTTCATAATTGATACAGAAGCACCTTGCATATCTATACTTGTCATATAATTTCCTACAAAAATTCTATTTATTTTAACATTTTTCTTTACTAATTTTGAAACAACTGAATTGTTAAATAAGTATAATTCTTGTAGTGGTGTGCCTCCAAAACCATTAATTAATAATGCAACTTCTTCATTATTTGTACCATCTATTTTCATATCTTCTAAAATAGAATCTACAACTTTTTCTGCAAGTTCATCTGCTGTAGCCATTTTTTCTCTCTTAATTCCTGGTTCACCATGAATTCCAACTCCAAATTCCATTTCATCTTCTGCTAATTCAAAAGTTGGAGTTCCTTTAGCTGGTACAGTGCATGATGTAAATGCAAATCCTAAACTTCTAACGTTTGCAATAGCATTTTGCGCAACTAATTTAACTTCTTCTAGTGATAATCCAAGTTCTGCTGCTGCACCTGTTACTTTATGTACTAACACAGTTCCAGCAACTCCACGACGTCCTACAGTATATAGACTATCTTTAACTGCAATGTCATCATCTACTTTAACATAATCAACTTTAATACCCTCTTCAATTGCTAAATCAGCTGCATTCTTAAAGTTCATCATATCTCCACTATAATTTTTGATAATTAATAATGTTCCTTTATCACTAGCAGTAGCTCTAATCGCTTGATATACTTGGATTTGAGATGGAGAAGCGAATACGTCTCCACATACCGCCGCATCTAACATTCCTTTGCCTATAAATCCAGCGTGAGCTGATTCATGTCCACTTCCGCCTCCGCTTATTAGACTTACTTTGTTTTTATTAATATTTTTTTTCTTTATTATTTTATATTTTCTAATAAACTCTAATTCTGGATGTGCCAAAACTATACCATTGCACATTTCCATTACTACAGTTTCCGGACTATTAATTAATTTTTTCATTATTTAGACCTCTTTTCCTTATAATCTTTACCTATTTTATCTGCAGTTATAATTGATGCAGCTACAGCTTCAACATTTATTGGGAATGGCATAGCATGAATTGATTCTTCTGGAATACACGCCTTTTTAGCTACTTCCATAAGTTCTTCGCTTGTAATACTATCTACTCCTATATCTGACAAACAAACTGGCAATCCAATTTCTAAACAGAAATCTAATACTTCATTTATTTCCTGCGTAGGTGAATTTTCAAGTACTAGCTGAACGATTGTACCAAATGCTACTTTTTCACCATGAAAGTATTTATGAGTTCCCTCTAAAATTGTTAATCCATCATGAATTGCATGAGCTCCACCAAGTCCTGCGCTTTCAAATCCAAGCCCTGATAAAAGAATATTTGCTTCTATAATATTTTCTAATGCTTGTGTTACTAAATTACAATCTGAAGCTGCTTTTGCTTTTACTCCATCCTTCATAAGAGTTTCATAACATAGCTTAGCAAGTGCTAATGCTGTATTTGTTCCCTTTGCTTCACCACATAAACCTTCTCTAACGCCACAAGGCAATCCTGCATTAACATTAGAGTATGATTTTGAAGTTGCTCTTGCTTCGAAGTATGTTGATAATGCATCTCCCATTCCTGAAACCAAGAAACGAGTTGGTGCTTTTGCAATAACTGATACATCAATAAGAACTACACTTGGACTTTGCTTAAAGTAAGCATAATCATCAAATGCTCCTTCTGGTGTATAAAGTACCGCCGAATGACTTGTTGGTGCATCTGTAGCCGCTATAGTTGGAACTATAATTAATGCTTCTCCCTCAGCAACACATTTAGCAGTGTCAATTGCTTTACCGCCACCAAGACCGATTATACAACCACATTTCTTGTTTTTAGCAACCTCTTGTAATCTTGCAACCTCTTGTCTTGAGCATTGACCTATAAAATCACTTTCTATAAAAGAAATCCCAAATTTTTCAGCTGTTAAATCTAATTTATCTTTAACTCTTGCAACATCTTCACTATTAGCAATTAATAGAGCTGATTCTGCAAAACTTTTTACAAAGTATCCTAAATTTAATAGTTCATCCTCACCTTGTACGTATTTAGTTGGGCAAATAAATGCTTTTCTCATATTAAGCTCTCCTCTTTATGTATAGATTACGTTTTCATCTTTAACTTGTTTTCATTGTAACATCGTTTACATAATAACGCATTGGAATAGCATGTCATAAAATTACGATTTAAAATCGTAATTTTATGACATTAAGCTGTAAAATCGTAATTTTATGCTATTAATAAATCAAAAAAGTTGTATGGAGATGATTCAAATCATCTCCATACAACTAGTTTCCCTTACAATACTTTTTATAAATAGCTGGTGTTACACCTTCATATTTTTTAAATACTTTTATAAAATATCCTGTTTCATTAAAACCAAGTTCATCACTAATTTCATTAATAGACATATCTTTTTCCTCTAATATATTCTTGGCCCATTCCACCTTTAATCTTGATGAAAAGTTAGAAAAATTTTCTCCAGTTTCTTTAACAAATAACCTACTAAAGTAGCTTGGGCTAATATGGCAAACATTAGCCATTTTTTCTACTGTAACATTTTCACTTTTATTTTTATAAATATACTCTATTGCCGGTTTTAAAGTGTCATTTACTTTAATCCCAATATCGTTACTATAAGGCTTTTCTTTAATATAAGCATTTAATAGGGCATTAGAAATTTCTTTTTTCCCCTGCTCCATATTTTTTATTGTGTATCCCGTTAATGTACTCGAATCTATTTCTAACTCTTTCTTTGTAGCCTTTTGGTACATTTCTAAAATCAAGTTTTTATCTAGTCCTTCTTCTACTAAATAGTTACATAGTGAAAATAAGATATTTGAAATTTGTTTTACTTCCTCATAAGATAAAACAGGCAATTCTTCATAATACTCTTTCAAATCCTCTAAAACATTTTTAGCTATAGAATTTTTGGGTGTTACTACTATTTTTTCTAATATATCTGAAGCATTAATATCTGATAATTTTACTTGACCTGCCATAATTGCACCAATATATTTACCCTTAATTATTATCGGAATAGCTATATCTACTATATTGAAATGACATAAATATATATATGCACTATTTGTCCGAACTGCTTCCAATCCACCTCTGGAATCACATTTTCTACAGTATTTTCCAAGTTGACGATCTGCTCTCACCGCTTTGCAAAACCTATGGCAACCACTATGCCCAGTAACGGGATTACCTTTATAGTCAACAGTTATCATTGCCAGCTTAGTAAATATTGCAAGAAGTTCTTGTAAGCCAACCCACTTTTCTAAATTTATCACTTTATTCAAATTCAAATTATCATTCATCAATTTTACTACCTCCTTACTTTGTAAAATTTAACGATAAAAAATAAAAACCAGAAATGACGGTTCTTAATTAATACAATTATAACAAAGAATGATAAATTAAATATTGATTCAGTAATATTTAAAAAACAATTTATTAGTTTAACAATAGCTTAACATGTTCATAACCAATTCACAGTTGGTAATGGTTACAATTTAAGTATAAATAATATAAAAAATATAATTAGGGGGAATTACTTATGCTAAAATCTAAAAAGAAGATTGTTGCACTAATAAGTATGGCATTAATTGCTGGACAGCTTTCAGGAGGAATATTCCAAACAATACAATGGTTTGGAGGAACTGCTAACGCGAAAGAAGTAAAACAAGTGAAAAAAGCTAAAAAAGCTAAAAATGTAATAATGATGATACCTGATGGGTGTAGCGTTGAATCAGTTACCCTTGCAAGATTATATTATGATCTTAAAAAAGATGGAGTTGCAGGAAATGATACTTTAGCCATGGATTCAATATTAACAGGTCTTGTGCAAACTTATTGGCAAGATGGCCCTATTACAGACTCTGCTCCAGGTGGAACTGCTTATTCTACTGGTTTCAAATCTGAGGACAAGCATGTTGGAACTTTAAGCACAAAAGATGGCAATATCCCGAAAGCAACAATACTTGAGGCTGCAAGAGAAGCTGATAAAGCAACTGGTATTGTAGTTACATCTGAAGCTACACACGCTACTCCAGCAGATTATGCATCTCATGCTGCAAATAGAAGCCAGTATAATTCTATAATGAAACAAATGGTTTATGGAGACTTTGATGTAGTATTAGGTGGTGGAGATAGGCTGTTAAGTTCAGAGGGTCTATCAGCAGATGGTAAAACGCAATATAGAAAAGATGGTATTGACCTAGTAAAAGAATTAAAAACTATGGGCTACGATTATGTAACTAATAAAACTGAACTGGCTTCAATAAAATCTTCTAAATACTGGGGTATGTTTGCTCCACAAGCAATGTCTCCAGATATAGATAGAGAAAGATTAACTCCAGAGCAACCAACCTTAGAAGAAATGACAAATAAAGCAATAGACACGTTATCAAAAGATAAAGATGGATTTTTTTTAATGGTTGAGGGAAGTCAAATAGACTGGGCAGGACATGCTAATGACCCCACTCAAATTGTTAGTGAAATAGTAGCTTATGACAAAACAGTACAAGCAGCTCTAGACTTTGCTAAAAAGGACGGAAATACTGTTGTAATATCAGCATCTGATCATGGCACTGGTGGTGGTACTCTTGGCATGGTGGGTCTTGGTGAGGACATTAAAAAAAGTTATTCTTCAGTCACTTTTGAAGACACAGTTGCGAAACTTACTAAAGCTAATGCATCTAGTGGTTTGATAGGCACAGAGCTTAAAGATAAAGATGAAAATACTATTAAAAAATCAGTAAAAGAATACTTTAGTTTTGAAGATTTAACAGCAGAAGAGATCACAGAAATTCAAGCTGGAAACTTAAACGCTGTTGTAAATAAAAGAATTGGTATAGCTTGGACTAGTAACAATCATACTGCTGGTGATACTGGATTATACAGCTACGCTCCTGCAGGAGTTGAAAAATTAACTGGACTTGTAGATAATACAGATGTTCCTAAATATTTAGAAAAAGTAACAGGTTTAAATATGTCACAAACTACAGACAAATTATTCAAAAATGCAAAAACTGAGTTTGAAAAACTAGGTGCGACTATCTCTGTTGATGCTACTGATGTTGATAACCCAGTTTTAAATATTAGTAAATCTGGTCACAATCTAAAACTTAATGGCTTTACAGATAAGGGAATTTTTGATGCTTCAAATGTTGATTTTGATGGAGTAACTGTTTTTATTACTAAAGACGGCAAAACTTATAATGAAAATAATATCTATGTACCTTCAGATGTAATAACTAAGTTTAAAGCTTATGTTAATGCTGGAAAAGTAGTTAAAAATGTTAAACCTGTACCTGTAAAAACTAAAGTTTTAACTTCGAAAGCGCCCCTACTTTTTAGAGCTCCATATAAACTAACATCCTCTAAACTAGGAAGACTAGTTTATAACTCTTCTGTTAAAATGATTGGAGAAACACAAAATTACTTTACTATAGAATAAGCTTTTAAGTATTCCTTTTGATTAGAAATAGATGGAGCTAGCAGATATATATATCTGATAGCTCCATCTATTTGGGTTTATATTACCAATTTCTGTAACGTGGTCGGATCCGCCTCCTAATAAAAGGAATCAGAGTGTGCCTAAAGTGGAATATTGCTAACATAAAGGCGCACCCTCCCTTACAAATGTCAAAAGTGCCATCAACAAATTTCTCTGTTACTTTGCAATAAACCTACATTTAGGAAAACTGCTACACCCTTTAAATTCACCATACTTGCCATTTCTTAATACTAACTTCCTTCCACATTTAGGACATATATCCCTACTAACTTTAATATCCTTTTCAGCTAATGTCTTGTGAATTGCTTTTACATGAGTTTTTCTAGTTTCTTTACTATCGACATTTAAAGAAATTAATTTAGCATATATATCTTCTTTAACTAAATCAGTTATATTCTCAGCCTTATATTTTTTAATCGTCTTAGGTAAATTTATAGTGTACACTACATCCGTTTTTGATGTTACTTTTAACTCGGCCCTTGTTGTAAACGTTACTATTGAAATATAATTTATATCTCCAAAGTCATTTAATATCTCTTTCAATGCCTGTATGTGTCCATAATTCTGTTTTATTGGATTATGTAATTTTTCTTTACGCTTATAAATTACCTGCTTCCAATTATCATCAAATTCATTACCAATAATCCATCCCTTGTAATTCTTAGTTTCTATAACAAAAATACCATAGTTAGATACTATTACATGATCTATCTGTGTTGTTTTATTTCCTACCTGTAGCATTATGTTGTTAATTAACTTATACTTTGTTTTATCTAGACCTGATAATAAAAAAGCAACAGACTTTTCACCAAGGAAGCCTTTGATTTTAGGCATAAAGACTTCTAATAGCCATAGATACCAAAACTTCGTTTTTCCAGATACCTTTGTATAAGGTAACATTTTTGTCATCAATTACTGATTTGTGGTTAAAATAATTAGAAAAAGCCTATCCCATAGATTTCTCTATGAAATAAACTTTTTCAGTTACATATATTTATTTTTAATTGCAAACGGAATTTGCCCCCTGCACCTTATACATCTATCAAATTCCATAACTTTAAGACCGAATCCTTAACATCATTCCATGAAATATCATCAGCATAACTATATTTTTTTGGTAACTAATCCAATAATTATACTAAATCCTATGTTTATACAATTTTCATTTTCACTTATAAAATTCACTTCATTATATATACTTATTTTCTACCATACTAAATATTAGGAATATTACCATCTCGCGGACTTACTTAACTTTGCAATATGAATTAAAATATATCACGTTCGAACCATTGGGTTTTGAATTATGAAATTGCAAAATAGTTTTATTTTCCTTTTCTGAATTGTCACGTAAATCTTTAATCAAATTAGTAATTGAAATCATACATTTCATTATTACTAATATAAGTAAATTCAATGATAAAATTGAACCAATAAGTAACACCGTTAATAATACTGTCATATTGTCTCTCCTTTTTTAGCTTTTGATTTTATTATAAATGGCAATAACTAAAAATCCATCTTTGTTAATAATTTATTTAAAATAATTATTTATCCTTTATCATATCTGCTTCAATTAGGTCTTTAATATAATTTGATTTATCTCGCTTTTTTTTAAGATGACTGTACAGATCCATATCTTGGTTATTATTCTTAAAACTTATATTTATTCTTAAATTTTCACTTTTCTCTTTCATCTTTTACTTCCTTTCGGTCACTCATCTCATTATACCATTATTGTATGTAAAAATACACATAAATGTTTCATATTACATATATATGTGTAAATTTACTCATTTTTTATTTATTTCCCGACGTATAATTTATAAGGTACTCCTCCATGAATCTTGTTATTAGATATTTTTTTGACTTCCTAAGCTCGTATCTTTAAATGTCTAGGCTTGTTAAGAGAGAGTGTTACTTAAACTTTTAAAATAGGTTTAAAAAATTAAAATAGTTTTTTAATGGAAAACTCAAAAAATAAAAAGAAGCCTACTTATAAGCCCCTACTCCAACTAATTCTATATTCCATTTTAACTAAGATATCTTTTATCCTTCTAAATATTTATCTATTAATTTATCAAACGATTGCCTATCTTCTATTGTTCGAAAATGTAAAGCACCTGATGTTTATTACAATATTAGCCTTCTTTATGATTATGATATTCGGATAGAACTGTACTAACAAAAGCATCCAAGCGGTGGATGCCTTTATTTATCTACTAGATATTTTGCATTCTTTTTTGTTCTTAATCTCTCGTTCATATATATATTTCTCAACTTTGATCTTAATTGAACGTCCTATTGTTAGTAATCCAAAATAATTTTTATCAAACGTATCTTGTGAATAAATAAAACAACTGTCTGAAAAATCAATTTGCCTCATTACTTCTTTCCAATTATATCCTTGAAACTGAGTTACTACATTCCCATTATTCAATGCATCAATATACTCAAATATATAATATTCTTCAGATTCGTTTTGATAGTATTTTACTATATGTGTAGTTTTAGTGTTATCTGTAGCTGTTGGAAAAATACTTATGATCTTAGTCCAAATTAGTTTATCCTTATCTGTATTAAATCCTCTCACTTTATCAATTATCATAACATCACCCCTAGGATAATATTACTCATAATTAAAGGCTTTTATTACATTACTTATATCTATATTTCATATGCCCACGTATCGCGGCATTTTTTATGAATAAATCCAATTTGGTATCTAGATTTATTTGTTAAATCTATTGTTCACTATTAAAACACCATTAAATGATATTGCAACTACCATATACTCACCTTATATCCTTTTTTAACTTAGAGCACGATATCTCATGAATTAAATAACCATAATGTTTATCGCAACATGCAAACTTATTTTTCTGATTTGGATTTAGATGGATGGGCATCATTTTTCGGTGTACTATCATAGCATTACTTACTTTTTAAATTAATTGTTTCACTCTCATCATATTCCGCAGTTTCTACGTATTTGCCACACCCTGAGCATTTATAATCTATTTTCCCTGGCTTCGAAAGAATATTTAATTTAACTGAACCACACTCACAGTTTACTGCTTTAGTATTTTTTCTGATCTGCGATACCAATCTCCAGTTCTTTCCATATGCTTTCTTTAGATTCGGTTTGACGCTAAATTCATCAATTTCCTTCTCTTTTTTCGGTTTAAAGATATTCATAATATCACCCCCTATTACAATAATATTAATAATCAAAGGGTTTTATACATAAAAAAATATCCAAATAACCCCCACTACCTTTAAAATTGCTTTGCTCAATGCAAGGCAATAAAAGAAAAAGGTCTATTTGAAACCTTCCTTAGCACCTAATTTTCAACAATATCTAGGATGTTTTTAATATTCTTAACGTTAAAGAAGCTTATAATAAAATAAGGCTTCCAAATTGATTGGTAGCCTTTAAAAAATATCTAATTTGAATTGAATGCTATTGTTTGATAGACTATCACTATATTCTAGAACTAAATCAGTATCATTTATGTGTTGCTCGAAAACTATCGTTCCAACAATCTCTCCCTTGGAATCCAAACTAGCACTTGGTAATTGAGTATCACTGCCTATAGATGTAATTGCCTCGTCTGTAATTTGTCCTTGACTATTCTTCAGCTTAAAATCGAAAGAACTATAAGTTATTTCACTAGTTCCAGTATTTCCAATTAAAACTGTTACCACAACAAACTCCATCCCTGATTTCGGTTTGTCATATTTCCCACTCTTTAACTTTTTAACGTTTATAACTTTTACTGTTGTATTATTTGATTTAACAGCTTCATTAATTCCATGAATGTGCTTTACTACTGGTGCTTTTTCAACTTGTGCTGATGTTGCTACACTAACATTACTATTTGGTACTGGTGTAGTTTTACTGTTCCCAGTGCCGCCATTGGTTCCGATTAATTCCAATAGTAAAATCCCTATTATTGCTTTATGTTGCATAAAGAAGTTCCTTTGGTCATGACCACAAGTAGAGCATTTCTTGACACTCTTTGCTATTTCCTTCTGACACGACTTGCAATTCGTTAATTTACTAGTTTCCTTCCCCATATCTATATTCCACCCTTATAAGCCTATTTATTTAAATTATAACCTTATTATACATTTTAAAACATTTTGCTATACACCCGAAAAACTTCTCACCATCCATTGCAAATGTAGCAAACATAAACTTGCAGTTTATGTAACGACCTCAGAGGTCGTTGTAAAAACTGGAAATTTTTACTTTCTATAGGGCTCTTGATGTTAGCAATCAAAAATTAAATGGTCATATTTGAAGACACGGACTTATATAATGGAAATGTTTACATTATTAACCATAGCTTAACTGTTTTATAACATGCTCTTAACTTGTGAATGTTACAATTTCAACAAGTTGAATAATCAACTGTAGATGAAAGGAGATTATTATTATTATGTTAATTAACAAGAAAAAGTTCGTTGCTATTGTCCTATCTGTAGGAATGTTAACATCTTTAACACTTGTAAATTCTATGACAATATTCGCTTCCACATCAAATGTACATACTGACTATTTTATTGAAAATCCATATGCAGCCGTAAACTGGGCTTCATTTGGTCAATACAAAGCTGATTTTCACTCACATACTACAGAAAGCGATGGTGGTAATACTGCTGCCGAAATGATTGAAGATCACTATGCAAAGGGTTTTGATATTTTAGCCCTAACTGACCATAGTTTTACGAATACTGCATGGGATCGAACTGACAGACCCGCCGATAAAGTGTATTTAACCAGCCAACGATTAGCAGAAATTAGTTCAGGATCCGATAGAAACGGTAAAGGTATGGTCGCAGTCACTAATTCCGATGAGCAATCAAATGCTGATCACCTCAATACATTCTGGTCACCTTTCACGAATCAGCCAGGGGCTACTTTGGAGAGTAATNTTGCTACAGCCGATGAACTAGGTGGTATTTCCCATATAAATCATCTAGGTAGATATACAGGTGCTAGTAGTGCAACTTTGGAAGAAGGACAAAAAATCTCCACTGATCCAGCAGTCGTCGGCAAATATGTCGACTTATTTACGAAGTATAATTCTGTTGTCGGTATGGAGATTGTTAATAAAAAAGACGGTGACTCAGTCAGTGATAGAATCCTTTGGGATAGTATCCTTCAACAGACAATGCAAAACCGTCGTCCAGTTTGGGGATTTTCAAATGATGATACTCACAGCGTAGCAGCAACTGGTTTTAGCTATAATATGATGTTAATGCCAGNAAACAATGTTGAGAATATACGTAAATCAATGGAAAACGGAGCATTCTATGCCGTCGCAAAAGTCGCTAAAAGAGAGCTTGGCGCAAATTTTGTAGCCAAAGGAGCTACTCCAACCATAAAGAATATTTCAGTTAACCAAGATGAAAATGCCATCACAATCAAAGGCGATAATTACAAAACGATTCAATGGATTGCAGATGGAAAAGTGATTGCTACAGGAAATAAGATTGATTTAAACGACTACGAAAATAAAGTGACTAGCTACATCCGNGCACAACTTATAGGAGATGGTGGCATTAGCTTTACTCAACCCTTTGGTATTAATAAATATACCATAGATAATCTTAAGCAATCTGTGGAAAAACTTGACCTGAATAATGGAATGAATAAAAGTCTTATAGCTAAGTTGAATAAAGCAGAAAAATCAATTGATACTGGTAAAGGCGATTACGTTAACTATTTAAAGGAATTCACAAACGAAGTGAAGGCTCAAAGTGGTAAGAAAATCACTGTAGATCAAGTAAAAACTCTTACTAATGCAGTAAATGAGATTATCTTAAACCTCACTCCACAAAGCTAAAACGATTTAGTATCTAGCAATTAAAAAGGGGCTGTATCAAATGGTTTTTTCAACCATTTTGATACAGCCTATTATGGCTTTTTATGTTTTCTACTTCAGGTAAATTATCATATTCACTACATTTTTCCTTGTTCATTAACAACATAACTTGTCAGTTACTGAAAATGCTACACTTGGAAATATGGCTAAAACTACATGGGGATCTCCACTTAATCCATTCAATCCTATTAGTTTAGAATTGCCATAATCGCTAGAAAACACTACTTGTCCACTTCCGCCACCACTAACTAATTTAACTTTTCCAGATATAGGCGAATTTTTTCTAACTATGTAACAACCTCCGAGGTCGTAGTAAAAGCTGTAATTTTTTACTTTCTCTTGCTATTTCACAAAAATTTTGTTCG
>JGI24143J45723_1000857_pt1 | contig 15353 bp, 18 predicted proteins | sample BarGraIncu00432A_FD_45723 | JGI IMG/M metagenome (IMG submission 45723)
TAAATCAGCACGCGCGGCCGCAGCACATGCCGCAGGGTCTGCGACTGGGTCCAGCGCTGGGTCATGGCATTTTCAGTGCTGTACTTGATCAGCCCCTGGGCGTAACCCATCTTGTCCATGACCGTATCGCAAACATCAACGCACGCGCCACAGCCAATGCAATCGTGTTGCAGGCCGTTGCGAATATCAATACCGGTCGGGCAAACCTGAACGCACAAACTGCAGTCCACACAAGCACCGACGCTCAGCGTGGCGAGGTCCGTCTTGCGTGACCGGGCTCCCCGTGGCTCACCGCGCTCTGTGTCATAGGTCACGATCAGCGTGTCTTTGTCAAACATGACGCTTTGAAATTGCGCATACGGACACATGTGTTTGCACACCTGCTCACGCATGAAACCCGCGTTGCCGTAGGTGGCAAAGCCGTAGAAGAAGGTCCAGAAGACTTCCCACGAACTCATACTCATCTGCAAGAACTCTACGCCAAGTTCTTTGATGGGTGTGAAATAGCCAACAAAGGTGAACCCGGTCCACAGCGCCACGGCCAACCACACAAAGTGTTTGGTCGTTTTTCGCCACACCTTGTCAACGGACAGTGTCTGGGCATCGCGTCGCATGCGGGCGGAGCGATCGCCCTCAATTTTTTTCTCGATCCAGAGGAAAATTTCGGTATACACCGTCTGCGGGCAGGAATATCCGCACCACAAGCGCCCGGCCACTGTCGTAAAAAGAAACAAGGCGAGCGCTGAAATGACCAGCAGCCCCGCGAGGTAAATAAAATCCTGCGGGTACAGCACCAACCCAAAGATATAGAAACGTCTGACACCCAGATCAAACAAAACGGCTTGACGCTGGCCCCACTCAAGCCACGGCAAACCATAAAACACCAACTGGGTCAGAAACACAATCCCGATTCGCCAGTTAGCGAACAGGCCCGAAACACTGCGGGGATAAATTTCTTCATTCGAAGCGAAAAAAGAAATCGGAGTGGGTACGAACCCTTCTTGAGGGACGATGGGTATGACCTTTCGGGTCACAGTTGCTTTCTTGTTCAAACGCGTTCTTTCCGAGAATCAGCTCTCTGTCCGTTCCCTATTTAGGGCACGGCGATGCTACCTTTGTTGGAAAGCCCACAAAGATGCAAGGGATCTACATCATTAACCAGCCCGCTTGTGCATGTCGCCCGAGTCACGACCNGCTACAAATTAAGAAGCAGCTTACGCAGCGCCGATAAGCGGCACCAGGCTACCCGCATCCTGACCNCCCTTCAGCGCCGAAGTGAACGCCAACATGCGGTCAATCGGTAGCCGGGCGCGCAAGCCTAAAGCGGGGTCAACGTGAATTTCGTTGGCTCCGGTTTCCAGCACATGGGCCAGGCCCGCCAGGCTGTTCATGGCCATCCAGGGGCAGTGGGCGCAACTCTTGCAAGTGGCGCTGTTACCGGCCGTGGGCGCCTCGATAAACACCTTGCCGGGATTGAGGGTGCGCAGCTTGTGCATCATGCCGTTGTCGGTGGCCACGATGAACTCTTTGGCATCCATCTCACGCGCGGCCTGGAGAATGCCCGAGGTGGACCCCACCGCGTCGGCCAGCGCCACCACATCGGCGGGAGACTCAGGGTGTACCAGCACTTTGGCCCGTGGATGTTCTTTCATCAGCGCTTCGAGCTCAAACGCCTTGAACTCGTCGTGCACGATGCAGGAGCCGCCCCACATCACCATGTCAGCACCGGTTTCACGCTGGATGTAGCCGCCCAGATGTTTGTCGGGCGCCCAGAGAATCTTGTGGCCTTTGTCTTTCAGGGCGCGCACGATGTCCAAGGCGCAGCTGGAGGTCACCAGCCAGTCAGAACGCGCCTTCACCGCCGCGCTGGTGTTGGCATACACCACCACGGTGCGATCCGGATGGGCATCGCAGAGGGTGCTGAAGTCATCGACCGGGCAACCCAGATCGAGTGAACAGGTGGCGTCCAGATCGGGCATCAAGACGCGTTTCTCAGGCGAGAGGATTTTGGAGGTTTCGCCCATGAAGCGCACCCCCGACACCAGCAGCGTGGTCGCCGGATGGTCACGGCCGAAGCGGGCCATTTCCAGCGAATCGCTCACCAAACCGCCAGTTTCTTCGGCCAGGTCCTGCAAATCCGGATGCACGTAATAGTGCGACACCATCACCGCATTGCGCTCTTTGAGCAGGCGACGGATTTTGTCTTTCAGCGCGGCGCGCTCGGTGGGACCGGGCTCTACCGGCACACGGGCCCAGGCGTGCTTGGTCGCGCAAACAGGGGCGCTGACCGCCGCGTCCGGTAGCGGCTGCTCGTATTCAACATCCATCACGGCAATAGGGATAGCAGTCATCACAAATCCTGATAACGAAGTTACAGTGGAGACTAACTTGTACTCAAGTTACGTCGGAACTAAAACGCATGGAAAAGTCAACCGCCTGGACATCTTTGGTCAAGGCCCCGATCGAGATTCGGTCAACCCCGGTGGCGGCAATAGCGCGCACCGTGGACAGATTGACGCCGCCGGACACTTCCAGAATGGCCCGCCCGGCATTGATCTGCACCGCATCAACCAGCATGGCCAGACTCATGTTGTCGAGCAGCACCATGGTGGCACCGGCGTCCAGGGCCTCGGTCAACTGAGCCAGGGTTTCCACCTCGATTTCGACGAACCTGGCGCTTGGCGCCACCGTGGCGGCGCGGGCTAGCACGGCCGTGACACCGCCCGCAGCAACGATGTGGTTTTCCTTGATCAGCACCGCGTCATACAAGCCGATGCGGTGGTTGGTGCCGCCGCCGGTGCGCACCGCGTATTTCTGCGCCAGGCGCAAACCGGGCAGCGTCTTGCGTGTGTCCACGATCTGCGCGCGGTTACCGGGCACGCCCTGCACGGCGTCCACATAGCTGGCAGTCTTGGTGGCCACCGCGCTGAGCAGCTGCAGGAAATTGAGCACGGTACGCTCCGCCGTCAGCAGGGCACGGGCCGAGCCCTCCATCTCCAGCACCACCTGGTCGGGGGTGCATCGCTGGCCTTCCTGCACCCGCCAGACGATGCGGATGGCGGGATCGACTTGTTGCAGCGCAGCTTGTGCCCATGGGGCGCCGCAGATCACAGCGGCTTCACGCGCCAGCACGTGGGCCCGGGCACGACGGCCGGGGTCAATTAATCCGGCGGTCAGGTCGCCAGCGCCTACGTCTTCCTGCAAAGCCCGTGCGGCATCGGTGTGGGCCAAAGCAGCCACGGCATCAAGAGAAAAATCGAAATAAGGAGTCATTGGGATCACACCATTCCTAATCAGTGGAGGACAGAGCTGGTTCGCTTTACGTAACTGCGGTCTGTCCCGCAAAGTCTTACATAAGCTCGGCAGTCGGCTCACGCCCCATCAGCAGCGCCACGGCCTCGGCCGGTTGGATCTGACCATCCAGCAAAGCAACCACCGCCTGCGCAATCGGCATCTCCACGCCAAGACAGGCAGCGCGCTGCACCACGGTGCGGGCGGAATAAACACCTTCGGCCACATGGCCCAGCGACGCCACCGCCTGTTGCAAGGTCTGCCCTTTGGCCAGTGCCAGACCGACCTGCCGATTGCGTGACAAATCGCCCGTAGCGGTGAGCACCAGATCGCCCAGGCCACTCAGCCCCATGAAGGTGTCGGCCCTGGCACCCAGCGCCACGCCCAGACGTGTCATTTCGGCCAGACCACGGGTGATCAGTGCGGCGCGGGCATTAAGGCCTAAATTCAGGCCGTCGCACAAACCGGTGGCAATGGCCAGCACATTTTTAACCGCACCACCTACTTCCACGCCCACGAGGTCGTCATTGGCATAGACACGCAGCGTCGGGCTGTGAAAAGCCGCCACCAGCGCGTGGCGCACCGCCGCATGGCCGCTGGCGGCCACCAGGGCCGTCGGCTGGCCGCGGGCGACTTCAAGCGCAAAGCTCGGGCCACTGAGCACTCCCGCTATCAAATCAGGAGCTACTTGCGCTTGTATCTCGTGGGCTAGCAGCCCAAAAGACTCTGAAGTTGCGGCTTCAAAGCCCTTGCACAACCAGGCCACCGGCACCCGGCAGGTACCCAAGTTAGCCAGCATGGCGCGCAAGCCGGCCATCGGCGTGGCAACAATGACCAGATCAGCCCCGGACACGAGGTTGCCGAGCTGCTCCGAGTCGGCCAAGCTGAGCGAACTGACACCCAGCGCAGGCGGCAGCGTAATGCCCGGCAAATAGCGCGTATTTTCACGCTGCGCCTGCATGGCGGAGGCCTGACTGGCATCGCGCGCCCACAGCGTCACGGCGTGTCGGGTCAGCGGATTGCTACCCGCACTGACCGCCAGCGCCGTGCCCCAGGCACCGGCACCAAGTACTACTATTTTCATAGCATGCTACACCCTGAATTCGGGGGCTAGAGGACTAAAACCTTATTAACCCTTACTGAATGATGATGCTGGGCGCATCCTCAGCGGTGGTGGTCGACTGCTGTTGCTGCTGCTCGTACATGGACTGGAAATTGATTTCCGACAGGTGTACGGGTGGAAAACCACCCCGCTGGATCAGGTCTGCCACGTTGCCGCGCAGGTAGGGGTAAACGATTTGCGGGCAGGCGATGCCCATGATCTGGCTCATCTGGTCTTGCGGCAAATTACGGATTTCAAAGATGCCGGCTTGCGTGGCTTCCACCAGAAACACGGTTTTTTCCTTGATCCTGGTCTGCACCGTCGCAGTGACCGTTACTTCGAAAATACCCTCAGCCACCGGCGTGGCGTTCACGCCCAGCTGGATGTCCACCGTGGGGGACTCCTGCTCCAGCAGGATGGCGGGCGAATTGGGTTGCTCCAGGGACGCTTCCTTGAGGTAAACGCGCTGAATCTGGAAAACGGGGTCTTGTTGGTCGGACATGGTATTTATTTCAGTTAAAACAAAGCCCGCTCTGGCATAGCTTGAGCGGGCACACGATCAGGGTCGAGCAGGATTATGTCAGGTGGCGGCGTTCAACAATGGCAACAGCCCGCCCTGCCCGTCCAGCGCCACCAGGTCATCACAGCCACCCACATGGGTCTGACCAATGAAAATCTGGGGCACAGTACGCCGACCAGTGATTTCCATCATCTTCAGGCGCTGCGCTGGATCGGCATCAATGCGGATTTCTTCGATTTGTTCAACGCCTTTGGCCTTGAGAATCTGCTTGGCTTGAATGCAGTAAGGGCAGACTGCGGTGGTGTAGATCTTGACGGCTTGCATACAATTTTTCCTGACAATCAGGCTTTTTCAACCGGCAGGTTGGCCTTTTTCCAGGCACTCAAGCCCCCGCCCAAAGACTGGGCCTGCGCATACCCCAGTTTTTTGGCAATTCCCAGCGCGCGACCCGAACGGCCGCCCGACTGACACACCAGAATGACCGGCAGCGCCTTGTTTTTCACCACACTGGGCAATTTTTCTTCGAGCTGACTCAGAGGAATGTTTTTGGCACCCCCCACATGGCACGCTGCGAACTCACTGGCTTCGCACACGTCAATAACCACCGCTTTTTCGCGGTTGATGAGCTGTACCGCACCTTCCGCCGTCAACGAGCCCCCGGTTGCGCCCTTGAGTACCGGCCAAAACAGCATGGCAGCAGAGGCCAGCGCGACGGACATGATCATCCAGTTATCGAGAATAAATTTCATTTTTTCCTTTGTTAAATTCCTGAAATCTTGCGAGACAGACCGCAGCGCCGCGATAGCTAAGCCAGCGCTGTCCCCAACTGATTCAGCGCTCATTTTAGAATGGAGGGCTGCCGAACGCATTCAGTCTTCGTATTACCCCGGCTCCGACCCTTTAAAACCACCATGCACAAACTAGTTCTCATCCGCCACGGCGAATCCACCTGGAACCTTGACAACCGCTTCACCGGCTGGACCGACGTCGACTTGACGCCCACCGGCATTGAACAGGCCAAAAACGCCGGGCACCTGCTCAAGGCGGAGGGCTACGAATTTGATGTGGCCTACACCAGTGTGCTCAAACGCGCCACCCGCACCCTGTGGCACGTGCTGGACGAAATGGACCGCACCTGGCTGCCGGTGGTCAACAGCTGGCGACTCAACGAGCGCCACTACGGCGCCTTGCAGGGGCTCAACAAAGCTGAAGTGGCCAAGCAATATGGCGATGCCCAGGTCTTGGTGTGGCGCCGCAGCTACGACACCGCCCCGCCCGCCTTGGAGGCGACCGACCCGCGTTGCGAACGGGGTGATTTGCGCTACGCCAAGCTGCCACCGGAACAAGTGCCCCTGACCGAATGCCTGAAAGACACGGTGGCACGGGTGATGCCGTTCTGGAACGAAGCGCTGGCACCCGCCCTCAAAGCGGGCAAACGCGTGGTGGTGGCAGCGCACGGCAACTCCATCCGGGCACTGGTGAAATACCTGGACAACATCTCCGACAATGACATCGTGGGCCTGAACATCCCCAATGGCATCCCCTTGGTGTACGAGCTGGACGACGACCTCAAACCCATCCGCCATTACTACCTGGGCGATGCCGAGGCTGCCGCCAAAGCCGCTGCGGCCGTGGCAGCCCAGGGTAAAGCTTGAGTAAATAGGGAACCACCCCATCTGCCAGGCATCCAAACGGGTATATTGGGGTGGAACAGGAATATTTATGGCTCAAAAATTGAAAATTGCAGGCTGGATTTCGGTGGGTATCGTCGCAGGTGCCTTGACCACGGTTTCGCTCCAGACTGTGGCGCGCGGCACATTGGCGCCGCTGCCGCTGGAGGAGTTGCAGCAGCTGGCCGCCGTGTTCGGCATGGTCAAGAGCAACTACGTGGAGCCGGTCAACGATAAAAAGCTCATCACCGATGCCATTGTCGGCATGGTGTCCAGCCTCGACCCGCATTCGCAGTACCTCGACAAAAAAGCGCTCAAGGAATTCAACGAGGGCACGACCGGCAAATTTGTCGGTGTCGGCATCGAAATATCCCAGGAAGATGGCGTGATCAAGGTGGTGTCACCGATTGAAGGCTCGCCGGCGTTCCGGGCTGGCATCAAACCCAACGATTTGATCGTCAAAATCGACGACACCCCGGTCAAGGGTCTGACGCTCAGCGAAGGCGTCAAGCGCATGCGCGGCGAGCCCAATACCAAAGTGCTGCTCACCATTTTTCGCAAGGACGAAAATCGCAGCTTTCCGGTCTCGATCACGCGCGAGGAAATCCGCACCCAGTCCGTGCGCAGCAAGGTGGTTGAACCGGGCTACGCCTGGGTTCGCCTGAGCCAGTTCCAGGAGCGCACGGTGGAGGACTTTGCGCGCAAGGTCGAAGAGATCTACAAGCAGGAGCCCCAGCTCAAGGGCTTGGTGCTGGACCTGCGCAACGATCCGGGTGGTTATCTGGACGCCGCCGTGGCGATTTCGGCTGCATTTTTGCCGGAAAACGTCACCGTGGTGTCGGCCAATGGCCAGCTGGCCGAGAGTAAATTCACCTATAAGGCGGCACCCCAGTATTACCTGCGCCGCGGTGGCTCTGATCCCCTGAAGCACCTGCAGGAAGTGACCAAAGGAGCTCTGAAAAGCGTGCCGCTGGTGGTGCTGGTCAATGAAGGCTCAGCCTCTGCCAGTGAAATCGTGGCGGGGGCGCTGCAAGATCACAAGCGCGCCACAATTTTGGGCAATCAAACTTTCGGCAAGGGCTCGGTGCAAACCGCAGTTTGCCTTGATCCATCATTCCGCATGGACAACTGCCCGACCGCTGGCCTGAAGCTCACCACCAGCCGTTACTACACACCCAGCGGTAAATCCATTCAAGCCAAAGGCATCGTGCCCAATGTCATGGTGGACGAAACCGAAGAAGGCAATCTGTTTGCCGCGCTGCGCACCCGCGAGGCCGACCTGGAAAAGCACCTGAACAGCGGCCAGGGCATCGAGACAAAAGATGACGCCCGCGAAAAAGCCCGGGAAGAAGCCCGCAAAAAGCTCGAGGAAGAACTTAAGAAGCCGCTGGCCGACCGCAAGATTCCAGAGTACGGCTCCGACAAGGATTTCCAGCTGATTCAGGCCATCAACCAGCTCAAAGGTCACACCGTCATGGTCAGTAAGACCCTGGTTGAACGCCCGGAAGAAAAGAAAGAAGACTAAAACCCACATGACTGACGACCAGCTGCTGCGCTATTCGCGCCATATCCTGCTCAACGAGATCGGGATTGAAGGCCAGGAGCAGATTTTAGGCAGTCATGCCCTGATTGTGGGGGCCGGAGGTTTGGGGTCGCCAGTGGCCCTTTACCTCGGTTCTGCCGGCGTCGGGCACATCACCGTGGTCGACCAGGACACCGTGGACATGACCAATTTGCAGCGGCAAATTATCCACACCATGGCCCGCGTCGGCCAGCCCAAGGCCCTGTCAGCCCAAACAGCCATTGGCGCCATCAACCCGGAAGTACAGGTGACCCCGATCGTGGCACGCGCCGATGCGGCGCTGCTGGACACCTTGGTAGCGCAGGCCGACGTGGTGCTGGACTGCTGCGACAACTTTGCCACGCGCCACGCCATCAATGCGGCCTGTGTGAAACACCGCAAACCGCTGGTATCGGGCGCCGCCATTCGCTTTGATGGTCAGGTCTGTGTCTATGACCCGCGCGACGCCAACTCGCCCTGCTACGCCTGCGTTTTTCCGCCCGACACCACGTTTGAAGAAACCCGCTGCGCCACCATGGGCGTTTTCGCACCCTTGGTGGGCATCATCGGCTCCCTGCAAGCCGCCGAAGCGCTCAAGTTGCTCAGCGGTGCCGGCCGACCGCTGACCGGCCGTCTGCTGATGCTGGATGGCCGCGCCATGGAGTTCACCGAAGTGCGTATCGGGCGCCAAGCCAGCTGCACCGTCTGCGGCGTGGCGCACTGACGCCCCGGATTCATCGTCGCGCGGCGTAGCACGATCCGTGTCGCTTGCGGAAATCGCGCGGCAATTCAGGCTGGCCGACCGCGAACAAGCCCTGGCGGGATTGACGCGCGACGGCCTCCTCGACTGCGTAGGGCCCGAGGTTGCGGCGCCAGCGGTAAGACCAGGCTTGGCCAGCGCCCACCATCTGCGCACCCAGATCGTTGCCATCGAGCCGGATGCGCGCCAGTCCCCGGCCGTAAATATCGCGGTGCCTGACCGTCACCAGCACACGCTGGTGCAGCGCACGCTGCACCAGCATCGCACGCGAGGCCTCACCACCGGTCTGGCAGATCTCGGGCGCATCGATGCCGTCAATGCGCAGCTTGCGCGGCGGGCCACCGGCGTCTGGCTGCACCCAAAGCGTATCGCCATCCGTGACATACGAAACTTTTCCAGCAAATACCCTTGTCGCATGGGCATTGCTTGCTATTAAAATAGCAGCAGAAAAGAAGAATCTAAAAATCATAGGGCGGGGCTCATAGCTCGAGAATGCTTGATTTGATCAATCAATTGTCATCGCAATACATTGAAGGAATTCGATTGAAGGCCCTTATGCTCAAGATGTACCGCACTGGTGCAGAAGTCGTGAGCGTACTGAAGCGCCTTCCAGAACGGGATTAGTACAGGGGAAAACCCATGGATTTTTCATCGCGCTCCAAAAACGTTCCTGTTAGACTCAATTTGTCCAATATCCAGTTATTCCGTGACTACCAAGGCTGCATCTTCCATGATCGATCTGCGTGATTTGCGCTTGGACGACGCACGTGCCCTGCTGGAGCATGATCCTTCATACAGCCTTCCCGAGCCGGAAGAATCGACCACCGCCTATCTACAAAGCGTCATCGACAACCTGTGCGAACTTTCCCTGAAAGACCCGCTGACAGGCTTGGCCAATCGGCGTCATTTCCGCAATGTGCTAAGCCGCGAAATTGATTCGGTGGCCCGTTCGGGTGATTCTGCATTGCTGCTAATGATGGACATTGACCATTTCAAGAAAGTCAATGACACCTATGGCCACTTGGCCGGGGACCGGGTGCTCCAGGCCATTGCCAACTGTCTGGCGACCTGCTTGCGTCCGATGGACACCGTGGCACGCTACGGTGGCGAGGAGTTCGCCGCGATTCTGCCAAGCTGCCCTGCTTCGTTTGGGAAAATCGTGGCAGAACGAATTCGTGAAACAGTGGCGAACCTTTCCATTTCGGTGTCACAGCAGGTCAGTATCCAGGTGACGGTCAGTATCGGGGGCGCCTACGCGCCCGAATGGGTTCGTTCAACGACGGCTTTGTGGACTGATCGGGCCGATATCCAGCTCTATCGGGCCAAGTCCGAGGGACGTAACCGCATTTATATCGAGCAGCAACGGGAGATCGCCGTGAGCGCAGAAGAAAAAAGTATGCTGTTCGGCCACCTCGCAATGGGTGCGCCCGCTTGGATCGAAAGTGTTTCCAGTGACGCGTCGGGTGGTGCAGCAGGCAGCGCAATGAATAAAGTGATCTGATAATGAGCGATGTCCTGAATCCTCCACAAGACAATGTGGCTCCTACTGCGGTTCCCCTCAAGCCGCTTGGCAAGGTGCTCGCGATCACCAGCGGCAAAGGGGGGGTCGGCAAGACCTTTGTCTCGGCCAATCTGGCAGCGGCTCTGGCCAAACGCGGGCACCGTGTTCTGGTGCTGGATGCTGACCTGGGGCTGGCCAACCTGGATGTGGTGCTCAATCTGTACCCCAAGGTCACCCTGCACGATGTGTTTACCGGGAAAGCCAAGCTCGAAGAAGCCATCGTCCGGGCACCGGGCGGTTTTTCCGTCTTGCTGGCCGGCTCTGGCATGGTCGAATATTCACGCCTGACCCCGAAGTTCGTGACGACTTCCTGCGCATCATGAGTGGGCTGGTACCGCATTACGACATCGTGTTACTCGATACCGGTGCCGGCATTTCTGATGTGGTACTTTTTGCCGTGTCGCTGGCCTCGGAGGTTTTGGTGGTTGCCACACCCGAACCCACTTCGCTGACCGATGCCTATGCCACCATCAAGGTCCTGGTGGGTCAGCAAAAACGCCAAACCATTCGCATGGTGATCAACCAGACGGCACGCCTGGGTGATGGCCGCGCCATCACGACGCAATTGCAGCAGGTGCTGGACCGCTTTGTAACAACCGAACCCGGACGTCCGATTCGCTTGATCCATCTGGGTGACATACCTTCCGATCCATCGGTACGTCAGGCCGTGATGCGCCGCCAGTTACTGATGCAATCAACGCCCGGTTGCCCGGCCGCACTGGCGATTTCCCAACTGGCCGTTAAACTGGAAGAAACCATCATCGCCCGGGTGGCATAGCAGCTTGCAGGGCTGAAAAGCTGTCAAATGCTCAGGCGCGACCGATGATGCAGGCGGTTGCCATCAGTTCTTCCAGTAGCGCCAGGGACACGCTGCCTGACACCGAATACGGGTTCAGCTCCGGTTTCTCGGCGTACTTGAGCAAGATGGAGGCATTGATCTTGGACATATTGACCTGCCCCATGGTCCAAGCCACCAAACCGACGTTCGGCTATTTCTTCGTAGTGCAGCAGCACGACATCCTTGTGGCGGGGATCTTTCTGGATGTGACCATACAACTCGCTCACGGCCATGCGTCCGCCTTCGATGGCCTGTAGAAAAATACCACCGCCATAGCAAAGAATGCCGGTGATGCCGCTCTCCGGGTTGTGCTGGCGCGACTGGATCAGAATCGCCTCGATGGCATCGGGACTGCTGTCGATTGCACGACTGGCGTAAAGTAAGCGTACCAACATGATCAGACCTTTTTGGGAAGTAGCGACAGGAATTCGCGGCGCAAATTGGCATCTTTGAGAAAGCTGCCGCGCATGACCGAATTGATCATCTTGCTGTCCATGTCCTTGACACCGCGCCAGCCCATGCAGAAATGGGTAGCTTCCATCACGATGGCCAGACCGTCCGGCTGGGTTTTTTGCTGAATCAGGTCGGCCAGCTGAACCACCGCTTCCTCCTGAATCTGCGGTCGACCCATGACCCACTCCGCCAGACGTGCGTACTTGGACAAACCAATCACGTTCGTGTGTTCATTGGGCAGTACGCCAATCCATATCTGGCCGATCACCGGGCAGAGGTGATGACTGCAGGCGCTGCGCACGGTAATGGGGCCGACGATCATCAACTCGTTGAGGTGTTCGGCGTTGGGAAACTCGGTGATGGTCGGCGCGCTGACGTAGCGGCCACGAAACACCTCATTGAGATACATCTTGGCCACCCGGCGCGCCGTCTTGTCGGTGTTGTGATCGCGTTCGGTGTCAATGACGAGGCTGTTCAACACGCCTTTCATCTTGTCTTCCACCTCGTCGAGCAAGCGCTCGAGCTCACCGGGCTCGATGAAGTCGGCAATATTGTCGTTGGCATTGAAACGCTTGCGCGCCGCCAGCAGGCGTTCGCGGATTTTGACGGATACGGGAATGCCCTCATCGGCATCAGCTGGATTCATGGTGCTCTGACTTTTCATTAACATGAAAGAATGGTACCAGCGTTTTAGTTATAGGGTTTTTGGTCATTGACCCCCGTCAATTGAGCGTCAATAGCTATTAAATTAATAGCGTTTCCCGTTCAGGAACAGCAGGACACGCATCACGGCGAAGGCGATGCGATCCAAAAAGCGCTGGCGCCACGGCCGGTTGGCGTAAACCGCCGGGTCCACCCGAACACCACCCTGCTCAAAAGCGGCCTCGAGCCGTGCGCGCAAGTCCTGCGCGAAAATAACATCATCCACCACCACGTTGGCCTCACGCGCCAGCAGCAAACTCAAAGGGTCCAGATTGGAAGAACCCACAGTGGCCCAGTGGCCGTCGATCACCGCCACCTTGGCATGGAGAAAGCTGACCGCGTACTCGTGAATCTCCACGCCCGCCGCCAGTAGCGCACCATACACCGGCCGGGTCGCGTGGTATTGCATGAAATACTCGTACCGTCCCTGCAGCAACAAACGCACCCGCACCCCCCGCTGCGCCGCATGAATCAGCCCCTTGCGCAGTTTGCGGCCAGGAACAAAATAGGCATTGGCAATGATGATTTCTTCGCGCGCCGCGCCAATGGCTTTTCGGTAACTGCGCTCAATCCGGGACCGGTTGCGTACGTTGTCGCGCAGCACCAGATTAGCGTGTGTGNTNTGCNCCCGAGCGCCGGGAACCAGCCATCCCGCGTCCTTGCCAGGATCAGTGTCNGAACGGGCCTGCAGCGCCAGCGTCACCGCTTCCTGCAGCGCCCGCCAGGCAGCCGGGAAATCGCTCTGGCGCACGGTACTGGCCGCCTGAAAACGCCACCAGAACTGCGCCGTGGCCTCATGCACCGCCTGTACCAGCGGGCCTGTCACACGCACGGCGAAGTCAAACCGGGGCGCATCCAGCGCGCCATAGTTGGGGTCATAAAAATCGTCCAGCACATTGATGCCGCCGCAAAAGGCCACCATGCCGTCGACCACGCACAACTTTCGGTGCAAACGCCGCCAGCGGCTGGGAATCACCATTCCCAGCCGCCCCAGGGGCAAAAAAATGCGCCACTCGACGCCTGCGGCGTTGAAGCGGGCCGCCCATTCAGCGGGAATACTTGTTGTGCCAACGCCGTCCATCACCAGATACACCACCACCCCGCGTTGCGCGGCGCGCTCCAGTGCTGCAGCCACTCGCTCGCCTGAAGCCTCGACACTGAAGATGTACGTCTCCATTCGGACTTCATGCGCGCTGCGATCAATGGCGTCAATCAGCGCCTGAAAAAATGCCTGCCCACCCTGCAACAACTGGACCTGATGACCGGGTCGGATTTGTGACATGGGTACGTTTTAGTCCGGCAAGCCAAACTCGGCAATCAGTGGCAAATGGTCAGACATGCGCCACCAGATGTGCCCACGAGGCACATGAACTCCCAGCGGTGTCAGGCCTCTGGCGTAGACATAATCCAATTGCACCAGCGGCAGCCGGGCCGGGAAAGTGGGGTGCCGCTGCCCCTCAAATGCTCTCAAATGCGTAGCATCCAGTGCACGCTGCACAAGGGCGCCCCAGTCATTGAAGTCTCCCGCCACGAGCAGCGGCGCCTCTGGCGGCACTTCGCGCTCGATAAAGCGTTGCATCTGCGCCACCTGGCGGGCGCGACTGGCGCGAATCAGCCCCAAGTGAACCACCACCACATGCACAGCCCGACCAAACATCATCACCTCCACATGCAGCAGACCACGCTGCTCATACCGGTGATCAGAAATATCTTCGTGCTGGTGCGCCACCACTGGCCAGCGCGACAGCAGGGCGTTGCCATGCTCGCCATGTCGGGTGAACGCATTGGTGCGGTACACCGCCTCATAGCCTTCCGGGGCCAGAAAATCGGCTTGGGGCATGTCCGGCCAGCGCGTGAAATGCTGCTCCTCACGCCGGTGCAGCTTGCGTACCTCCTGCAGGCACACAATGTCGGCATCGAACTGCTCAACCGCATGACCCAGGTTGTGGATTTCCAGCCTGCGCTGGGGCCCGATGCCCTGCACGCCCTTGTGAATGTTGTAAGTGGCAACGCGAACGATATTCATGCTTGAACCCTCAAGGCTGCCAATTTAGGCAACAACAAACAAGCCTCCGCGTTGGAAGGTGAGAAACAGGCCTGGGCAGCCTGCCGGTAAGGCAGCCACTGGCAGGCCGTATGTTCGCGCGGGCTCAGACGCACCAGAGTCCCGGCTGGCACCATTAAACCAAACAAATGCTCGGTATTGCGCGTCACACCCGGCGCATACCGGTGCTGCCAGCGCGGATAAATGTCATAAACGTTTTCAAGCTGCCAATCACACAGGCTATTCACCAGCGGCATGCCGGGCCCGCAGTCAATACCGGTTTCCTCGCGCACCTCGCGCACCGCCGTTTGCACGAAGGTCTCATCCAAAGCGTCTTTGCTGCCCGTGACGGATTGCCAGAAATCGGCGGTATCGGCTCTTTTGATGAGCAGTACGTCCAACGTCGGGGTGTAAATCACCACCAGGACGGATTGGGGAATTTTGTAGGTGATAGACATAAAAAAGGGCGCTGATTAAGCGCCCCTTCATTCTGCCTCAAGCCCCTCGGTCAGAACTTGATCAAACCGTCTTTGTCAGCTCGGTCGGACGCAGCCGGATGTGCAGTTCGCGCAACTGTTTCTCGTCCACGGGAGAAGGTGCCTTCGTCAGCAGGCATTGAGCCCGCTGGGTTTTGGGGAAGGCGATCACGTCACGGATCGACTCGGCACCAGTCATGAGGGTGACGATGCGATCCAGACCAAACGCTAAACCGCCGTGGGGTGGCGCGCCATATTGCAAGGCGTCGAGCAAGAAGCCGAATTTATCCTGCGCTTCTTCCGGCGTGATTTTCAAAGCGTCAAACACTTTTTGCTGCACGTCAGCACGGTGGATACGGACCGAGCCGCCGCCCA
>JGI24143J45723_1000858_pt1 | contig 15352 bp, 12 predicted proteins | sample BarGraIncu00432A_FD_45723 | JGI IMG/M metagenome (IMG submission 45723)
CCCAGTATATTATAAAATAGAACATAACGTTAAATATAAAATTATAAACATAGTAGAAAGAAGGAATTTACAATGTCTAAGGAAAGACTTTTAATTTTAGATGGTCATAGTCTCATGTATAGAGCTTTTTATGCATTACCAGCTCTAACAAATTCGGATGGAATATATACTAATGCAGTTTATGGGTTTACATCTATGCTTTTAAAGATGAAAGAGGAATTTGAGCCAGACTATATTGTTACAACATTTGATAGGCGAGCACCTACATTTCGTCATGACGAATATAAAGAATATAAGGCAGGTAGAAAAAAAATGCCTGATGAATTGCAAGGACAGTTTGCTCTAGTCAGGGAACTTTTAGAGAAAATGGCTATAGATATTTTTGAATTAGACGGTTACGAGGCGGATGATTTAATAGGTACATTATCTGTAATAGGAGAAAAAGAAGGACTTGAAGTTTTTATAGTAACAGGCGACCGAGATGCACTTCAGCTTGCTACAGATAATGTTAAAGTTGTAATAAATAAAAAAGGAATGTCTGAGAAAGAAATATATGATAGAAAACGGATGATTGATGAATTCGGAGTAACACCTACAGAGTTTATAGATGTAAAAGGACTAATGGGGGATGCTTCGGATAATATCCCTGGTGTTCCAGGAGTCGGTGAAAAAACTGCTTATAAGCTTATTAAAGAATATAAGAGTATAGAAAATGTTCTTATGAATATTGATAAAATTAAGGGCAAAAAACTTGTGGAGAATTTAACAACTTATAGTGAACAGGCTATTTTTAGTAAAAAATTAGCTACAATTATTACATGTGTGCCTATGGAAATAGATTTAGAGTCTATTAAATCAAAAGAAAATTACGATGTGCGGGCTGTAAAAGATTTATTTTATAAATTACAATTTAAATCCTTAATAGGAAAAATAGCTGATGATGAGGATTCAACTGAGGAAGTATTTTCTGCGGATTTTGAAGTGATAGATAATTTAGCCGGGCTTGAGGTCGTAATACGCGAAATTAAAGACACTATTTATATAATTTTTGATATATCTTTTGCTAATGTGTTTTCTAAAATGTGTGTAGATAACATATATCTTAATTATAAAGAAAAAAACTATCTTATTAAGGTTGATGATTTATTTAAAGAAGATGAAGAAAAAACTATAAATCATTTAAAAACTATACTTGAGAGTACTGATATTAAAAAGGTGACTCACGGCGTAAAAAATGCATACACTGCTCTTAATAAAAAGGGCATTAAATTACAAGGGGTACAATTTGATACGGAGCTTGCGGCGTATTTGCTGGACTCTGCTAAAAAAGAGTATAGCCTAGAAACTCTTATGGATACTAATCTTAGAATTAGTATTAAGGGAGAAGGCTTTGAGAAAGAAATTAATAAAGTAGCATTACTAAAAAGGCTTTATGAGATATTAGAAAAGAAAATTATGCAGTATGAAATGGAAGAACTTCTATACAAAGTTGAACAGCCATTAACAGAAGCTATATCATACATGGAGGCTGAAGGATTCACAATTGACAAAGATAAATTAGCTGAACTTGGCATTAAATTTGCAGCAGATATCAAAGAAATGGAAAGCACTATCTTTGATTTAGCTGGAGAAGAATTTAATATAAAATCTCCAAAGCAATTAGGAAAGATATTATTTGAAAAATTAGATTTGCCAGTAATAAAAAAGACAAAAACAGGGTATTCAACTAATGCAGAGGTTTTAGAGGCACTAGTAGATAAACACCCTATTATCACGGAAATTACCAGGTATAGAGGGCTTACAAAGATTTTTTCAACTTACATTGAGGGGCTACAAGCAGTAATTGATACAGATTGTAGAATACATTCAAACTTTACCCAGACAGTTACAACAACGGGAAGACTCTCAAGTACAGAACCTAATTTGCAAAATATACCTATAAGAAATGAAATGGGTAGGGCTATAAGACGTGTATTTATACCACACAATGATCAGTGCGTTATTTTGTCTGCGGATTATTCACAAATAGAGCTTAGAGTACTAGCTCATATAGCAAAGGATGACAATCTAATTGAAGCTTTCATAGAGCATAGTGATATTCATACTAAAACTGCATCTGAGGTATTTAATGTACCTATGGAAGAGGTTACAAAGCATATGAGAAGTAATGCTAAAGCTGTAAACTTTGGAATAGTATATGGTATTGGAGAATTTAGTTTGGCAAAGGATTTAAATATATCTAGGAAAGAAGCTAAAACATATATAGAGACCTATTTTGAAAGGTATCCAAATGTTAAGAAATANATGAAAGATATAGTAATTGAAGCTGAAGAAAACAGTAGTGTTACTACAATCTTGAATAGGCGCAGATTTATNCCTGAAATAGTATCAACGAATAAAATGGTAAAGGCNTTTGGGGTAAGACTTGCTATGAACACACCTATACAAGGGAGTGCAGCAGATATTATAAAACTTGCTATGGTAAATGTATTTGATAAATTAAAGGATGAAGGACTTAAAAGTACCTTGATTTTGCAAGTACACGATGAACTAATATTAAACGTGTATAGAGATGAGCTTAAGCAAGTTGAGGATTTGGTAAAGGATCAAATGGAAAATGTTATTAAACTTTTAGTACCTTTAGAGGTAGAAATAAGCATTGGNGAAACTTGGTATGAGGCTAAATAACTTAGTGTTAACATTCTTAGAATCAACTATAAAAGTGGGGGATNAGAAAATGTTAAAGGTTGGAATAACAGGTGGAATAGGTAGTGGAAAGAGNACAATAACAAATATGTTAAGAGAAAAATGTTTTCCTATCGTTGATGCAGATATTGTGGCTAGAGAGGTTTTTATAATCTACCCTGAGATGGTTAGCGCAATTAAAGAGGAATTCGGTTGTGAGTTTTTTGATGAAAAAGGAGAACTTAATAGAAAAGAATTTGGNAACTATATATTTAAGAGTGAGATTTTAAGAAAAAAACTTGAGAATATTATGATGCCTTACATAAGAGAAGAAATAAATNACAGAATAAAAATATGTGANGATGAAAATTTAAAGTTTTGCTTTTTAGATGCACCTACTTTAATAGAAAACAATTATCATACTAGTATGGATGTAACTATNTTAGTTTGGGCTAGCAAAGACGTTCAAATAAAAAGGGTCATGGCTAGGGATAATTTAAGCATCGACGAAACAATGGATAGAATAAGAGCCCAAATGCCAATGGATGAAAAAAAGAAGTTTGCTAATTTCATTATCGATAATGATGGAAACGTTGAAAATACAAAGTCACAGCTAGATTCAATTATTACGCAACTAGAAAGGGTAAATGTGAAAAATGATGTTTAAAAAAATTATAAAGATGTTATGTCTAGTTATTCTGTTTATTATTTTAATTAATATTAAAACTATTTTTAAAACTTTTTACCCTATAAAATATGAAGATCAAATATTAAAGTATTCACAAAAGTATAATGTTGACCCTGCTTTAATTATAGCTGTAATGAGAGCAGAAAGTAATTTTGATGATAAAGCTTCTTCTTCAAGAGGTGCATATGGGCTTATGCAGATAATGCCTGATACAGCAACTTGGATTGCAGAAAATATGAAATTAAAAGATTTTAATGTAGAAAAATTATATGATGACGAAATTAATATTGATATGGGATGTTGGTATATTAACAATTTAAATACTGAATTTAACGGGAATATAGATTTGGTTCTTGCAGCTTACAATGGAGGACGTGGAAATGTTCAAAAGTGGCTTAAGAATACAGAGTACTCAAGTGATGGAAAAACATTAAATATAATACCTTTTGAAGAAACGGATAAATATGTGAAGAAGGTTAAAACAAATTATAATGTTTATGTGAAACTATATGGTGAAAGATTAAGTGATCTACAAGTTAAGCAATAGTATATAAAAATATTGACAATTTATATTAAACTGATATATAATCAATCTTGTAGTCATAAGGGTTGCAAATTCATATGACTATGAGATTAATCCCTTGTAGTAAGTATTACATATATGCGATAGTGGCGGAATGGCAGACGCGCACGTTTAAGGGACGTGTGGGAGACCATACGGGTTCAAGTCCCGTCTGTCGCACCAAAGAAAAGCTAGTGGTATCAACACTTTGAGGGTGTTGGTATTTTTTTTACTTAAAAAATAGTTGCCAAACTTACAACACGTCTAATGAGGTTAAAATCATATAGACGTGTTGTATTTTTTTGAAAGGAAGGTTAACGATGGCAAGGATAAAAATTCAAATGAAGAATAATAAAAAGAAGACTTTTGATGAAGCATACGAGGAATTTTTAAGATATTGTAAAGTCAGAAATTTAAGACCAGCAACAATAAAACATTATGAGGATATAGTTGATTATAGTTTTTATAAGTTCTTAGACTATAAGTTTAACACTTACAAGGTAGAAACTAACTCAATTAAGTTACAGCTTATTGAGGACTATATTATTTATTGCAAAGAAGAAACAAGTGTAAAAGACATTACAATAAACACAAATGTAATAGGCATGAGAGCAATATTGTATTACTTTATGAAACTAGGATATACAGAAGAATTTAAAATATCACCCTTGAGAATAGACAAACCAATTATTGAAACCTATACAGATGTGGAACTTAAAATATTACTTGTAAAACCTAATTTAGAGAAGTGTAGTTTTATAGAATATAGAAATTGGATTATAGTAAATTTTTTACTAAGCACAGGATGTAGGTTAAGCACTTTATTAAATGTAGCGATATGTGATTTAGACTTTGAAAATGAATTAATTACATATACGCATACAAAGAACAGGAGAGGTCAGATAATTCCAATGAGTAACACCCTTAAAACTGTTTTGTTAGGTTACTTAGAATTTAGACAACCAGACGATAAAGGAGATTATTTATTTTGTAATGCATATGGTAAACAACTTACATCAAATCTATTATCTCAAAATTTAGTAAGTTATAATAAAAAAAGAGGTGTATTGAAAACTGGGATTCATAGATTTCGCCACACTTTTGCTAAAAAATGGATTATGAACAAGGGTGATATATTTAGATTGCAAAAACTATTGGGTCATTCTGATATGGCAATAGTGAAAAATTATGTGGAAATGTTTACGGAAGATTTGCAAAAGGACTTTAATGAGTTTAATCCGTTAGAAACTATAGGAGGTAAAAGGACATATATTAAATTAAAATAAACTTGGTTGTATTTAAATATAAGATGTAAGACCATATATTTCTAGCCTTTACAAATCTATATATTTATAACTAGAGTGCTTAAGAACGAATATATGGAAGTTTGATTGCTACTGTAGGTTGGTAGTATTAGTTGAAATTTAATTTCTGAAGTAATCTATGCATAGCAAGAATATTATCAGTACAACAAGTGAAACTCATGAGCAATAGGCATAGAGTATAATTTCATGCATCGATGTATTTTGGATTAATAATGAGTGCCACCTAACAACGCTGTGTAGATGTATAAATATTAACTTAAGCAAATGATAACTAAAGAAGATTTATGGTTAAATTCAAAAATAAGGATTATAATATAATTACATTATTTAGCTAACGTAATAAAATATAAAGAGGGGAATTAATGATGGCTGGAAGTTGGGAAAGCATTGTGATTACAATGTCTATAGCTCACCTAAGAAAATATCATAATGATTTAGAGGAAATGGTTGAATTGAAATCTGATAACTTTGGCTCTTGGATGGATGAAATGGCGATTACACTTGATAAAGATGTGGCTAATAACTTTAATGAATTTTATAGTAATGAATATTGGGAACTAAAAGAAGAGTTTCCCAATACGCTGAGGAAATCAATCTTTAACATGAGTTATTCATATTTTGAGCATCAGCTCAAAAATATTTGCAATACTTTCAAGAACAAAGGAGACAGACTGCCACCAAAAACCAATAAACATGAGTCGATGATACAATATTATAGGAATTACATAGAAGAAAAATCTGGTCTTCCATTAAATGAAATGGAAGACATATGGAGGATTATAAGTAACGATTACCGAGGAATAAGAAATCATCTAACACATGAATATGGAGAATGTATTGAAATTACCTATGCACTAGAAGGTGCATTAAGTAGAATTGCAGATGTAGAAATTAAGCAGTATGAGATTTATCTTGGCAAAGAATTTGTTGAGCAATTTATAGATAGAATAGAGCAATATTTAGAGTATGTAGCGCAGTCACTAACAAAGGCATCGTAGCCTTTGGAATGTGCTGAAGTGAAAGGTATTTCATAAAATCTTTATTAGGCTGATTTAAGTATTGAAACAGAACTTAGTTATTATTTAATGCATATGAAGTTTAATAAAGTATGGTTTGATTAATTGCTAAATTCGATCTAGATTACCAAATAGATGTGTTAGGAGTAATAAGTATGTCCGAGCAAGAATTATCCAAGTTAATAAATTTAACCATAAATAAAGATACAGATACAACTAAAAAAACTCTTGAGGAGTTTGAGGTTAAGCAAAAGGGAAAGCTTTTTGAAGCATATTTAGCTGAATTGTTCAAAGGTAACGGTTGGTTAACTGTCATAAACGGTGGGAGAAATGATGGAGGGGCAGATATACTTTTATATCATCCAAAGCAACCAGAAAAGGTATTTGTAATAGTTCAAGCTAAAAATTTCAACAGACCTCTAACATATGATGAAACAAAAATTGAGCTAATTAAATTTGAAGAAAAATCTAAAAATTTATACAATTGTAATAGTTATATTTTAATTTCAATTAATGGTTTTGCTAAGAATGCAAAAAAACTTGAAGAATTTAATATGAAGTTAGAAGAATGGGAATATATATCAAGACTTATTGAAAGTCATAGTCAAATTCCAACAGAAGAACCTAATATAGAATTATATGCTCATAATAAAATCGCTTATGAAAATTCAAGAAAACTTCTTAAACATACTAATAGAGTTGCTTTTATTCAAGCTACTGGTACTGGGAAAAGTTACATACTAGTTAAATACTTAGCTGGTTTTATAGATAAGAAATCTATAGTTTTAGCTCCAACAACACACATACTCAAACAATTAAAGAATATATGTTTATGGGCAAGTAAAAACACTACCTTTATGACGTATGCAAAATTAAAAAATTTTAATGATAAATCCGTTAAGTTATTGAAATATGATTTAGTTATTTTAGATGAATTTCATAGATGTGGTGCAGAGTTTTGGGGAAAAGGGGTAGAAAGGCTAATAAATAATAATATAAAAAGTGTTATTTTAGGTACTTCTGCTACTCCAATAAGATATTCAGATAATGAAAGGGACATGTCGGATGAGTTATTTCAAAATAATGTTGCTGTTAATTTAAGTTTAGCAGAAGCGATCGTTAAAAAAATACTTCCAATGCCAATATATATTTCTGCACTTTATACTATAGATGAAGAAATATCTAAATTATCAAACAAAATAAATAATTCTAATATACATGTTGATGACAAAGATATTTTATCAAATAAATTAGTATCAATTAAAAAAGATTGGGATAAAAGTAGTGGGATACCTTATGTTCTTAAAAAATATATTAATAACAATGAAAATAAATTTATTATATTCTGTGAGAATAAGGAACATTTATATGAGATGGAGTGGTTAGTTGAAAAATGGTTTGTAAAAGCCGATATTGGTAAAAGAATAAAAAAATATAGAGTTGTCAGTGGGGATAAAGAAGCTAGCAAAGAATTAGCCGACTTCAAAAAAATAAATGATAAATCGAAAATTTATTTATTATTTGCTATTGATATACTAAATGAAGGAGTTCATATTAATGATGTCTCTGGTGTGATTTTACTAAGAAACACTAAATCACCAAGGATATTCTACCAGCAAATTGGTAGAGCAATTCAGAGCGGAAATGTTGAAAATCCAATTATATTTGATTTTGTAAATAACTTTAATAGTATTCGAACAAGAGATTTTCTTGATGATTTAGAAGAAGCGAAATTAAGAGAAAATAGTAATAGGTCTACTTTGGGATTAACAGAAAATTATACGGCATTCACCATTATTGATGAGACTAAAGAAACTATAGAATTATTTGAAGAACTTGAAAACAAATTAAATGATATATGGGAATATTGGTATCTAAAATTAGTTGAATATAATAATATTCACCAAACTACTATTGTATCAAAAGAAGAATATGACGAATTGAGTTATTGGTGTTATACGCAAAGGAATTATAATAGGAATCAAAAATTATCAAAAGAAAGGATAGATAAGCTCAATATATTGCACTTTATTTGGGATATAAATGATTATAATTGGGTTCAAATGTATAATCAGCTAGTAGAGTACAAAAAAAATCATGGTGATTGTGTTGTACCAAAAAATTATTATGATAAGAAATTTTGGTTCTGGGTAGGAACGCAAAGGCGATTAAGATTTCCTATAAAGGAAAGAGTAGATTTATTAAACAAGATAGAATATGTTTGGGGTAATGATGACATATGGAATATTAAATTTGAAAAACTTAAAGAATTTAAAGCAAAATATGGACACTGCAATGTGCCAGTAGGATATACTTCAGAAGGAATAAGCTTATATAGTTGGCTTCAGCATCAAAAAGTAAGTTCTAAGGGTCAACAGAATATACATTCATTTACAGATGAAAGGAAAAGATTACTAGAGGAACTTGGTGTTTATTGGAGTAGAATTGATTATAAATGGCAGATTATGTTTGAAATGTTTTGTGAACATAAACAAAAAACTGGGAAAACTTCAATTGGTAGAAATGATAATCTTACACTATCACATTGGATAGCTGTACAAAGAAAATATTATAGACGAGATAAGATAACTGAAGAAAGGAAAGAAAAATTACTTTCTGTTGGATTTGATTTCCAATGTAAAGATTAGTCTTAAACATATCCTTAATAGATTAAGACTCGTGCAGATATGCATGGGTTTTTTTATTTAATATAATTTTTAGTCTTAAACTCTAATCTATAATAATTGATTCATGCTATTTTCTTCTGAATAAAATCTAACTTTTAGTTCATATTTTATGTCAAAACTCATTATCTAAGCTGAAAAACCTTGGAATAAGTTGCTTTAACGTTTGCTACAACAACATAACGTTCTTTATATTTAACTAGGAAAAAAGGTAAGGGTAGATCACAATATATTCGTTTCAACATTTTAAGTTATCGTTTCTGTTTTAATTCCGAAAACCATTGGTATAGAGGGGGTAGAAGTCTTTGAAATACAATAGTGTATTTAATATTCTAAAACATGTATTAAAGATATAAAAAAACTTTCAAATAGTGGTTGACAAAAATCGCCCAAAGCATTATAATGAACTTAGGCGACAAAGTTGCCCTGAGGAGATTTCTATTATGAATAGCGTAGATAATATCGGTTTAACATACATTCGAAAGTTATATAATTATTCAATGCAAGAACTTGCAGAGCGTATGATTGTAAGTAAGCAGACTGTTTCAAAGTGGGAAAGTAAAAAGAAGCCTATAACAGCAGAAAGAATTAATCAGTTATCAAAGTTATTTATTCAAGATGAACGATACTTTACTGAGAGCCTAACAAAAACAGATGAATTAAGGATTCAACAGAGGAAATTAGCGAATGAAGAAGATGAGTTGAAACTTACTCAAGTAATTGAAGATGGAGAAGGTAATGAAATTGAAATTCCATTATATATTAATTCGAATCAAATAGAAGATTTATCAGATGAAATATCAAAGAATAAAATAATAGAAGAAGTTAGACAAATCATGAGAAAAGTAAAATATAGAGAGATTGAAGAAAGCGGTATTTATGGATGGAATGTAGTTACAAGATTTCAGCAATTTATAGATATTATTAAGAGTGAAAAAATCAATGATTATAGTCTATGGTGCATTTTAAAGTCCATTGATATTGTATATGGAATAAATAAAGAAAATGCTGAAAGATATAACAGCAATGAATATATAAAAGAGTTAGTGAATACCATGCAAAACGATCGTAATGAAATACACCAGAGGGAAAACACTAACAATCCTCCAGTGCCATCAGAGTTAGAAGGACTATTTAAGTAAGTAATTTTAGTTGTCGTGCTTAACTAGTTGGAAAGTATTATTTTTTACAACATAGTTAAATCAAGATTTTATGTACTGAATCTAAGACTTGATTTAACATTAATCCTTTAAATAAGTAAACGAATTGGAGGCTAGTCATATATGTTTAATAAAGGAAATATCATTATATTTATTGTGATTAAAACAGCTAAGGAGAATGACACGCTTCAATATATGAAGTAAGAAGAGTGAGGATAAAATTGGTCTAATAAAAAGAGACTATAAAAAATAAATTTATAGCAATAGAGGATACCGAAAATTCTATTGGTAAATTAAAGATTAGACTGAAGTTCTAAACAAAACAAGTAATATATTAACAATTCATAAAAACAAACAAATAAATAAATTAACAGAACAAGGAGTTTTTGATATGAAAACTAACGAACAGAAAAATTATTCAAAATCAATGGAGGAAAGTTTATTCGTGAAGCATTATCAAAGATACAAATATATGTTTGGTATTGAACTTGAAGATAAGTCTAAAGTAGAACAGATTGCAATATTAAAGGCAAGTATCAAAGTTGCACAAGAATTGCTAGCAGATGAATAAACTTTGCCTCTTTAATTAAAATAACGAAGAAAGAGGTTGAAGGAAATGACAAATATTAAAAATTATCCATATATGACAGATATTCAAAATCAACTAATAAATGAGGATTTAACAAAATATATCTCTATGGTTAAGAAAAATAGAATTATTGAACTTTTTAGTATGGAGTATAAAGTAAAATCCATTGCAGAAATACTCAAAGTACCAAGTTTTGTTGTTATTCAGTATTTAGTAAAGAAATTAGGAGAAGAAATATTAAAAGATATTGGATTTGAATACTTGAGTTTTCAACGCGGACAGAATGAATATGGTAATTTATACTTGGTTTATACTGATTATAAGAAGGTGTTTAGAAGTAAATGGGTGTATTGTAGTGAATTAAAAATACAGATGAAATTAATCCCTTACCCTTTTATTTTGCACCACATTGGTTATTACAATGCAAATACAACTGAGCAGAAACAAACAAATAAGTTAACTGATAAAATAGAAAACTTATGTTTGATGTTAGATGGTGAAATGCACAGTCAAATTCATGTAAATAAAATCAAGGGATTAGATGAATTGGAAATATTTATTAAAGATTACATTGAAAAGCGATTTACTAAGTTGCAACAATTTAAAAACAATGTAACTGATATAAAAGAACTTGTAGAAATACAAGGAGATTATAATAGGTTGAGAGTATATGCTGAAATAGTAGAGAAGCAATTTCAAATACAAAAAAGAAAAAATGCTTTGGGTATTTGCGTACCGCAAGCATTAGCAAATTAGATATATACTTTGTTATTGAAATAATGTAAATTACACATCATTGGAGTGGTGTGTAACTAACATTCCTTAGTTATAATATTACCAATTTCTTCGAAAAAAATCAATGGGGAATTTTAGTAGCTAAGGAGTGTTTTATGTATCAGAAGTATCATAAAGCAAATGCAAGTATTACTACAAGAAAAAAATGATTTGGAGTTGGCGATAAATGATGAATGAATTAAGTTAGTATAGGTGGAAATCAAATATTATATAATAAAATAAATAATGGTAATGATATTGAGAAAGAGGATATTACAATAGTGGATAGTATTATGGGTTCTGGAAAAACTACATGGGCTATAGAAATGATGAAGAATGCAAATGAAAGATATATGTATATAACTCCATATCTGAAAGAGATTGAGCGTGTGAAAAAAGATTTAGAAGGTGTAAAGCACTTATATGAGCCTTCGAATAGAAATGAATATGGTACTAAAATATATGATTTTCTCAATTATATAAAATATGGACTTGATATTGCATCAACACATTCTTTGTTCAGAAACTGTGATAGGCAGATATTGGACTATATAAAGTTACATGATTACATTTTAATTCTTGATGAGGTTATGGAAGTGGTAGAAATAAAAAAAATATCTAAAGCAGATTATGAAATGTTATTAGATACCAGTTCTATAAGTATCTCTTATGATGGAAAGGTAAATTGGCTAAACGATAATTATAATGGTAGCTTTGATTGGATTAAGGAGTATGCTATATCTGGTCAATTGTATAAGCATAAAAGTGCAGATACACAAAAAGTAGCTTTCTTTGTATGGCAATTTCCAGCAGAAGTATTTAAATACTTTAAAAAAGTATATATTATGACATATTTATTTGATGGACAAATTCAAAAATATTATTTTGATTTACATGGATTACAGTATCAATATAAACAAATTGAAATGATAGATGGAAATTTCACGATTATTGATTATGTGAAAGAAAATGAGTATAAACGTAGAAAGCAATTCTCAAAATTAATTAATATATATAATGGTAAGCTAAACTTCGTTGGGGATAGCTGGTATAATTTTAGTTCTTCTTACTACAAAAGACCACAGAATAAAAATCAATTGCAACAGTTGAAAAAGAATACAGAAAATTATATGCAACACATTGTAAAAGGTAAATCAGAATTTAATATGTGGACAACTTTTGAAAAACACAAATCTAAGTTAAGGGGTAGAGGTTACTCAAATGGATTTATTGCAGTTAATGCAAGAGCGACAAATCAATATGCTCATAAGAAAAATTTAGCATATCTATGCAATAGGTTTTTGTTCCCCTATGAATTAAACTACTTCAAGGAGTTAGGCATCGATATAGATGAGGAACTTTGGGCATTGTCAGAGCTGGTTCAATGGATATGGAGGAGTGCAATTAGAAGCAATGAGCCAATCAATATTTATATCCCTTCCTCAAGAATGAGAACTCTTTTGATTAATTGGTTAAATTGTGAAGAAGAAAAAGAAATAAATAAAATAGCATAAAGATCTAAAAAATTTGTGAAATCACCCTTCGAAAAAACATCTAAGAATGGCTTGGATAAAGGGTTTGAAGGGTGCATACCTTAAAAGATAACTAAAAAAATGTTCAATTTAAACAGTGGATTTATATTTCTATAAAATTAATAAATGCCATTTTGAGCATCACTACGCTCGCTCAAAGTGGGGTACTAGCGCGTACCTTTTGAACTTCACTACGCTCGTTCAGAAGGTTACTTACTTAAAAATTTTCGCTACGCTCTAATTTTTACGATATAAATCAATTTTTCGTAGATACAACACTTTAAAGTTTTCTATTAGTGAATATATATATTGTCACTTCCCACTTTATCTATTACTTCTTCTTTTAAGTTCCTATATTTATCTTTTAATAGAACGCAATGAGTTAAATATAAATAATACTAACGACTTACGTCAACGGACGGTGCTATGAAAGTTTCCTTAAGCTTTGCAATATCTTTAGCGTATTTGTCTTTTTCACTAATGGGACAAGTGAAAGTAAAAGCAACGATAGAACCCACTCCCACTATTTCCTTTGTATATGAAGTAGTATCACCATAAGTAGATTCTATTACAAACCAATTATCAGATTGAGTGCTATCCACTACATTCTCGGTATTTGCAATACCGCTATTATAATCTGAATCTACGGTGATATTATCACTATTTATGCTTGCGCCTATTAATAAATTAACCGTTTTATCATTATTAAAGTAAGTAACTGAACCACCAGTTGCAGAACCTTCTTTGTCGGTAAGGAAAGTGGGGTATAAAAGCGTAAAATCATATGCTTGATTATAGTATCTTTTATATTCTGAACTATTAGACTGTCCTTTTGCATCAGAAACCTTTTTGTCAGCGATTATTTTTGCATCAGCTATCTTTTTATCGGCTATTCGCTTGTCGGATATTATCTTTGCATCAGCAACTATTTTCGCATCAGATATTATCTTTGCACTTGCGATTACTTTTGCAGAAGCTATTTTTTTATCAGTAATTATCTTTGCATTTGCAATTGTTTTTGAATCTTGTGTATTTGTATCTGCAATTGTTTTTGATTTTGATGACGTTAAGGATGTATTATTGCTATTTTTGGTAACTAAAGCGACTACAAGTGCTAATAAAATAAATAAAGATGACGTTGTAATTATTATTAATTTTTTCATTTAGAATATCCCCTTTGTTCTTTTGTTAGGTATTGAATATAATTGTTTTTAACAATAAGCAAAAGGTTTAATTACATTGAGTGTAATATCTCCTTTATCGTTACTAATAATAGTAGATTTATGATTGATGTACTATTTAAAAATACTTCGACCTATTAAACCTTTCCTAATAAGACTAATACTACTAAAATAATCCCTATAAATCTACCAACATACTTAACAGATTGACTTGGTTCTGTGCCATCTTTAATCATCCAGCCTCTACCAAACATAAACACTTGTTTAGGGAATATAATAGCAACGATACCTAATATTAATACAATAAAGTTCATTTATAGTTAACCTCCATTTTAATTAGATTTATTGCAGAATACAGTACAAGTATGAGACATCTTATTTTTACAATCATACCATATATTTCAACGGAGAGTGTAGAAATATTGCCAAAAGTAAGGACTTTCCATGGGTCTACGGCTAGTTGAATAGTCGTGTTATGATTCTTGACTTAATGCGTTAGAATTGTATGAAAACTGTTATATTTTCCTATTGGAATCACTATATTTAATCATATATGGGTATCTGAGGTGATTTCGTCAATGGGTAGTGATGCTATCTCCTAAATGCTTTTATATACGCATCTATGTAGTGGTTTTAGAGAGCATGTAACTTTATCATTAGTTAGTGTATAGTGACTGTATAAAGTATAGCAAATCATATCGGAGGAGAGGTTATAGTATTAAATAGTAACTTATGTGAATTAATAAATATGGATGGATCAGTAGCAATATAATTTTTTAAAATGCTATTCAAAAATGATTTTATAGCTTATTATAAGTAAATGGTATATATTGCTGTCTTATGGGTGGTCTTTATATATAAACAAATTGGATTTCTTACTATTTAATAGGAATAAAAACTAAAAATAAAAAACACAAAAGTAATATAACATCTTAACGTACAAAAATAAAATACAGTATGTGGAGTCAGTGTATAGAAATAATAATTGGAGTGAAGATTATGAATTTTAATAAAATAGATGGATATATGTTTGAAGACCTTATTGGTACTTTATTTAGTAAGCGATGGAACACATACCGTTACCTAAAAAAGGAGCTCCACATTAATCTGTGGAGCTGTATATTTTAATAAAATCCTTCTTTTGCAATTTTTTTTA
>JGI24143J45723_1000859_pt1 | contig 15349 bp, 13 predicted proteins | sample BarGraIncu00432A_FD_45723 | JGI IMG/M metagenome (IMG submission 45723)
CAGCACGAACCAGAGATCGGCCTGTTCGGTGCGCGTCGGCAGTCCTGTAGCGGGCGCAGGGCGTTGTGCGTCGACGATGACGATGGGTGTCTCCGTCATGGCGGCCAGAGACAGTGCTTCGACCATCAGGGAAAATCCGCCGCCGGATGTCGAGACCATCTGGCGCACGCCTGCATAGCTGGCGCCCACGGCCATGTTCGCCGCTGCGATCTCGTCCTCCGCCTGTTCGATGACGATGCCGTATTGCTCTGCGTGTGCCGCCAGATAATTCATGATGCCAGAGCCGGGTGTCATCGGATAGCCGGAGTAGAATTTGACGCCTGCGACGATGGCTGCAGCGCCAATCGCCTGGCTCGCGTTGGTCAGGAGGCAGTGACTCAGCTCCCGTGCCGGCAGCGACCACGCTTCCGTGACCGGCTGGGCGTACCCTTCCGCAAGGACTGGCAGGTTCTTCTCCAGGATCTTGGCAGGCAGTTCCTTCCGCGTTACCGCAACCGCTGCCTCGAGGGGAATGCCCAGCATGTGGCATAATGTTCCGAACAGGAAAACGTTCGCGGCGAGCGGGTCGCCTGCCAGAGCGACTGCGCGCTCAACTGCCGGGACTCGTGTTGTCGCAGGCAGATCGACGCCGGATTTCGTGTCGCACAGTGTCCGCGTCGACGGCCTGATTTCGGACTCGTGACCATTCCCGGAAAGGTGATAGGGGAGGACCGACGAGGCTAGTGGGATGAACAGGTCGATGAGTGGCTGAACAGCGTGGTGCGGTACGTCGGATGCCCGTATCGTCGTGGCGTCCAACCCGCCGCGGATGCGGCTGTGGTAGCTTTCGTCCTGCACAACGTAGTACCCGCGGTCAAACAGGACGCGTGCGGTGAGCGACCCGAGTGTCTTGACCCCTTGTCCTGCCTCACCGCTGATGGTGATNGTGATATCCATGATGGCTCCTTTGGGAAGGCCTAGTGACTAGTTGCTTCCCGGGCTTTGCGCACCCAATCATGGTCGGCAGCGAGTGCGCGGCCCACACCGACGAGGTCTGCCGCCTGATCCTGGATGATGTCCTCTGCGGTCTGCGGCTGNGTGATGCCACCGGTACAGACGACGTGACAATGGACGGCTGCCGAGACGGCTTCGGCAAACGGCCGGTAATATGCTTCGCCCGTGAGCCCGGCGGGGCGGCTTCCGCACATGCCCGCCGACAGGTCGAGGATAGCGACGCCCGCGTCGTCAAGTGCGCGTGCGGCTTCGACACCTTCCGTCATGGTGAGGCCGCCTTCGTAGAGTTGAAGGAGGGGTGGGTTGTCTGCGACNCCAAGCCTGACCATGAGCGGCAGGTCCCCATGGACAGCCGCCCCGACTTCTTCGACAATCTCGAGCAGCAGGNGTCTCCGCCCTGCCGGTGTCCCGCCGTATGCGTCGGTACGGTGGTTGGTCAGAGGACTGAGAAACTGCCCCAGCAGGTAGCCGTGTGCGCAGTGGACCTCGACTAAATCGTAGCCGGCCCCCTGGACGCGCGCAGCCGCTGCTCCAAAAGCGCGAATGGTTGCGGCGATATCGCTGTTCGACATTTCCTCCGGGACCAGATGCGAAACCGGGTTCTCTATGGCGCTTGGGCCGAGACATCTTCCGGGCATCTCCGCNCGCCGGTTCGACCCNGCATGGTTTATCTGGGCAGCGCACAGGGCACCGGCGGCGTGGATCGCTGACACGATGGCGGTATGTCCGGATATGTGTGCGTCCGATGCCAGCGACATCTGGCGGGGTGAAGCTCGCCCTTCCGGCGCGACATAGGAGTGTTCCACAACGACCAGGGCCACACCAGTGGCGGCCAGCGAGCCGTAATAGTCGGCCGTCGTGGGGCTCGGATGCCCCTCTGCATCCGCCTGTTCGGTTGCCATGGGGGGCAGGACAATACGGTTTGCAAGGCGGACTCCCGCCACGTCCAGTTCAGAGAAGAGGTGCTTCATAGTCGTCCTCCTGTATGGGATCCAGAGACTCGTATCATGGTGTCATTCTAGAGTTTGCGCAAATCTTTGCAAGGATGGGACTCATGCCGGACAGTGGCCGCAGGGACACATTTTGGCTATACTGAAATGTGCCGAGCTACCGGTATCGTGACTTGAAAGGAGCAAAACCATGGATGAACGACGTGGGCAGGCGTATCACCGCAGATTCTCGCCACTTTATACGGACTACTACGAGTATTCCATGACGCAGGGTTACTACCTCTCCGGCAAGGGGCGGGACGAGGCCGTGTTCGACATCTTCTACCGCCAGAATCCCTATGGAGGAGGATACGCCATTGCGGCGGGCCTGCGCGACGTCGTCGAGTATGTGCTCAACATGCGCTTCACGTCGGAGGAACTCGGCTACCTGAGCTCGCTCGGGTACAGGGACGACTTCCTCCAAGTGCTCGAGAAGACACGGTTCACAGGCGACATCACGGCCGTGCCCGAAGGTGAGGTCGTCTTTCCGGGGGAACCCATCATCAGCGTCAAGGGTCCGCTCATCGAGACCCAGCTGCTGGAGGGTCTCATCCTCAGCACTGTGAACTTCCAGACGCTCATCGCGACCAAGGCACGCCGTATGGTGCGTGCGGCCGAGGGGAGGATCATCTCCGAGTTCGGTCTCAGAAGGGCGCATGGAGACGGCGGCATGGGCGCCAGCCGGGCGTGCTTCGTGGGCGGCGTTGTTTCGACATCCAACGTCCTGCTGGCGTTCGAAGAAGGCGTGCCCGTGGGTGGGACCATGGCCCACAGCTGGATCCAGAGCTTCGACTCGGAGCTGGAGGCGTTCCGTGCCTACGCGCAGATGCATCCGGACGACTCCGTCCTGCTCCTCGACACCTATGACACCCTGAGGCAGGGACTGCCCAACGCCGTCATCGTTGGCAGGGAGTTGGAGAAACAGGGTCACCACCTCTGGGGCGTGCGGCTGGACTCCGGCGACCTCTCGTACCTCAGCAAGAGGGTGCGGGCCGTGCTCGACGAGAATGGACTGAGTCACGTCAGGATCTCGGTCAGCAACCAGCTCGACGAGTACGTCATCGAATCGCTCGTGGACCAGGGCGCCCCCATCGACATGTTCGGTGTCGGGACACGGCTGGTGACCGGCTATAGCGACGGCGCGCTGGACGGCGTCTACAAGATGGTCCAGCTCAAAGGAAAGCCGATCATCAAGATCTCCGAAAACCCGACCAAGATCAACATCCCGGGCGAGAAGGAACTGTACCGGTACTATGACTCCGGGGACGGTCTCTGGCTGCTCGACGGCCTGTGTCTGGCGCGGGGCGACGAGGAACCGACCGTCCTGATGCACCCGGACTTCGACTACAAGAAGACCGAGGTGGCAGGGCTGAAGCGTGAGAATATCCGCAAGGAGATCGTCCGNAACGGCGAACTCGTGTACACGTTTCCCAGCCTTCTCGAGACCGCGGCATGGGGTGCCCAGCGGTTCTCCCTGCTGTACGGCGAGCACAAGCGTTTTGCCAACCCGCACNCCTATCACATCGGCGTGAGCCGTGAGCTGTTCGACCTGCGGCGCAGCCTGATCGANGCNCGGTCATCATGAGCCAGGAATGCTTCGGTTCAGATACGGCCCTCCTGGTCGTCGACGTCCAGAATGACTTCTGCCCGGGCGGCGCTCTGGCCGTGGCCGGAGGGGACTCCATCATCCCGGTCATCAATGCATGGATGCCACGGTTTGCCACCGTCGTAGCCTCGCGCGACTGGCACCCCGCGAATAGCGTCCACTTCAGGAGGTGGCCTCCTCATTGTATCGCTGGCACGTACGGCGCGCAGTTCAGAGCCGGACTCGACACCGGGCGGTTCCTGCTGGTCCTGGACAAGGGGACCGGCAACGTGGACGACGGCTACAGTGCGTTCGAGGCGACCAGCGAGGACCTCGAGGGCTGGCTTCGCGGCCGGGGCATCGAGATGCTGTATGTCTGCGGTCTCGCGACCGACTATTGCGTTCTGCAGACGGTGCTCGACGCACTTCGCCTCGGGTTCGGCGTTACGGTCATCCATGACGGCATTGCCGCTGTGGAGGTCAACCCCGGCGACGGACAGCGTGCCCAGGGCGCGATGGAGGCGGCAGGAGCCCGCTTCGTCTCATCGGGACAGACTTGGCTGCTGTAGCACTATGGCAGCGGGGGCCCGCCTGGTTGCTACAGCATGGGATGTGTCCTGTGCCGGAAGGAACAAGGAGTGCATGACGCGCGTCCAACCAGTGCGCGTACGCAACACTCTGGTGCATGATTATGTTGCGTGTGTGCCGGCTGTGCTGAACTGGTCAATCTCTCTGGAATGAGGTGCATGAAACCTTGACGAAGACGCGCTTATCGAATCGCTCGATTGTTCTTGTCCTTGTCGTCGCAATCGTACTGTCCTTGTCCGCCGGTCCCGGTACGGCTCTGAGTGCGCCCCTTGGGACGAACCCTCCCGTCACGTATATCCGTGCGTGTCTCAAGGCTGCAGCTCTCCGCTACAACGTGCCCTCGGTCATCCTGATGGCCATCGCGTATCAGGAAACGGGATGGCGTCAGTTCGATGCAAACGGCAACACGGTCCTCGGGTTGAATACGACCTCGCAAGGACATAGGCATCATGCAGATCAACAGTTGGGGACGCAACGACATCGACCGTCTCATGACCGACATCGACTACAACATCGACACCGGAGCCAAGATGCTCGACGGCAAGTGGAAGTTGACGCCCGACATCGGCGACCGCGACCGGAACGTCCTGGAGAACTGGTACTACGCCATCTGGGCCTATAACGGCTTCTCGCCCACCAACAACCCCAACACGCTCGGGGGCAGGCACTTTCAGGACGGTATTCTTGCCCTGATGGCCCGGCAGGTCCTCAGCAGCGACGGGCAGCCACTGTGGCCACCGGTAGCGGTCACCCTGCCCAATCCTTTGATCATCGCCAACCCGCCTGCATGGATCCCGACACCACAGCCTGTGCACTATGGCGACCTGTATGGAGAGTTCAATCCGGGGGACAACGTCGGGGTGCTGGAGAGTCCGGCCGACCCGGGCGCTCCTGCTGCGACCGGAGAACAGGGCCAGGTCCGTATCACGTGGTCGCCGTCGACGGCAGGCAGCTACCCTGTCGTGCGCTATGACATCTATCGCAGTCAGGGCGCGCCGGACATCCAGATGGCCGAACTCGTGGGCGAGGCGAAACCCGGGGCGACGCAATTCGTCGACGGCGGTCCGCTCGAGCGAACCACCTACTACTACTGGGTCATATGCGAGGACATCCGGGGGAACGTCAGCAACCCGGCGGGGCCTGCCAAGGCGCAACCCATCATTATCACGAACTCCATCACCAAGGTGACCCTCGTCTTCACCCTCGACAAGCCTGCAGTCGTCATGAACGGCGTGACGGTCCCCATGGAGACGGCGCCCGTGGTCGAGAACGGGCGGACCATCCTTCCCATCCGGTATATCGCCACGCCGCTGGGGGCACAGGTCCTCTGGAACGCTAGGGAGCAGAAAGTCACGCTCATCGGCAGCAAGAGGGTCGAGCTGTGGATCGGCGAGCCGAAAGCGCGGGTTGATGGCGTTGACGTGCTCATCGATCCGGCCAACCCGAAGGTGGCGCCTCTCATCAGCGGTGGCAGGACCATGCTTCCTCTCCGCTTCATCAGCGAGACCTTTGGCGCGGAGATCCTGTACGACCCACTACTGCGTACCGTCACGGTCACCCTGGACAAGGCGACCTAGAAGACACGCGTGGTCAAGTTCAAGGAACCCTTCAACGGAATTTCGCACCTGCTCGGAGGTCTGGGCGCCATCATCGTCACGGTCCTGCTCGTCAGGGCGGCCGTCGTCCGCGGTGGCAGCAGTGCGGGCATCCCCTTCCTCGTCTACGGCCTCAGCATGGTCCTCCTGTACTTCTCCAGCGCCTGGTACCATCTGCTCGACGTCAGTCCGAGGGGCCACGTCAGGCTGCGCAGGCTCGACCACATCAGCATCTCTGTCCTCATCGCGGGCAGNTACACACCCGTCTGCCTCATCGCACTGCGGGGCAGGGTGGGCACGTTGCTATGCTGGGCCGTCTGGGGACTGGCCGGGGCCGTCATCCTGACCGACGTCTTCTGGCTCGACGCTCCCCGGGGCCTCAAGGCCGGTCTTTACGTGGTGCTCGGCTGGGTGGCTGTGTGGGCCACGGTTCCGCTTCAGCATGCCATCGGGTGGGGCGGCATCGCCTGGATGCTGGCCGGAGGCCTTGCCTATAGCGTCGGGGCCCTGCTGTACGCGATCAAGAAGCCAAATCCCTGGCCCGGTGTTGTGGGCTTCCACGAGATCTGGCACCTGTTCGTGCTTGCCGGCAGTGCAGGCTTCGTCGTCCTGGTCTGGCGGTACGTGCTGCCCCTGGTGAAGGTCCTCTGACATGAGCCTGCACTTCGAAGCACTGACGCCTCACCTCTGGACGGCGAAGTGTCGTGGATATGCCATGAACACGGGCATCCTGCACGATGCGGGTCATGCCGCGCTCATTGACCCGGCACTCCTTCCGGACGAGGTGGAGGACATCGCCGCCTTCTGCGAGGCACTGCAGCTCAAGGTCGAAACGGTCGTGCTCACCCATCACCACTGGGATCATGTCCTGGGAGCCGCGCGGTTCCCAGGCGCGCATGTCGTGACCCACCAGGCGTACATCGCTCAGACCGCCCTCGATCTGGAGCGGACGCGGCGTTCGATACGTCGCTACGAGGAGGCGGAAGGCGTTGCACCTGCTGGCCCGTTCGACCCGCCCATGCCCGATCAGACCGTCGACCACATCATCGGGCTCATGATCGGGGGCATCCGTGTCCAACTGTTCCACACGCCAGGGCATGCGCGCGATCACCTCTCGATGTATGACCCCGACGCCGCGTTCCTGTGGGCCGGGGACCTCCTGAGCGACCTCGAGATCCCCTTCGTGAGTGACCGGCTCGATGCGTTCGAGCGGACGCTCGGCATGTTCCCGGCGATGGAGATCCAGCTGCTGGTTCCCGGTCATGGGAGTGTCACACGCGACCGCGCCGACATCATGAGCCGCATCGATGCCGACCGCTCGTACCTGTCCGAGCTGCACACGCGGATCAAAGCAGTCGTCCTCGCGGGCGGTACCGTCCACGCGGCCGTGGCGGCGTGCGCCGACATGGTCTTCCGCAACCCGGCCGAGAACGCCGAATCGCATGTCATGAACGTCGAGCAGGTGTTTCTGGAATTCGGCGGCTCCGCCCCAGCAAACCTCCTTCTCGGCTGGGCCCGCGAATTGTGAATTCCTTTGGTGTCAGGCACCATGACATTCACAATTGATAAACCAGTTCATTATGGAGGTATGTGAGATGGGTAGGACACCACGTATCGAATATGAGGGAGCTGTGTATCACGTGACCAACCGAGGCAACGGCCNNGAGTCGATCTACCGGGAAGAAGCAGACTGGAAAGCCTTCCTGGGCATCATGGGCGACGTCGCCTCGAAGTTTGGCTGGCGAATCTACACGTATTGCCTGATGGGCAGCCACTACCATCTGTTGCTGGAGACCCCTAAGCCTAACCTGTCCCAGGGGATGAAGGAACTGGACCAGGAGTATACCAGGCGGTACAATTGGAGATACGACCATTCGGGCCACGTGTTCCACGGCCGCTACTGGTCTGGGCTCGTGCTCAATGACAACTATCTGATCGACGCGGCGAGCTACTTGCTGCTCAACCCTGTACGAGCCGAGCTGGTGCATTCTCCGGAGGAGTGGTCCTGGTCGAGTTGTGCTGCCATGGCTGGGCTTGTCCCGCCGCCTTCATGGCTCGACATGGACTGGCTGCCGGTCGATTTCCGTGGTGCGCCGGGGGAACCGAATGGTCCATTCCTGTCTTATGTCCGGGAGTGCATTGGCAAGCCGCGTCCGGGGAACCTGGAGAAGCAGCGCCGCCTCACCTGGCGAAATGTGAAGACCCTGGTGCCTGACACCAAANGGGTTCACAATTGAGCATTTTCAAGCTGAAGGCACCGTTCGAAACGTCAGGGGACCAACCGCAGGCCATTGCCAAGCTGATCGCCGGCCTCCGGGAGGGGGACCGCTTTCAGACGCTGGTCGGCGTCACCGGTTCAGGCAAGACGTTTACGATGGCGAACGTCATCAAGGAGTTCGACCGCCCGGTCCTTGTCCTGAGCCACAACAAGACGCTTGCCGCCCAGTTGTACAGCGAGTTCAAGGCCTTCTTCCCCGAGAACGCGGTCGAGTATTTTGTCAGCTATTACGACTACTATCAGCCCGAGGCGTATGTCCCTACGATCGACCTGTACATCGCGAAGGACGCCGACATCAACCAAGACATCGCCCGCCTGCGGCACTCGACCATCCGCTCGCTCGTCGAGCGCAAGGACGTCATCGTCGTCAGTTCCGTGAGCTGTATCTACGGCTGGGATTCGCCGGAGGAATACCGCGAGGGACTGCTGACGGTGGCACAGGGCGCCGCCATGAAGCGCGACGACATTGTCCGGTCACTTATCGGGCTCCGCTACGAACGCGTCGAGGACGTGGGCAAGGGTGGCTCCTTCCGCGTGCGCGGGTCGACGGTGGAGGTCATGCCCAAGGAGACGGAGACCGGCATCCGCATTCGGCTGTCGTTGGACGGGACGGTTGAGAAGATCCAGGAGTTTGACCTGGGTTCGCGCCAGGTCACCAGGGAGTACAAGGAGTTCATCTTTTTCCCTGCCGCGCAGTTCGTGACCAGCCCGGAGCGCATCGAGAAGTACATTGCACTTATCAAGAAGGACATGGAGGACCGTGTCGCGGCCTTCACGTCGTTGAACAAGTTCGTGGAGGCGCAACGCATCGAGGAGCGCACCAAGAACGACATCGAGATGCTGCGCGAGGCCGGCTACTGCAGCGGCATCGAGAACTACAGCCGCTACTTCAGCGGCCGCGCTCCCGGTTCCGAGCCGTACACGCTCCTGAGCTTTCTGCCCAAGGACTTTCTGCTCTTCGTGGACGAGTCGCACGTCAGTGTCCCGCAGATCCGCGGGATGTTCAACGGCGACCACCAGCGCAAGCAGACGCTCATTGACTACGGCTTCCGCCTGCCGTCGGCACTCGACAACCGTCCGCTCACCTTCGACGAATTCATGCGGCATGTCCAGCAGGCGATCTTCGTCAGCGCGACGCCGTCGGACTACGAGTACCAGGTCTCGGCGCAGGTCGCCCAGCAGCTCCTGCGCCCAACGGGCCTCGTCGACCCGCTTATCGAAGTGCGCCCCAGCAAGGACCAGGTCCCCAACCTGGTCGGCGAAATACGACAGCGCGTTGAGAAGCAGGAGCGCGTGCTTGTTACGACGTTGACGAAAAAGAGTTCGGAGCTGCTGGCGGACTACCTCCAGCAGGAAGGCATCAAGTCGCAGTACCTGCACAGCGACCTGGACGCGCTGGCACGCGTACACATCCTTCGGCAGCTGCGCTCGGGCGACATCGACGTGCTGGTCGGCGTCAACCTGCTGCGCGAAGGTCTGGACTTGCCGGAGGTCTCGCTGGTCGCCATTCTGGACGCCGACAAGGAAGGTTTCCTGCGCAGCGACACGTCGCTCCTGCAGACCATGGGCAGGGCCGCCCGGAATGTGTCNGGCACCATCATCATGTACGCCGATGAGATTACCGGCTCGATGAGCCGCGCCATGGCGGAGTCGCGCCGGCGCCGNGAGTACCAGCTGAACTACAACGAGAAACATGGCATCACGCCCCAGACCATCCACAAGGCGATCTCAGAGCTCATCGACCTGCCGTGGCGCAAACCGGACGAGATCGAAAAGCTGGGCAAGGAGATGCTTGCGAAGATGTCTCCCACCGAGGTGCAGGCTCTTGTCATCCAGCTCAACGAAGAGATGCTGGCCCACGCCGAGTCGCTGGAGTTCGAGGAAGCCGCCAAGTTGCGCGACAAGATTGCCCAGCTGCACGCACTGCTCACCGGCGAGAAGCCACCCAAACCGCAGGCGCCGGGCCTCATGCCCCATATGGACAGGCACAAGAGCCGCTGACTGCTTTTTTCGTGGCATGGACCTGACGAGGGGGTGCAGAATCTCGTTCTTGTCTGCTTGACAGCGACATGTCGGGTGGTAGCATGGGGCGACTGCAGGAGAGGACCACCACCGCAGTGACACGGAGGTTGCAGGGCATATGAGAGAGTGCACACTTGACTGGAAGAAGACGTCATCATGAGAACCTGCGCGCGATGGGCAATGATGCTGCTGGTCGTCTGCGTCCTGATCATGGGCTGTACGGGCGGCGTACGTGCACAGGCGGCTGAGACCGCTGTTCCTGCGGATGCCCGCATCCAGAGATTGCTGGACTTGCACGTTTTCCTGGGTGCCCCTGATGGTGACCTTCAGCTCGAGAGGCAGGTGACCAGCGGCGAGTTCGTGGTCCTTCTGGATCGTGTCCTGCAGCAGCCACAGTTGACGCCAGAGAGCCTTGGGATCCCCCTCGCAGGTAACCAGGCAAACGGCTGGATACGCGCGTACGCCTGGACGAGAGGTGCGTGGGACCGNGTGCTGGGCGTGCGCAAGAAGATCGGGCACGTCTGGTTTGGACTGCGCACCAGGCGGGCAGAGGGCTCCCCGTGGGGCATCGAGCGCGGTCACTGGATGTTCACGTCGTTGCGCAACGCATACCTCGACGACAGACTCATCGACCTTTCGTTCCAGCCCATGAAGCTGATGAGTGGAAGTGAGGGCATCGACATGCTCCTGATGGCGGCCGGTTTCGGTGGCGAGGTCGCTGCCATGAAGACCCAGATGAATGATCCTGTCGGTAATGAGGCCCTGCGTGTCGTCTGCAGGCAGCATGGGTTCGACAGCGTTATGGAATTCGCCGGCGGACCGCTGACACGTAGAGATGCCGCGCTGCTGGCCTGGCGACTCCTGGCCGAACGGACCGGCTCAGACTGAAGAAGGCAGGTGGCAGCTGCAGGGCTTTCCCCGTTCCGGGAGTGGGTTCCCTATGGTACGCTCAGCCGGCTAGTCGATCTGTGCGGGAATCGTTGGTGGGCAGACAAAGCTGGGGTGCTGCATCGCGGGATGGTGACGGAAGGACAGGATGAAAACGGCGAGGTAGATGCCATAAATTGTGGCAGTCAGGACCATGGGCAGAGCAAATCCGGTCTTCTGGATGAGCCAGCCCCCCAGCGCCGTCGAAACGGCCCAGGACCCGATCCATGCCATCTGGAAGATGTTGTGGGCCACGGAGCGCTTGTCCGGTGGCACCAGCTCCAGGCAGAACTTGTCCGTGACCGGCGTCGAGCACATCATGAGACCTGCGCGCATCCAGAATGCCAGGGCGGCNATGATGATGTTGTGCGCGAACGCCATGATGACCAGGAACACGAGCGAACCCCCGACGGTGACAGCGATGGTGCGCAGCAAGCCTGCCCGCCGGACGAGCCATGGGGCGAGCAGGACGCCGACCGTGAGCACGACGTTGCTCATGGCGAACAGGTTGCCGACGACCACTGTGCTCGCGTGAAAGCGGTCGGTGAAATAGAGGTTGAGATAGGGGATGCTCAGCCCGGCGCCAAACCCGATGATGACGTTGACCGCCGCATACCGGAACGCNAAGCGCTTCCACGAGGANGTGATCTCCGGCTCGTTCTGGACGACGGAAGGAGTGTCCGCGACCTGACCATTGCCGCCGCTCTGATGTTCCCGCAGGCGGATGAAGACGGCCGTGCTCGCAAGGATGAACGCTGCTCCCACAAGCAGAGTCAGGCGGAGCCCGGTGACGGGCGATGCCCCGAAACGGGCGAACAGGCGCGGCAGGAGTCCTCCCACGGCCGACGCGATGACCGACATGACGGTCCCTGTGGTGAACGCGAGGCTGAAGGCGACCTGGCGATCCCTGGGGTCGGTACTGCGCATCATCTCGGGATTGTAGGTGGCTCCATACAGCATGGTGCTGGCTGAAATGCCGACCTGCAGGACGATAAGCAGCGCGGGCACCAGGATGTTGGCCTGAAGAGCGCCGAACAGGGCGATGAGCGCGCACGAGAGGACGAGCGACTTCCTGCTGCCGAGGCGAGTCACCAGCAGTCCTGCCGGAATGGCAAGGGCAAGTGACCCGATCGTCCCGAGAGAGTTCAGCCGGCCAAGGAAGGCCTCACCCAGTCCGCCCTGTTTGAGATACAGGTTGAAGAAGGTGAGGGAGATGCCATTTCCCAGCCCCAGCAGGGCTGCGCCGGCAAGCAGCAGCCGCATGTTCGTGCCAAGGCGACAGAAGGCGGCCCAGTAACGTCTGAATTCGTGTTGCATCATCCGTCCTTTTCCACCAGCAGGATATGGTTCAGGTTCCGAAACAGTTTAGCCTGTGCGGCCCATCCTGCAAGGAGTCTGCCCTCACAGGCAGTTGGCTCCTTCCGGCCTGCTACGAAATCGCGGACGCTGTGAACATGAGGACACCGCCCACGAGGATGGCCGGGCCCATGTGTTCGCCGATGAACAGGACGGCCAGCAGGGTAGCGAAGACGGGTTCCAGCGAGTAGATGACGCTGGCCTGCGCGACCGTCACGTCGTGCTGGAAGCGGTTCTGCAGCAGGAGCGTGATGGCAGTCGCGAAGACGGCGAGGTACAGCAGAGAGGGCCATGAGACAGGGTTCACGACGAGCGTCTGCTTCGTCGCCAGGGCGTAGACGAGGGCACACATAGCGACGGCCAGTAACTGGAAGAACGTGCTGGCGTAGAAGGATTCCCTGTCCGAAAACAGGTGGATCATGAACACCTGTATGCCGAAGGCCAGGGCGCACAGCAGCGTCAGGAAGTCCCCCATGCCCATGCCGCCGATGCGCAGCGTGAACCCGAAGGAGATGATCCAGAGACCGTTCACCGCCAGTATGAGTGCCAGCATGACCTTCCATGAGCGCTTCTCGCGCAGAAAGAGGAAGGACAGGACCGGCGCGACGACGACGGCCAGACCCGTGATGAAGGCGTTCTTGCTTGCCGTCGTCATCGTGAGTCCCGTGACCTGCAGCATGAACCCGAGGTATTCCGGGATGCCGATGGCTAGCCCTTTCAGCAGGTTGCGCCAACTGAATGCGATCCTGCGCCGGAAGAGCACGTACACGACTGCCGAGGCTATGGCAAAGCGGACGAGGACCAGGAGCGCGGGCGAGATGCTGCCGAGGCTCTCCTTCATGATGGCGAACGTCGTCGACCAGAGCACGACGGCCAGCAGCAGGAGCAGCTCGGACCTGCGCGTGGACCTCACGGGGTGCAAGGCCATCAAGCGTTCTCTACGGCTGGTCGACGCAGGAGCAGGACACAGGCTGCCCCGATGCTCGTCAGGACGCCTGCCATGATGAAGCTTGCGAGGTAACTGCCGGTCGCGTCACGCACGATGCCGCCGATCGCAGGGCCGAAGAGGACGCCGAGGTTCAGCATGCCGGCCAGGACGCCATATCCCAGGCCGCTCTCCCTGCCATGTATGAGGTGGGGAGCCAGAGCGAAGACGCTCGCCGGGGCAAGCGCGAAGGTGAAACTGATACCGAGGAACAGGGGCAGGACGCTGCCAGAGAAAACGCCGAGCAGGATCACACATCCTGCGAACATGAGACAGGCCAGCACTGCGCCGCGTCCCTGCCAGCGCCTGCGGTCCAGGACGTGGCCCATGAGCGTCGACGCGACGAGAGGGAAGAGCATGAGGATGCCGGCCACGGTCCCTGCCGTCTGCGGAGACATGCCCCGGCCGACCAGGAGGTCTTCGGCAAACGTCAGGAGGATGAGCGCTCCTGCATTCCAGAACAGCCAGACGAGGCCGAGCATCCAGATCTGGGGATTTAGGCGCCGCAGACCCGCGAACAGCGAGACGGGGGTCTCGTCATGCCGGGATTCCGGGTCCCGGTAGAACAGGATGTATGCGACCGCCACGATGCAGGTGAAGACCAGGCATGTCCAGACCGGCGCCTGCCAACCCCGTGCAGCTGCGAGCCGCGAGAAAACCAGCTGGCTGACCAGGATGCCGGTCGGGACCGCCGTATTCATGGTGCCCATGGCGGCGCCGAGATACCTGGTGCCTGCGAAGTTCTCGCTGATGATTTGCGCGCCAAGGATGGACAGCGTTGCAGCGCCGATGCCCATCGCGAGGCGTGCCATCAGCAGATTCACGTAGGAGGTCGAGAGTGCGAACCAGGTCTCGGCGGCGATGAGACAGGCGAGGCCCAGCAGGCCGACGGCCCGGTCGCCCCAGCGGTCAGCAAGGTGTCCAACCAGCGGCGAGATGATGATGCCGAACAGCGCCAGCGATGACATCAGCATCCCCACCTGCCCGGCCGTCATGCTGAGGGTTGTCTTCATGACCGGGATGATGGGAGGGAGGAACTGGAGCGAGAGCGCGAAGGCGACGGTCAGAGCGTATCCGGCGACCAGGTACAATAGTTTCCTGTTCATGGGACTCCTTTTCGGCAATTGTGAATCCCTTTGGTGTCAGGCACCAAGGGATTCACAATTCAGGTTGTCAGGGTCTTTTCAACGTCACGAAGCGGACAGCATTTCTGAATTCGCGCACACCGCCGCCTTCGCGGACGATCTCGGCCAGGTCCTCCGGGTCCCGGGCGACACAACCCGACAGGGCGTCGACGCCATAGTCGAACATGAGCACCGAGAGGGGNGTCGAAGGGCCGATGAGNATGACCCAGGCGTTGCAGGCGAGTTCCAGCAGGCGTGGCAGGCTCTTGTTGGTGAGCGCNGAGCCGGTGATCGCGACGACGTCCAGATGCGGAAGGAGGTACTCCTCGGCCTGCTGGGGTAGATCGCCTTCCTGTGGTCGCTGCTCGAAGACGGTCAGACTGCCAGAGGCGGAACGGATCTCGTCGGTCCACGGGAAGTGCCCGATGAGGCCGACCTTTTTTCCGGCCGCTTTCTTGAGCAGCAGGTCGCGCCCGTTGGCCTCCTCGGCACCCGCAAAGCGGGAGGTGAGGTTGCACGCGGCGCAGATGGCTGCCATGCCGATCGCTGCCTCTCGCGGGTTCCAGGACACCGAGAGCTCGGCCAGCTCCACGAGCGGTTTGCCCCGCAGGTGAAAGGACGTGCTGTGTCCGCCCGTAGTCATCGACCGCAGGGACATGGACAGGCCCGTGGCATGTTCCGTCTGCACCAGAGACCAGATCTGCCCGGCGATGACGTCCTGGACGGGCTCCTCGTCACACTGTGCGATCAGGTCGCGGTACAGGGCGTCGTATTCGAGAGGAGACGTGCGGCGTCGCATAGCTAGTTCTCCAGAGACGGCAGGTCTTCGAGATCGACCTCGACGTCGCCGGTCTTGCTCTTGAAGTTGAGGTGTTTGCGGTTGAGCCAGGTGAAGCCCTTGTCATAG
>JGI24143J45723_1000861_pt1 | contig 15338 bp, 10 predicted proteins | sample BarGraIncu00432A_FD_45723 | JGI IMG/M metagenome (IMG submission 45723)
TTTAGCCCAGGTAAATCCCCCCCCTGCCTCTCTACGTTCGGCTTCCCCCCTATTTCATAGGGGGGATAAAGCACCGTCCCTTGCATTGGATACCCCTTAACTTAACGGCACTGCCTCTTGAAGGGGAGGGAGTTGCCTCTCGAAGCGATCGATGATCTCGAAGGTTTCCTGCGATTTTTCTTCTTGCGGGTTGTGCCCGCACTCCTCGATCACTACGAGCTGCGCCCCCGGAACAGCCTTCTCCAGCCGCTCCCCTTGGGAGAGCGGGACAATGCGGTCCTGCCGCCCCCAAAGAAGGAGCATGGGAAGGCGGAGACGGCCGTACCAGGAGGAAATCTCGTCGCAGTCGGAAGGGACCAACTGTCGGCAGGTTTCCACCAGCGCCCTCTTGGCGTCCCGGTCCTGGTAACAAGGGGCGTAGCGGGCGACGTGCTCCCGGTCGACGAGCCGATGGTCGTAGTAGGCGGCGCGCAGACCAACCTTCACCCACGTTTTTGGGGCAGGTAACGCGATGAAGAGCTCGCCCGCCAAGGGACGCCGGAACAGCCGGGCGATCAGGGGGAGATTTTGCAAATAGCCCGGTCCGGCCAGCACCACGACCGATCTCAGCAACCCCTCTCTTTTCCCCCTCAGCGCCTCGATGCTTGCCAGAAGGACCACCGCCCCTCCCATCGAATGCCCAATCAGGGTCACCTCCGTAAGCCCTTCCTGTTCCAGAAAACCTAGAATACGCAGGCTGTGGGCACGCATGGAATAATCGGCGCCACGCGGCTTGGAGGAAGCTCCGGAACCGAGGAGATCGACCATATACAGCGTGTATTTTTCCGGAGAGAAAAGGGGGAGCAGATCGGTCCAGGTTTCCGAACGGGCCGCCAGGCCATGAAGCAGGACCAGTATGGTTGGCCCGCTCCCCTGGACGCGGTAGCTGAGAATTTCCTTCTTGGAGATGGTGCAGCTGTGGAGGGGCAGTTTCATACCGTCCAGTTTACCAGAAAAGGTCCCTGCAAACGCAAAGAGGCTAACAGGGCTTTGGGTCCCAATGGCCCAAAGTGTACCTATCAGGGACACTGCTCTTGCTGGGCTGACTGTAAGCGAATGATATTGCAAAGTTAAATTCCTGGCACCATTTCTGTAACATATAGTGTCACATTTGAATTTTTGCGCCGGTATGTACCCTTGGGGGACACTGGACGCTCCTGCAGTGGATACCCCGCTGCAGTCCGGACCGAAAAGGACATTACAGAGCCATGTATTTACCCAAAGCACCAAAGACGGCGTTGCACCAGAAGAAAGCAAGTTTGAGAACCATCATTGCCGTGAGGATCTCGACATTCTTTGTGATTTCCGTGTCGGCGTTATCCTTTCTTGCCTTCGCTTACCTGGAAAGGGGACTCAAGCGGTCCATCGACGATCAGCACTACGCTATAGTGCAGGGTATTATCCATCAAACCTGGATCTACCTGACCCTGGGGGTAGCCGTGGCCACCCTGGCTATGCTGGTCCTGGTCTGGCAGCTGATAAAATATCTAACTTTGCCGCTATTAAAGGTCATCCGGCAAGTTGAAAATATGGAGGAAGCGACGGTCCTGACACGGCCAGATAGTGCCGGATCTTCCGACGAGATTCTCACCCTGACAGATGCCTTCAACCGCATGATCGAAACTGTGCAGCGGCATCAGAGCGCTCTGCAGGAAAATGAGGAGCGCTACCGGACCCTGGTGGAAACGTCACCCGACGCGATTCTGATGCACCGGGACGGTGTCCTCCTGTTTGCCAACTCCTCGGCCTTGCGTCTCTTCGGAGCCGAGGAAGCGGACCAGCTTCTGGGCCGAACGGTTGATTCGATTGTCCACCCCGAGTTCAAGGTCTTGGTCCGGGAGCGCATCGAAGCGGCAAAGTTGGTGGTCGGGCATGCCAATATGCCTCATGAGGAAAAGATGCTCCGGTTGGACGGCAGTGCTGTCGACGTCGAAGCGCTCGGCACCCATCTCATTTACCAGGGGAAGCCGGCCGTCCAGGCCATCCTGCGTGACATCACGGCGCGCAAGGTGTCGGAGCTGGCGCTTCGGGAAAGCGAGGAGACCCTTCGAAACCTGATGGAGGTGATGCCGGTTGGGGTGGCCCTGGTGGAACAGGATGGATCCATTGTGTACCTCAACCGCTGCTTCGAGGAGCATTTCGGCTACAGCCTCGTGGAGATACCGGATTTGGCGAGCTGGTATCTCCTGGCCTATCCGGACGTCACCTATCGCGAGGAACTCGTCGCGGGGAGCAAGGCCGATCAGGCAAAGGCTCACGCCGACGGCACGCCCATACCGCCCAACAAGGTGAACATTACCTGCAAGGACGGCTCGATTCGCCACATCATCATCAACCGGCAACGGGCTGGCAGTCGCACTCTGGTGATCTTCACCGATATAACCGCGCGTGAATCCCAGCAAAGTGAGCACCTGAAGTCTCAGAAGCTGGAATCGCTCGGGGTCCTTGCCGGCGGCATTGCCCACGACTTCAATAATATTTTGACGGGAATTTTGGGCAATATCACTCTGGCCCAGCTGTTTCTGGACCCGGCGCATCCGTCATTTCAGCCGCTGGGATACGCGGAAAGGGCTGCGTCGCGGGCGGGAGAATTGGCCACCCAGCTGCTGACCTTCTCAAAGGGAGGGGCACCGATCAAAAAGGTCGTTGCATTGGATGCCCTCATTGAGGAGGTCCTTTCGCTGGCGCTGCGCGGAGCCAATGTGGTCGGGAAAATACGCCTTGCCGAGGGGCTCCACGCCATCGAGGCCGACGAGGGGCAGATGGGCCAGGTTTTCCACAATATCATTCTCAATGCGGTCCAGGCGATGCCCGGCGGTGGCACTTTGATCGTCAGCGCGGACAATGTCAGTCTTACGGGAAGCAACCGGCCGGCGCTTCCTCCGGGAAATTACGTCCGGGTGGTCTTTGCCGACCAGGGGCACGGCATGCCGGAGGAACTCCAGAACAAGATCTTTGACCCCTACTTCACCACCAAGCCGGGCGGCAGCGGCCTCGGGCTCGCCTCGGTTCACTCGATCGTCAAAAAACATGGCGGACATGTGGAGGTGCGCTCTTTGGTCGGCCGGGGAACCGACTTTACCTTCTACCTTCCCTCGATCGGTGCGGTAGCGGTCGGGCCGGTTGAGGTCGCGGTGGCTGGGGAGGATGGCAGGCACGCGGGTGGAGCGGTACTGGTTATGGATGACGACGAACTGATCCAAATCCTTGCTACCCAGATCCTGGAGCATCTCGGCTATCAGGTGACTGTCTGTGCTAACGGTGAGGATGCCGTAGCGCTGTACGGAGCGGCTATCGGGGCGGGTGCCCCGTTTCTGGCGGCAATCATGGACCTCACCATTCCCGGGGGGATGGGTGGCAAAGAGGCGGCGCAACTGATGCTGGCCCTCGATCCGGCTGCACGACTGATCGTTTCCAGCGGCTATTCGAATGACGAGGTCATGGCGGACTTCACCAGTTATGGTTTTTGCGCCGCCATTGCCAAGCCGTACCGGGTGGCTGAACTGATGGCTGTGCTCTCGGGGCTGGCCGGTGCAGCGGGGCCACACTGAACCGGGAAGGGGAGGCGGGTACGGGGGTGATGGTGAGGAAAAGGGCGCCCCGACGCCAAAAGGTGTATAATGAAGATCAGCGCGCACTCGCGCTCATCAGGAATGCACTTCCAAGGATTTCAGATAAGGCACGCCATGCCGCATAAAAAATGCTCATTCACTATCATGACCTACAACGTCCACCGCCTGATCGGCAACGACCGCCACGCCTCGGCACTGCGCATCGCTCAGGTAATCGACGCCCACCAGCCAGACATTGTCGCCCTTCAGGAACTCCCCGGTGCCCGGTTTCGTCCCGAAGAGGGCGGCACCGCCCTGGATCTCGCCCATGAACTGGCGCAGCTTGAGTCGCAGTCCGGCCTCACCTTCATGGAGCGGGAGCGCTGCGGCAACGTGGTGCTGAGCCGTTTTCCCATGCGGCTGGTCAGGGCTGGGGGGCTGCACCCGGAAACCAGGCGACGCTCCATCGTTCCCCGGGGGGTACTCTGGGTGGAAATCGAGATCTGCGGCCGCTTGGTGCAGGTGGTCAATACCCACCTGGGGCTCACACCGCCGGAGCGTTCCTCCCAGGTCAAGGTGCTCTGCAGTCCGGAATGGCTTCAGCACCCGGACTGCCGCCACCCAGTGATACTGTGCGGCGATTTTAACGCACTCCCCAGTTCGACGGTCCACAAACGGCTCAAGGACGCTCTGAGTGACGAGCAGGTGAGCCTCGGTTTTGGACATACCGAATGGACCTTCCCGAGCCATCATCCCCTGGTGCGCTTCGACCACCTCTTCGTTTCCCCGGACCTGCACGTCGAGAGTGTCCAGATTCCCCAGACCAAACTAACCCGCGTCGCGTCGGACCACCTTCCGCTGGTCGTCAAGCTGCGGGTGGCTTAAAAACAGGTTGAGGTTGAGGTTGAGGGGGTGAGTCTCAGCCTTAACCTAAACCTTAACCTGCGATTTCTGAGATCTGTTGCGGGTGGAACAAATACTGTTAAAGTAATGGTGCGGGCTGGCCGAAGAGAAGTCGTAATTAATCTAGGCAGATCCCTGAACAGGGGACAATGGAGAGCGCAGCTATGAGTGAATACAAAGACATGCCGGAGGATATGGAGATACAGGAGTTGATCATCGACAGAGTCCTGCAAAACACCGGAGCCCTGTTGGAAATCTGCCTGGTGAAGCACGGAGCCCAGTACGAAGCGGCCCTGTTCTTCGACAAAAAATACAAGCCCGGTCCTCCCATGCCTCGCCCGCTGGAAACTCCCTCGGGACAATCGACCCACTGGATGGGAGTGCGCCCGAAGGTCGGCCTGACCGAGGCGGAGGCCGAGAAGATCGTCTACGAGGTGAACGGTTTAAATGCCCTGCACCGCATTCAAATGAGAGACAGCTGGGGCAGCCTGCTGGATGCCATTTAAGGTGGGAAGCTTCGTAGGTCGCGTTGAGGCACGAGGCGCGACCGCAATGGCGCCGGAAGAGGGGGGGGACGTTTCACGCTGACACCGCTCAAAGGCAACCCACCATGAAATAAAAAGAAGCCGCTCCGGTAGGAGCGGCTTCTTCGTTATCAAGGCAGTACTCAGCGAAACTCCGTCTTCCCCTACATCTCCACCCGGGTCAGAACCCCTTGCAGCTTGCTGACGGGGAGTTTATTGAACTGAACAAAGTTGGGGGTGAGCTTCTTGATGACAGAGAAGGCCTTCCATACCGGGTTGTTGGTCGCGATATCCTCGACCCCGTAAAAGATGACCTTCTCGGCGATGCCGTTTTTCTTCAGCAGTCCCTCGATGTCAATCACCTCCATATAACCCGCGAAAATCTCGTAGGACTCCAGGCCGGTGCCGCGTGCGGGGGTCAGCGTGGAGCTGATCCCGAACGGCTCGTCGGTCCTCATGATCGAGATGAAGACGTTACGCTCGTAGATTATGTTGCTCCGTATCATGCAGTGCACCACGTAGGGGGGGACGACGTTCCACTCCCGGGTGAAAAAGAGCCCGGTGCCGGGAATGTTGCGCCCCTTGGCGTAGATCTGCTCGTAGGAAAGCAGAAAGGTATCCGCATCGAGTGGGCGCAGCGCCCGGTAGAGGGCGCGCTGCCCCTTGGTCCAGATCAGGATGGTTCCGAAGGGGAGCCCGGCCAGGATCAGGGACCAGTAGCCGCCGTGGGGGAGCTTGTTCAGGTTGGCGATCAGGAAGACAAAGTCGATGATCGTGACGAAGAGCGCGATCGGCACCTTCCACTTCTTGGTGGTGTTGGCGAAGATGAGTGTCATCATGATCCCGGTGATCGCCATGGTCCCAGTGACCGCCAGGCCGTAAGCTGCCGCCAGGTTGTCGGACTTCTTGAAGAGCAGCATGATGAAGATGACCAGAATCATCAGGAACCAGTTCACCGAGCCGATGTAGATCTGGGACTTCAGGTGGCTGGAGGTGTAATCAACCTTCATGAGCGGCATGATCCGGGTGGTGATCCCCTGGTACACGATGGAGAACACGCCGCTGATCAGGGCCTGGGACGCGATGACGGTCGCCAGGACGGTCAGGATCAGAAACGGTATGTAGAGGATCTGCGACTGGCTCTGCACCATGCCGAACAGGGTGTTCTTGGAGTCCGGGTGGGAAAGGAGGAAGGCGCCCTGTCCAAGATAGTTGATGATGAGTGCCACGAAGACGTAGTACCAGGCCCGCAGGATCGGCTTTCTCCCCAGGTGCCCCATGTCGGCATAAAGCGCCTCGCCGCCGGTGGCGCAGAGGATGACCTCGGAGAGTACGAAAAAGCCTGACATGCCGTTATCGAGGAAGAACTTGATGGCGTACCAGGGACTGACCGCCTTCACGATCCCCGGGTGCCCCGCGATGGCGATGATCCCCGAGACGGAGAGTGCCAGAAACCAGAGCACCATGAGCGGCCCGAAGGCGCGTGCCACCTTGTCGGTCCCTTTGTACTGGAACACGAAGAGGGTGATTGCGACGCAGGCGGCGAAAAAGATCAGCGTGTTCTGGGAAAGGTCGGCGCAGGCGGGGATCAGCACCAGACCCTCTACCGCGGAGAGAATACTGATGGCGGGGGTGATGACGCCGTCTCCCAACAAAAGGGAGACTCCAATGAAGGAAAGAAAGCTCACCACTCCGAGGTAGCGCCCGCCCTTGAGGAGCCGGACCAGGATCTCCTTCAGTACGATGGTCCCCCCCTCTCCCTTCCTTCCGAGGCTCATGGCGAGCCAGGCGTATTCCACTGTTACCAGGATCACCAGGGTCCAGACGATGAGCGAGAGGATGCCGAAGATGTTATCCTCGGTCGGCTTGGTGATGGCGAAGATGACTGTCAGGGTGTATATGGGGCTGGTTCCGATGTCGCCGAAGACGAGGCCCATCGACTTCATGATGCCGTTCCAGTAAGAATCAACATGCTTTTGCATGAGCGTGCACCTCCATTAATTAGCAGCGCTCTTATACCACCAGACTTTGGTGAATACAATAGAAATCCCTGTTTAAGCTTGACATTACGCGGTTTTCCTTGTAGTTTTAATCGTTTTTCTCAAGTTTTAATGACAGCGGAGGCTGCTTAAATGGACTATAAAGAAACTCTCAATCTGCCCCTTACCGATTTCCCAATGAAGGGGAATCTCCCCCAGCGCGAACCCGTCATGCTGAAGCTGTGGGCCGACACCGCGCTTTACACCAAGATAGAAGAGACCGGGGAAGGGAAGCCGCGCTACATCCTGCACGACGGCCCCCCCTATGCCAACGGCCATATCCATATCGGACACGCCCTCAATAAGATCCTGAAGGACTTCGTCCTTAAGAGTAAGCGGATGAACGGCTTTGCCGCCCCGTATGTTCCGGGGTGGGACTGCCACGGGCTCCCCATCGAGTTGCAGGTGGAAAAGAACCTCGGCTCCAAGAAGCACGAGATCTCCAAGCTGGAGATGCGCAAGCTTTGCCGCGAGTACGCCGCCAAGTTCGTGGCGATCCAGCGCGCCGAGTTCGAGCGTTTGGGGATCTTTGGCGAGTGGGATACACCATACCTCACCCTGCATCACTCTTATGAAGGGGCCATCGCCCGCGAGCTCGCCCGCTTTGCTGAGAACGGCGGCCTTTACAAGGGTAAGAAGCCGGTGCACTGGTGCTCCTCCTGCGGTACGGCGCTCGCCGAGGCAGAAGTGGAGTACGCGGACCACAAGTCCCCTTCCGTTTTCGTTAAATTCGCGCTGAAGGAAGATCTGGGCGCCGTCATCCCGGAACTGGCGGGAAAAGCCGCCTCCATGGTGATCTGGACCACGACCCCCTGGACGCTCCCGGCGAACCTTGCCGTGGCGATTCACCCGGAACTCGAATACGTGGCGCTTCTGGTGAACGGCGAGTACCTGATCGTCGCCGACGGCCTGAAGGAAAGTTTCCTGGCGCAGATCGGGGCCGAGGGCGAGGTCGTGGCGACCTTCGCTTCCACGCTTTTGGAGCGCAAGCTCTGCCGGCACCCCTTTTACGATCAGGACTCCGTCATTCTGCTGGGCGAGCATGTCACGCTCGAAGCCGGCACCGGCTGCGTGCATACCGCGCCCGGGCATGGCCAGGAAGACTACGAGCTCGGACTTAAGGAAGGGCTGGAGATCTACAACCCGGTTGACAACCGCGGGAAGTTCTACGAGAACATCGAGTTCTTCGCGGGCCAGTTCGTCTTCGACGCCAATAAGAACGTCATCGAGAAGCTGATCGAAGTGGGTGCGCTGCTGGCGCAGAAGGAAATTTCCCATTCCTACCCGCACTGCTGGCGCTGCAAGAGGCCGATCATCTTCCGGGCCACCGAGCAGTGGTTCATCTCCATGGAGAAGAACGACCTGCGCGCCAACGCCCTTACCCAGATAAACTCCGTGAATTGGATCCCGAAGTGGGGCAAGGAGCGCATCTACGGCATGATCGAGAACCGGCCGGACTGGTGCGTTTCCCGTCAGCGCTCCTGGGGGGTGCCGATCACGGCATTCTACTGTAAGAGCTGCGGCGAGGTCATGGCGGACGGCCGCATCATGCACCACATCGCCGACCTCTTCACCGAGCACGGCTCCGACATCTGGTACGACTGGGACGCCGCGGCCTTCCTGCCGGAAGGAACCGTCTGCCCCAGCTGTGGCAAGGACGATTTCGACAAGGAAACCGACATCCTCGACGTCTGGTTTGACTCCGGCGTTTCCCACGCGGCCGTGCTGGAATTACGACCCAACCTGGGCTCGCCTGCTGACATGTACCTGGAAGGAAGCGACCAGCACCGCGGTTGGTTCCATTCCTCGCTGCTTGCCTCGGTCGGCACCCGCGGCAGGGCGCCTTACAAGAACGTGCTGACCCACGGCTTCGTCATGGACGGCTCCGGCCGCAAGATGAGTAAGTCGGTTGGAAACGTGGTCGCGCCCGAGGACGTCATCAAGAAGTTCGGGGCCGACGTGCTAAGGCTCTGGGTTGCGGCCCAGGACTACCGCGACGACCTGCGCATCTCCCAGGAAATCCTGACCCGGCTCTCCGAGAGCTACCGCCGCATCAGAAACACCTGCCGCTATATCCTGGGCAATATTCACGATTTTGATCCGGCGACCCAGACCGTCGCTTACGCCGATATGCCGGAAATCGACCGCTGGGCCATGCATCAGCTGGAGCTTCTGAAGGAAAAGGTCCTCGCCTCCTACAACGACTGCGAGTTCCACATCCTGTACCACGCGGTAAACGGCTTTTGCACCGTTGAGATGAGCTCCTTTTACCTCGACATCCTGAAGGACCGCGTCTACACCAGCAAGGACTCCTCGCTGGCTCGCAGGAGCGCCCAGACGGTCATGCACACCATTCTGGACAACCTGGTGCGCATGGTGGCACCGGTGCTCTCCTTCACCGCAGAAGAAGTTTGGGCGGTCATGCCGGGAGTCCGCGAGGCGAGCGTGCATGTGGCTCTCTTCCCGGCGCTGACTCCGGAGTGCAAGGACGAGCAGCTCGCGGCGCGCTGGGAAAAGATCATGAAGGTGCGCGGTGAGGTTTCCAAGGCACTCGAGCTGGCCCGGGTCAGGAAAGTCATCGGTCACTCTCTCGACGCGGCAGTCGCCATCAAGGCTTCCGGCGATACGGCCGAGCTGTTGCGCGAGTTCCAAGGGGAGTTGGCGGCGATCTTCATCGTTTCCAAGGCGGTACTTGCCGAGGAGCTTTCGGGTGAGGACGTCTACCGTACCGAAGGGGGCGAGGCACTGGAGATCCTGGTAAGTGCGGCGCCCGGTGAGAAGTGCGAACGCTGCTGGTGCTACGATGAGGAGCTCGGGCAGGATGCCGAGCACCCGACCCTTTGCCCGAAATGCCTGGCGGCAGTCAAGTAGAAGATCGTAAAATCACTGAACCTCAAGGACTTAGGGGCTGGCCAGCTTTCCTTTAAGTCCTTGAGGTCATTTAAGTCCTTTACGTCCCTTAGACGGCCGGCGGTCGCACTAAGCGGCCGAACTGCCAAAATACCTTAGCACAAACGAAAAACGGGAAAACTTTCAATGACATTCAGATATCGGATACTGCTGGTAGTCTCGGTGCTCGTACTGGTCCTGGACCAGGCTACCAAGTTCTACATCGATCGGAGCATGGCGCTGCACAGTTCCATCACTGTCATCGAGAACTTCTTCAGCATCACCTACCTGAGGAACAAAGGGGCGGCCTTCGGCATTCTGGCCAACTCGGCCTACCGGCTACCCTTCTTCCTCATGGTCTCCGGGATAGCGGTCTGCGTCATCTTTGTGGTCATCAAGAAGCTTCGCGAGGATCAAAGGCTGGCAGCCTGTTCGCTCTCCCTGATCTTCTCCGGGGCGCTCGGCAACCTGATCGACCGGGTCAGGCTCGGCGAGGTGATCGACTTTCTGGACGCCCACTGGTACGATCACCACTGGCCCGCCTTCAATGTAGCCGACTCCGCCATCTGCGTCGGGGTGTTCCTGCTGGCGATCGACATGTTCCTGGAAGAGCGCCGGGCGCGCTAGGCTGGCTGAAATCGGTCGGATCAGTCGGATCGGACCGATCGGGCAAAGACGCTGGATGAGCTGGACAAGCCGGAGATCCCCGGCTTGCTAAACCACCTGCGACAGCAGCAATTCCCGCAACTCCTTCGGCAACCGCTGGGCGCGCATTCCCTCACCTACGCAGGCCAGGGTGACCCGCGCTTCGATGAGCAGCTTGCCGTCCTCTTTCCTCAGCACCCTCTGACCCGCAACAAACGAGCTGTTCTTCACCGAGACGATGCCGGTTTCCACCTCCAGCAGGTCGTCCAGTCGCGCCGGAGAGCGGTAGTTGATCTCGATCGCCACCACCGGAAAGATGATTCCCGCCTCATGCATCGCCTGCACCGAGAGGCCGCGGTCCCTCAGGAACTCGGTCCTGCCACGCTCCAGATAGCGCAGGTAGTTGGCATGGTACACGACTCCCCCGGCATCAGTATCATCGTAATAAATCCGTACGTCCACTTACGCCCCCTCGCCTAAAATTTTCTCGTAAACCCCGCGGACGGAGTTGGTCACCCGCTCGTAATCTGCCATCAGCATCTCCCCGGGGTTCTTGAGCTGGGCATCGTAGCCGATCCTGCGGGCCAGCTTGTTGAGGTAGCTCAACGGCCCGCCCAGGTCGTTCATGGAGTAGTCGTGTATGATGCGCAGGCGGTTTTCCAGGCGGCGCAGGAAACGGTAGCCGTCGGCCAGCGTCTGGTAATCTGCTTCGGACAAAATGCCCAGCTGCAGCATCGCCCCGAGCGCCCGCAGCGTGTTGCAGTTCCTCAGCTCCTGGTACTGGTGGCCGTGGCAGAGCTGCAGGTACTGCACCAGGAATTCGACATCCACCATACCGCCGCGTCCGGTCTTGATGTTGTAACTACCAGTCGTCTCTTTGGCGAGTTCGACCTCCATACGCATGCGCAGGCGGTGGATCTCGCTTTTTATCATCTTGTCGGCGCCGGTGCCGTACACCGCGTGCTCGATCACCTGCTCGATCGCCGCCTTGAGCCGGGGTGCACCGTAGGTGACCCGCGCCTTGGTCAGCGCCTGGCGCTCCCAGATCTGCGATTCGGTGCCGTGGTAGCCCTGGAACGATTCCAGCGAGGCGACCAGTGGGCCGGCGTTTCCCGAGGGGCGCAGCCGCGTGTCGATCTTGTAGGCGTACCCTTCCCGGGTCTGAGTCGTCAATACCAGAATGATCTTCTGGCCCAGCTTGGCAAAGTATTCACGGTTGGTGATGCTCTTCTCGCCGTCCGTCATCCCCTGGCCGTCGTAGATGTAGATGATGTCGAGGTCCGAGTGGTAATTGAGCTCGAAACCGCCGAGTTTTCCCATGGCGACGATGGCGAAGGAGGCCTCGCGGGTGGCGCCGCCCGCCTCCGTTACCCGCGGGCGGCCAAAGCGCGCGAGTTCACCGGTCGCCAGGCAGCAGGCTGCGTCCAGACAGACTTCGGCCAGGTTGGTGAGCTGCAGGGCAACCTCGGGCTGGCCCATCTTGCCGTGGATGTCGTTCATCCCGATGCGCAGGAACTCCTCATGCCGGTAGCGCCGCATCGCGTCGAGCTGCTCCTCGAAGCCGTCCGCCTGGTTCAGGAGCGTGTCGAGTTCCAGCGCCATGGTGGCGCGCTCCTTCTGCAGGTAGGCGTAGCCGCGGGTGATCATGCTGTCCAGCAGCTCCGGGTGCCCGATGAAGATCTTGGAAAGGAACTCGGACATGCCGAACATGGAGGTGAGCAGCTTCAGGATGTCGCGGTTTTCAGCCAGCAGGGCATAGAAGGAGGAGCGGGTTCTGATGGCGGCGAGGAAGCGCTCCAGGTTGGCAAGCGCCAGGTCAGGGTCCGGCGAGGCGAAGATCTCCTGCAAGAAGAGCGGCGCTATTTTCTCCAGTATCCTTCTGCCGCGCTCGGTCAGGTTCAGCCGGGGGGGGCCGTCGCGCAGCACCAGCAGGTTTTCGTAGGCGACATCGGGGCTTTCAAAGTGGCGTTCGGCCAGCATGTCCTTGATCAGGTCCGGATCGGCCTTGGTGTCGAAGAAGAAGTAGACTTCAGGGAGCACCTCCTCCTTGATCCGTTCGTCCCGCGACAAAAAGAGGTCGCCGTAGATGGCGGACACGGAGCTTCGGTGCGCCTCCAGGGCCTCGGCGAAGCGCTGGACGCCGTCCGCCCTGAGGAACCCGCAGCGTCTGGCCAGGGCGCGCTTTTCCTCGTCCTTTTTGGGGAGCGAATGGGTCTGGCGCTCCTGGACCACCTGGATGCGGTGCTCCACGGTGCGCAGGAAACGGTAGGCCTCGGCGAGCGAGGTGCAGTCCGCCTCCTTGATGATGCGGGAATCCCTCAGGTTCAAAAGCGCCTTCAGGGAGTTTCTTTCCCGCAATTCCGGGTTTTTTCCGGCGTAGACCAGCTGCAGCGCCTGGATGAAGAACTCGATCTCGCGAATCCCTCCGCGACCGAGCTTGATGTTGACCTCTCCCTCCTGGCTGCGCGCCAGGGAGGCGTCGATGCGCTTCTTCATCGACATCATGTCCTCGATCAGGTTGTAGTCCAGGTAGCGCCGGTAGATGAAGGGATTGAGGGCCGCGAGGATCTGCTCTCCGAGCTCGAGGGAACCGGCCACCGGGCGCGCCTTCATCATGGCGGCGCGCTCCCAGGACTGTCCCCACGATTCGTAGTAGACCTCCGCCGAGCGCATGGAACTGGCGAGGTCGCCACCCTTGCCGTCCGGGCGCAGTCCCATATCGACCCGGAACACGAAGCCGTCCCCGGTCACCTGTGATATGGCGCGGTTAACCATCTCGGCGAGCTTTACAAAGAAGGTATGCAGGGAGATCTTCCCCTTCAACCCGCCCCGGTCGTCGGCTATGCCTGTGGTCTCTCCTGTGTCTGAGGAGTAGAAGTAGATGAGATCGATGTCCGAAGAAAAATTGAGTTCTCTTCCCCCCAGTTTCCCCATGCCGATGATGGTTAGGTCTGCCTCGACGGTTCCGGTGAGGGTGTTTTCCAGGGGGACGCCGTGCTCCCGGACCAGTTCGCGGCGCGCGGCTTCGTACGCGATTTGCAGGGTCGCGGAGGCAAGTGCCGCAAGCTCGGCAGTCACCTCCTCAAGAGGAGCCAGTCCGTTGAGGTCCCGTGCCGCAATACGTAAAATTTCGGCGTACTTGAAGCGCCGCAGCAGAGGGAAAACCTCTTGGTAGCTCGGTTCCGCGGGGATGCAGTTCCTGAGAGTCGAGAGCATCTCCTTTTCGGAGCGGGCGTGCATGATATCGTGGTCGAGAAAGAGACGCTGGAAAAAGCAGGGGTCTTTACAGATGATATTGGTGAGGAATGGGGAAGAGCCGCAGATGTTCATGAGCTGGGCGACCCGCGAGCGTTTGGAACAGAGCTCGACGAAGCCCTCCCGGCCGGCGACCTGGCTGATACGCTCTACGCCGTTGAGGGCCATGTCGGGGAGCGGGGTGCCGAGGGCAGCCAAGGCGAGCTCGACCACCTGCTCGGGGCTCAGGATCTCGTCAAGCAGGCGCAGATTCTCGGCCGAGCGGGCTCCGTAGCAGAACCCGCCTTTTTCCAGGAGCGCCGGCATCCCGGTGGCCGCCCCTCCGCAAAGGGTTTCCAAGAGCGTGCTGGCGAACTCGGCGAGGGGGGTCATTGCCCGACCAGCGCCTTGAGGCCCTGTTCGTAATCGCCGCGCACGACACCTTTTTCGGTGATGATGCCGGTGATGTAGCGGGCGGGGGTAACGTCAAAGGCGGGGTTTCTCACCTTTACTCCTTCAGGAGCGATGCAGACTCCCTGGACCCGGGTCACCTCGCTGGCGGAGCGCTCCTCGATGGGAATCTCGTCGCCGCTGGCAAGTTTCAGGTCGAGGGTGGATATCGGAGCCGCCACGTAAAAGGGGATCCGGTTCTCCTTGGCAAGGACGGCGACGCTGTAGGTGCCGATCTTATTGGCGGTGTCGCCGTTGGCGGCGATGCGGTCGGCACCGACGACAACAAAATCAATTTCGCCGCATTTCATGAGCCAGCCGGCCATGTTGTCGGAGATCAGGGTGACCGGAATGGAGTCTTTCATGAGCTCCCAGGCGGTGAGGCGGGCTCCCTGTAGCCAGGGGCGGGTCTCGTCGGCGAAGACGCGGATTCCCTTACCTGCTTCCTGGGTCGCGCGTATCACCCCGAGAGCTGTGCCGTACCCGGCCGTCGCGAGCCCGCCGGCGTTGCAGTGGGTCAGGATCGAGGCTCCCTCCTTGACCAGGGCCGCGCCGTGCCGGCCGATTTCCTTGCAGATCTGCAGGTCTTCGCTTTCGATGCTGATTGCTTCGGCCTTCAGGATCTCGCGGATCGAGTTGAGGTTCATTTCCCGGTGCTGTTGCGCCACCCGCTTCATCCGCTCCAGGGCCCAGAACAGGTTCACCGCAGTCGGCCGGGTGCGCCCGATCACGTCGCAGACGTTCTCCAGTTGGCGGTAGAAAGAGTCGAAGGTGTCGGCGATGATATCGCGGGCACCCAGGGCCACACCCATGGCGGCGGCGATGCCGATGGCCGGCGCTCCCCGGATGATCATGCCGCGGATCGCCTCAGCGACTCCCTGGAAGTCGCTGTACTCGTTGTAGACCTCCTCCGAGGGGAGCCTGGTCTGGTCAATCATGATGACTTTGTTGTCGCGCCACTCGATCGTTCTGAAAGACATGTTCGATACCTCGAAAAAAATCCAAATATCATGCGCCGGGGGAGGGCGACCGCCGGTCGCCCCTACGGAACCGTTTACAATATA
>JGI24143J45723_1000872_pt1 | contig 15253 bp, 14 predicted proteins | sample BarGraIncu00432A_FD_45723 | JGI IMG/M metagenome (IMG submission 45723)
GGGGGGTATTCAGTCCGGGCAAAACCCCCCCCTGCCTCTCTAACGTTCGGCTTCCCCCCTATTCCATAGGGGGGACAAAGCCACCAATCGTCGCACCGAGTATTCCCTCATTTATCAGCAGGTCCCTCCGGCAGAGAGAGATTATTGATACTCTGCGCACCCAATCAGCTAGCGGCCAAAGGCCTCGGGAAGCGGCAGCAGCTGGAGTTCAGCTGCGCGCAACATCGGCAGGAGCAGCTTCACTCCTTTAGGCTCGTTGCCGTTACCATGCACCAGGATGAAACTCCCCTTGCGGGGTGCTTCCCCCTTGGCGAGCCAGGCGTCGGAGCCGATCGGGATCAGGGAATACTCGCGCAAAAGCTTCACGGTCGCAGCGTTGGAAACCAGCCCGGGAAACCGGAAGAAAGGGGAGGGAACCACGCCGCGGGAAAGCAGCAGTTGCTCCAGTTCCAGGACCTCGACCGGAAAATCGGTCCCCGGAGTCAGCACGAAGTTGCGCGCCAGCGGAGCACGCGGGTCGTAGCTGTGGTGAAAGGAATGGTTCATCCAGGTGATGGCGAGCTTTCCTGCCGCGGCTTCACGCCTAAGATAGCCGAATTCCTCAGGATGGCTCTTGAGCCAGACCCCGGTGACCGCTATGGCGACCGGTACTGGAGCGCCTTTTCCCGCCGCGGCCAGCGTGTCAAAAAGTTCGCGCTCGAAGGGGTGGTGCGAAGGACAGAGATCGACCGTCAGGAACTCTCCTTGGACCTTTCCCGCGGCCCGGGAGGCTCCGCCGTTTTGCAGGGGATACGGTGGGGAGTCGTAGCGCTCCAGCGCCCTCATGAAGGGGGACGAGCCGAGCGAAGGCTCTGCGGCGGTTGCCGAGAGGGTAAGGACTGCAGCGGGGGAATCAAAACTCTGGAAGCTGAAGGGATCGATCACCAACAGGTGCGCCACGCCGTCGGATTTGAAACTCCTGATTGCCAGCCGCACCCGCCCCGAGGCATCCCGGGCGGACAGGTGAATGACCCGGTAGTCGGTGATCTGCGCTTCCGGACCGGCAAGAGCCGGACCGGAAGGGAGCAGAAACAGCGTCAGCAATAGGAGTTGGAGAAGAATTCTCAGCTGATAAGACCGGAGCTTGGCGCGCAGCAGGTTTCGCATGGATCCGGCTCTAGAACAGCACGGAGCGCAGTGCCGCGTCGATCTTGGCCACGTCCACCCGCGTGTTGAAGCAGGGGCCGAAGGGACGGTCGTTCAGGACCCCGATGACCGGCAGCGGGTAGCAGTCCTTGATCCCGGAGGTGAGGTCGCGTTCGCAGGCAACCGCCAGGACCAGCTTGGGGCGCTTCTCGATGATGACCTTGCGCGCCAGGGTACCGCCGGTGGCGACGGAGATGTCCACATGGTACTTCGCTGCCAGGTCGGCGAGCCCCATGATATCGCAACGGCCGCAGCGCACACACTTGTTGATCTCCCCGGTCACCTTGATCTCGCACTCCGAAAGCTGCAGGCAGTGAGGCAGCAGGATCAGTATCCGGTCCGCCTTGATCTTGAGACGCTGGGAGGTCACCAGGCTGTTGTTCATGGCGACGAAGGACTGACGGATGGTGTCCTTGGAGATGCCGCATAGCCTGCCGATCTGCTCGATAAGCGGCAGCAGGAACTTGATCACCACGCCGCGCATGAATTTGGTAAAGAGGATATCCTTGCCAAACGCGGTGGTCAGCACCAGCAGCAGGGTCCCGAGCAGTGCTACTCCCGACAGGACACCGAACACCATACCGGCCAGACGCGGCAGGTCGGGATGGATATTGGCAAGCCCCATGGTGGGGATCCACCAGCCAAGGTAGATGAGCCCGACGACCAGAATGCAGGTGAGCCCCATGAGAGCGACGAAGAGCCGCTTCTGGGGAGGTTTTTGAGGTGTTTCTTTATCAGGCAACGAGCAACCCCTTTTTACCGAGCAAGGCCCCGGGCGCAAGCTTGCAACCCGCCAGGAATTCGGCTGCCGGGAGGCGCTTTTTCCCCTCCAGCTGTAATTCATAAATAAGAACGCTCCCCTTTCCGCAGGCGACCTCAATACCGTCGCGGCCGGCGGCCAGAACTTCGCCGGGGCTGCCGGATCCCGCGGCGCTTTGCACCCGGTACACCTTGATGAGCTTGTCATCGAGGTAGGTGTAGGCGCCAGGCCAGGGGGTCATGCCGCGCACCAGGTTTTTAATGCCGGGAGCATCCTTGCCCCAGTCGATCAACCCGTCCTCTTTCTTCAGCATCGGCGCGTAACAGGTAAGCGTATCGTCCTGCTTCTCCGGGGCGAGCAGCCCCTGGGCTGCCAGGTCGATGGTCTCGGCAAGCAGTGCGGCGCCGATTCCGGAGAGCCGGTTGTGCAGGCTGCTGGTGTCCTCGTCCGGATCGATGGGAGTCACGCTCTTGAGCAGCATGTCGCCGGTGTCGAGCCCGACATCCATCAGCATGGTGGTGACACCGGTCTCGGATTCGCCGTTGATGATGCACCAGTTAAGCGGCGCGGCACCGCGGTAGCGCGGCAGCAGCGACGCGTGCACGTTGATGCAACCCCGGGTCGGTATCTCCAGCAGGGCCTTGGGAAGGATCTGGCCAAAGGCGACCACGACAATCAGGTCGGGCTTCAGCGCCCTGATTTCTTCAATAGCATCGGGGTGGCGCACCTTTACCGGCTGCAGCACCGGGATGCCGTGCTCCAGCGCCAGCAGTTTGACCGGCGGCGCCAGGGTCTGCTGCCCTCTTCCCTTGGGCCGGTCCGGCTGAGTCACCACGGCAACGATCTGCTCACCGCGCTCGATCAGCACCTTGAGGGTGGGACAGGCAAACTCCGGGGTCCCCATAAAAACAATACGCATGCCCGTCATCAATGAAGCTCCTTGGCGTCTTCCTGGGCACGAAGGAAGCGCTTGCGAAAAATACCGCGCTTGAGCGGCGAAAGATGGTCGATGAAGAGTATCCCGTCCAGATGATCGATCTCATGCTGGAACGCGATGGCGAGCAGTTCGTCCGCCCGGAAGATAACCTCCTCTCCCTCAAGGTTGAGCGCCTTCACGACCACGCGGGCATGCCTGCGGACGTTGGCGGAGAATTTGGGGACCGAAAGGCATCCCTCCTCCTCGTACTCCTCGCCCTCGGCGTGGATGATTTCCGGGTTGATGGCGACGATGAGTTCCGGCGCTTCGTCCTTGGCGGAGACATCGATCACGATGACCCGCTGGTGGACCCCGATCTGGGGCGCGGCCAGGCCGATCCCCGGAGCGTCGTACATAGTATGCGCCATGTCGCGCACCAATTCCCTCGTCTTTTCAGTAATTACCGTCACCGGGTTGGAGCGCTTTTTCAGCTCTGGGTCCGGGTAGGTGAGAATAGTTCGTACCATATGTCCATCCTTTGGCTTCAGGGCTATCGAAGCACTATATAAACTTGCCGGGAAAAAATCAATCCATTACTCATGAATCGGCCTTACCTACCGGTCGGTAGTATTTCCATTGACAGCCAGCGAGTGCCATGCTAATTAGAGTCACGGCAAACCGGAGGATACCATGGCGCAGGAGGCAGCAACCGAAAGGCAGGGTGGCGGGGCGCGGGAGAAGCTGTTAACTGCGGCCCTCGCCCTTTTCAACAACAAGGGGTACGCCGCGGCATCGGTACGCGAGATCGTCGCGGCCTCAGGCGTCACCAAGCCGGTGCTCTACTATTACTTCGGCAGCAAGGAAGGTCTCTACTTAGAACTGCTCAACGGCTCCTTTGACGAGTTTGACCAATTCATTGGAGGCATCAGCGACCTACAGGGCCCGGTCAGCGCACGGATCGGCCATTTTTGCAGCACCATGCTCGACCTCGTCGTGCAAAACATCGAAGTGGTGCGCCTGATGTACGCCATCCACTACGGCCCTCCCCAGGGGGCTCCCGAGATAAACTTCGAGACCTATTTCACCAGGATGCTGGACACCATCCACGACCTGGTCCGGGAAGGGGTGGCAAACGGCGAGCTGCAGCCTAACGACAGTCGCGATGCGGCCTGGACCATCATCAGCATCCTCAATGCCGCGATGGCTGAGCAACTCTGCAACACTCCCGCCCGTATCGACCGGCAGCAGATGGTGCGCATGCTCGGCCTGGTAATGGCGGGATTAGCAAGCAAACCGTGCGGCGCCCTCCCCGGCGCGAACCTATCATAGGAGAATCACCATGCAGAAACTGGTACCGATACTTGCAGCAATCTGTCTGCTGGCAGCTGCGAGCGGCTGCTCGAAAAAGGACGTAGCGGCCGAGACCAAGGTCCTGGCCAAGCCGCCGGTGGCCGTGGGGGCAGCGCTTGCCGCAACCTCCGAACTCGTGGAAGGGGTGGAGGTGACCGGGAGCCTGGAGCCGAAATTCTCCGCCGAGGTGAAGACCCAGATTCCCGGGCTCGTGAAGGAAGTCTACGTTACCGAGTGGGTCCGGGTGCACAAGGGGCAGCCGCTGGGACGCATCGACGTCGCCGAAACCGAGGCCACGGTGAAGCGTGCCGAGGCGGGGATCCAATCCGCCCAGTCAGGGCTCGCCCAGGCGAATGTAGCGACAACTCGCGCCGAGCGGGAGCTGGCCCGGGCCGTAAAGCTTAAGGAAGCGGGGCTCGCCACCGCACAGGCGATCGACGACGCCAGGAGCGAGGCGGCTGCCAGTGCGGCGCGCACCGGAGCCGCCAGGGCACAGATCAGAGTTGCCGAGGAGGATCTGCGCCAGGCGAAGGCCCGCCTTGCCAAGGGCCTGGTGGTCTCCCCGATCGACGGGATCGTGGCACAGCGCGCCGTCAACGTCGGCGACCTGGCGAGCGACGCCGCGGCGGGCAAGTCGATCTTCCGCATCGTCGACAACCGGCTCTTGAACCTGACGGTCACCGTCCCCTCCTCCGAGTCGGCACTGGTTAAGGTCGGCCAACCGCTCGAGTTCAGCGTCGACAGTTTCCCCGGCAAGACGTTCATCGGCAAGGTCAGGTACCTGAACCCCGAGCTGACGGCGGCCGACCGTTCCCTCAAGGTGATCGCGGAGGTGAGCAACGTGCCCGAGACCCTGAAAGGCGGACTGTTCGCCAAGGGAAGGATCATCACCGGCAAACGGGCCGGCGTCCTCCAGCTCCCCCGGCAGGCCCTGGCCGGCGTCGACCTGGCCGCAAAGAAGGCGACCCTGTTCGTAATCGAGGGGGAAACCGCCCGCCTGCGCCAGGTGGGAATCGGAGCCGCCGGCGGCGATCTGCTGGAAATCGTCTCGGGGCTAAAGCCCGGCGAGAAGTACGTCGCCCGCGGCGCGTTCGTCCTCAAGGATGGCGACCGGGTGGTCGTAGCTGCCACACCGAAGTAGCCAGGTAGCAGGAAGAGAAGCGGCTTACCGGCTTTCGACCCGGCGGCCCCAGACACGATTTTGAAAGAGGAAGCAAACCCATATGATTTTGTCCAACACCGCCATCAAACGCCCCATCTTCGCCTCGGTGATGGTCCTGGCACTGGTCATCCTCGGTATCTTTTCCTATCGCAGGCTCTCCGTCGAAATGTTTCCCAACGTCGAGTTCCCGATCATCTCCGTGATCACGACCTTCCCCGGCGCGTCTCCCGAGACGGTGGAGCGCGAGCTTTCCAAGCGGATCGAGGAAGCGGTCAACCAGGTGGCCGGCGTCAAGCACGTGATGTCCACCTCGCGCGAGGGGGTCTCCAGCGTAGTGGTGCAATTCCGGCTGGAGGAGAAGGTCAACGACGCGGCGCAGGAGGTGCGGGCCAAGATCTCCTCGATTCGCGGCTCGCTGCCGACCGGGATCGAGGAACCGATCATCCAGAAGCTGGACTTCAACGCCGCGCCGGTCGCCGCCCTGGCCGTGCAATCCACCACCTTGACGCCCCGGGAGTTGACCACCCTGGTGGAGAAGAAGGTCAAGAAGCGCTTCGAGAGCGTGGCGGGGGTGGGCAAGGTAGACATGATCGGCGGGCAGAAACGCGAGATCAACGTCGATCTCGATCCGACCCGGCTGGACTCCCTGGGTCTCGGGGTCAACGACGTGGTGAACGGTATCAAGTCCGAGAACACCAACACCCCGCTGGGGCGCATCACCCGCGGCACCTCCGAGTACCCCATGCGCATCGAGGGTAAACCGGATCGGGCCGACCAGTATCGCCAGATGGCGATCGTCCAGAGAAACGGCCGTCCCATAGCCCTTGGAGAGGTTGCCAAGGTGAGCGACGGGGTGGAGGAAAAGCGCAAGCTGGCCCTGATCAACGGGGAGCCGGCCATCGGCCTGGATATCTACAAGCAGTCGGGCGGCAACCAGGTGGAACTGGTGGACACGGTCAAGAAGGTGATGGTCAAGGTGCAGGCAGAGATGCCCCCCGGCGTTACCATAAACCTGGTGCGCGACGGCTCCATCATGACCCGCGACTCCCTGGCCGACGTCAAGGAGACCCTGCTGATCGGCGGCATCCTGACGGTGCTGATAGTCTTCTGCTTCATCAACTCCTGGCGCTCCACCGTCATCACCGGGGTCACCCTCCCCATCTCGGTCATCTCCTCCTTCATCGTCATGAACGCCCTCGGGATGACCCTGAACGTGATGACCCTGATGGCACTCTCCCTCGCCATCGGCATGCTGATCGATGACGCCATCGTGGTGCGGGAGAACATCGTGCGTCACCTGGAAATGGGCAAGGACCACATGGAAGCCGCGCGCTTTGGAACTAGCGAGATCGGCCTGGCCGTCTTTTGCACCTCCATGTCGATCGTCGCGGTCTTCATCCCGGTCGCCTTCATGAAAGGGATCGTCGGGCGCTTCTTTTACCAGTTCGGCATCTCCGTCGCCTTTGCCGTGCTGGTCTCGCTCTTCGTCTCCTTTACCCTCGACCCGATGCTCTCCTCGCGCTGGCACGACCCGTCCATCCACCTGCAGGGAAAGCGCAAGGGGATCGCCCGCTACCTGGAGACCTTCAACCTCTGGTTTGACCGCAGCGCCGACAAGTACCGCGGCGCCATCGGCTGGGCCCTGGACCATAGAAAGACCGTCATGGCGCTCGCCTTTGCCTCCTTCGTGGCCGGCATCATGATCTTCGGCACGCTGGAGTCTTCATTTATGTCCCCGGAAGACAAGGGGGAGTTCCAGATCTCCTTCAAGACCGCGCCGGACGCCTCCATGTCAGAGACCGAAAACCGGATGACTGCCGTGCTGGCGGCGGTCCGGGAATCCGCCGAAGTCGACCACACCTACGCCACCATCGGCGCCGGCGACAGCGGCACGGTGCGCGACGGGCTTTTGTACGTGAAGCTCAAGGAAAGGAGCGCCCGGCACAAGAACCAGTTCCAGTTGCAGCGCGAGATGCGGGAGCGGCTTCGCAAGGTCGCCGGCATCACCTTCTCCATTGAGGAAGTGGGACAGGTCGGCGGGGCGCAGAAGCCGCTCAACGTCAACCTGAAGGGCGACGACCTGACGACGCTCAAAGAGGTCGGTGCCCGCCTGAAAGAGGAACTCTACAGGGTACCGGGCATCGTCGACCTTTCCATGACCCTGGAGAACGATATCCCCGAGTACCGCCTGCGGGTGGACCGGGACAAGGCTCTCTCGGCTGGGGTCACCACCAGCGACATCGTTGGCGCGGTCGGCCGGCTGGTCGGGGGCGAGGCAATCTCCACCTACGAGGATGAGGATGGCGACGCAGTCAACGTGCGGGTGCGCCTGCCGGCCGGGTTGCGGCAAAATGCCGAGCAGGTGAGCGACCTGAAGGTCTCGGTCCCGGACGGCAGCGGCGGCGTCAAGCTGGTTTCGCTGGGAAGTATGACGAACACAGTGGTGGCGGCCTCCCCGACCGAGATCAACCGTCGCGACCTGGCGCGCCAGGTGACCGTGAGCGCCAACCTCGACAGACTCCCCATCGGCACGGCGACCAAGTATGTGGAAGCCGCCTCGAAGCGGATCAACATGCCGCCCGGCTACTCCATCAACCTCTCCGGTGAGGCCGAGGACATGGCCGAATCCTTCGGCTACATGGGGGAGTCGTTATTGCTGGCGGTCCTTTTCGTCTATCTGATCCTGGCGGCCCAGTTCGAGTCGTTTTTCGAGCCGCTGGCCATCATGCTGTCGCTGCCGCTCTCCATCGTCGGCATGGCCGGGATGCTGAAGCTCACCGGTGACACGATAAACATCATGTCGCTGATCGGACTGATCATGCTGATGGGGCTGGTGACCAAGAACGCCATCTTGCTGGTGGACTACGCCAAGGTCCTGCAGCAGCGCGACGGCATGAAGCGGCGTGAGGCCGTCATCCAGGCAGGGCGCACCAGACTGCGTCCCATTATCATGACCACGCTGGCCATGATCTTCGGCATGATGCCGCTCTTTCTGGCCATCGGCGCCGGTGCGGAGGGGCGCGCGCCCATGGCCCGCGCCGTGGTCGGCGGTCTACTGACCTCGACCCTGCTGACGCTCCTGGTGGTGCCGGTGATGTACACCCTCATGGACGACCTGAGTTCGTGGTTAAAACGGAGCTGGAAAGGGAAGGCGAAGCACGCTCTTAAATCACCCTGACCTAACTCTCCCTACCCCAGAGGGAGTCAGGCAAATATCCGTATGGCAACGACGAAAAGCTTAGAGGAGCATGACAGACCGATGACGACGCAACGATCTTTAAATAAAACAGCCGCGAGATTTCCCCTCGGCCTTTTCCTTTGCCTTACCCTTACCTGCGCCCCTGGCCTCGGCCATGCCGATTCCACTCGGGTGCTCACTCTCGACACGGCACTCTCCATCGCCATGGACCAGAACAGGGACATCCAGAAGGCGCGTGCCTACGGCGACCTGGTCCAGGGGAGATACCTTGAAGAGCGCTCCGCCGCCCTTCCCACCTTCTCCCTCAACGGCTCCGCGGCCTACTCCAGGGATGACAGCCAAAGCGTCCTCATGGGCGGGATCACCGGTGAGCAGACCCGGGCGGTCGACCTGCGCCTGACCCAGACACTTTTCAGCTGGGGCAAGGTGGGGGCCGCCATCCGCGGTGCCAAGGAAGGGCTCAAAACTTCTGAGGACCAGTTGCGCATCTTTCAGCAGGCGGCGCGCCGGGACGTAACCGTCGCCTTCTACGACGTGCTGCTCGCCAAGGAATTGCGGGCACTGGCCCTTTCCAACCTGCAGCAAAAGGAGCGCCACCTGGCCGAGGCGCAGAAGAAGCTCGACGCCGGGGTCGCCACCGACTATGACCTGCTGGCGGCGCAGGTTGCCGTTGATAACGCCCGGCCCGAGCTGATCCGCAATGAGAACAGGATCCGGACCACTAAAGAACGCCTGCGCCTGGTGCTTGCCCTGGAACAGGGGGAGATCGATGTGGCGGGCCAACTGGAGCCGGTGCTGATCACTCTTCCGCCCTTCGAGGAGTCGCTTGCCACGGCCCGCCGGATGCGCCCGGAACTCTCCGATCTGAAGCACCGGGTCGGCATCGACCGGGAACTTGTCAACATAGCTTCAGCAGAAAACAAACCGAAACTCGACCTCAAGGCGGGAGTCGGCTGGCATCAGCTGGAGGCTTTGGACAGGACTTTCAACGGCGCGGCCTGGGACGCCGGGATATTCCTCAGCTTCCCTTTTTTCGACGGATTTAAGACCTCGGGGAAGGTGCAGCAGGCCAGAAGCGACCTGAGAACCAAGGAGCTTGAAGAGGCGCAGCAGCGTGACGAGGTGTCGCTCGAGGTACGCAACGCCGGCTTCGGCGTCACCGAGGCGCAGCAGATCCTGACGGCGCTCACCGGCACCGTGAAGCAGGCGGACAGGCTGCTCGCCATGGCCGAACAGGGGTATCAGCTCGGCGTGAAGATCAGGCTGGAGGTGGAAGACGCCGAGTTGAACCTGGTACAGGCCAAGAGCAACCTGGCGCAGGCCCGCCGCGACTATCAGGTTTCGCTGACCAACCTCGCCTGGTCCACCGGAGTATTGGGAGAGAATTAGATCTCCTGTAGGGGGAGCACTGTTCTTCTTGGCAGGTATGTTTTTTCTGTGTGGGGAATGTCGAACAGGGACAGCAGGATGTTGCGTTTCACGGAGAAACCGTTCAACGGCAACCTGTGCCTTTCATCGGGCAGCGTGGCTCAATGAGCCCGGTTTGTGAGAATTTGGTTGGTCAGTTGCTCCGCCCAGAGCGAGACCTCTTTTGGCGTCCCCTGGAAAAGACCTGCAGAAATCGGCTGCTCATACCCCGACAAATGGCAATTGAACCGATCCAGGGTGCTGACCAGCCTTCCCAATGCATCCCCGTTTCCCAGCGTGAAGTCGAAGCAGGCCGTCAAGACTTCATCCATCAAGGCATTTCCAAGTGGATCACCCTGTACATGCTGCGTGATCTCGAACAAGCGGTAATGTGCCCCTTTCATATGACCTCCCTCTCATCCGGCAGAATATCTCTGAGAAATCTTTCCTATTGCGCCTGCCCGCTAAAGCTGTTAAGTTAATCCACGACACAGCTGCAATATATCAGGTTAAGTATGCATGTCAAGAGCAATTCACAGAGCAACAAAATATCACATGGAGATATTATGACGGTGGAGGGATATCACCCTGAAACAGGGGCACGTATTCGTCAGGCCCGGATAGCCCTGGGTCTGACGCAGAAAGATTTTGCCGCCTCGCTCGGAATAGTGCAGGGGTTCCTGAGCGGTATCGAGACCGGCAGAAAGAACCCTTCTGACACGCTTTTGATTGCCCTCACCCACACCTACGGGATAAATCCAGATTGGCTCACCAAAGGCACCGGTGAAACCTTCAAGGGTTCGACTTCTGCCGCTACAGCCGGAGCAAGGGCACCGCTCCTCGATGTGATCCCGGAAGATTTCCCGCTGATGAACACGCAGGGCGGCGGCTACATCTCAGTACCCAACCTTCCCGAGGGGTGCTACGCCATCGTGTGCTACGGCGACTTTATGGCACCGACCATCCGCGATGGCGATCTGGTCATCTTTGCTCCGGACCGTGAGAAAAAAAGCGGCGACATCATCCTGGTAAACAATCGCTGGGGCGAGCCGATCCTGAGAAGATACCGTTTGAAAGACTCGGATGTGTACCTGTCCCCGGACAACCCGGTCTACTCCGCCTTCCAGCCCGACACCGGCACCCGGACCATCGGTACCGTCGTCGAAGTTTGGCGCAAGATGCTTCTGTAACCCTGCGCTTTGCGAGCTGAATCCATCTCTGAAGTTCCCCCCTCGGGCCGCGTGACACGAGGGCCGGTGCATTTTTCCAACGCACTAAACTCCTCTAATTGCCGTCTCTGCCCCCGTTCAAAGCCTGGAGTGACCCGGTCATTTCGGCCCACCCTTTTCCCCTAAAGAATTTCCTTTTTTGGGCGATAGGTATCCTTGACTGATCAGCGCCGGAAAGAGCAATCCGCCCCAGTCAGCAAGGAGGAGTTATGATTCAGCGTTCCCCGGCAAACCAGCAGAGTCCCTCCGAGCCAGCCACCAGGCCGGCCTGGATGACCTTTTGTCTTGACTTACTTCCCCTGGCAATTACTCAACACGACCTTGCTGCTCAGCAGACAGCGAGTCCGAAAAAAATTGACGCGCCGGCCGGTGAGGTAATGACCCACGCAACTATCCAGCAGCGGGCAAGATGTGCCCACAAGCTCTGGGCCCGTAGCGACGGTTTCACCCTATCCGGCTCCCGGAGAGTTTGAGGCAGCTTGGCATATTTGACGCCGTACGAAGTCGGTGAATAAGGAAGGCGAACCTGGGAACGACAGGGAAGAGAAGTCTGAATAAAAAAAGCCCCGGGGAAGGGGCTCTTAGGAATTAAGCTAGTTGCGACCAGTAATCCGACAGACTGGTTCTCTCGATCTCCTGCAATAAGGCCGAATCTTTGTTCTTCAAAGATAATATCGCAATACTTTCCTTCACCCTGTGCATAAAGCCATCCTTCTTATCGATATCCTTTCCCATGGTAAACTGATCGCACTCCCCTTTCACATTCTTAATCTGGATAAAGATTGACGGGCTGCTGTCATTTTCCTTCTTTCCCTGCGGCTTTACCATCGACTCATAGCCACTCCATAGTGCGGTTGCCAGTGCGTCGGCGTCGGCATCGGGCACAATGACCCGCCAGTCTATTGCTGCAGTCATAATGATTCCAGGCGGCGGTTGCGCTACAAAGTAATGCCCGGCCGGAGCCTCACCGGCCAGGAACTTCAGAAAGGTATCCGCGGTGACAGAATCTTTCACATGCATGAAGGCACCTTGAATTAACATTAACACCTCGCTTGGTATTGAATGAACCAGAGATAATGGTTCGAATAACAGAATGTTCACAGCAATAACATGCTACGCCTTGGAGGCTAGTTTCTTTCCCAGCAGCCGGGCCTTTTTCCTGATGCGCTCACCCGGGTCCTGCCGATCTTTCCTGGCGGCAAGCCCGATAAAAAGCACGCCAACCGTCTTGGCGCCCAAAAGGCCGGCGGCCTGTTTCAGCAGTTTGACGATGGGGGTCCCCAGTCGGGCAAGCAGTGCCGGAGCCGCGGAGGACGCCACGAGAACGGCACGCCTTGGCATCTGCCGGTTGCGAACCTTGGGGGCAGCCATCCCCCAGGGCCAGTAGGCATAACAGACCAACCGCTCGATGAAACGTTTCATCAGCGCGGTGACCGTGGCAAAATTGGTGGGCGAGGCGAGGATGATGGCGTCGGAGGCCTCGACCTGGTCCAGGACGTCTCCCATCTGGTCAGCGATGGGACACAGGCCCCGCGCCGCCCCCTCCTGCTGCGCGCAGAGTCGGCAGTTGGTGCAAAACTCTATTCGAGTGTCGGCCAGATAAATCTTGGTCGTTTCGGCACCTGCTTCTCTGGCCGCAGCTAGCATCTCGTCTACCGCTTGGTCGATGACGCCATCCTTGCGGTAACTGCCAACGATTGCCGTAATCCTCACCCTCTTCTCCCTCATATCCCCGGCATGACAGTATCAGTGCTGCCTAGTATAGCCAATGCGCAAGGAATAAATGGCGCTGGCAGCTCTTTTCCTGACATAACTCTTTGCTCGCACAGTACCTAAATCTGTTCCACTGGCACAACTAAACTTACCGTCAGTCATATCCCATTACCGTCACGTGCAGCTTTTCCAACTTACGCATTTCTTCCCGCTCTGGCGCAATCCTACAGAACCAGGACATGGCCAAGTCTAGTTTTGACCGTCCGGCATGTCATTGCCAGGTATTAGCCGAAGCTAAACTACTCTAGCTAATGACATCATGTCAAGATATTAACAGTTTGCGAGTAGGATAATTCTTACAGGAGCAATGAGGTCCGAAAGAGTTGAAAGGCGCAGGGAAGCGGTATTTATCGGCGTTACCCTTCCCCAAAGGTCCCGAAAAATCAGAGCAAGGGGAGTTGCAGAGTTTAAGCCAGTCGGAAACTTTACTTTAAAGCTGCGAACAGGTCCTTTCCTTTCGAGGGGGTGGGGATCAGGGGCAACCTCTCAAAAAAAAGTGGGTAAGCATCAACGCCTTCCTCAGCTACAACTTTCTTCCCACGAACACTGGCAGCAAGCAAATGGCAGTATGTGGCTGTTTTTTAATTATTTTGCAATACTAATCCATGATTTTTCATTACAGGTTACCCCTTCTAACAGAAAGAAAACACCTGACAGTGTATTGGCTACTGACGGTAAGACTGTCAGAATCCTTCCTTGCAGCCAGATAGATAATAAATTTAAATAAATAAAATTATTATTATACTATTCAGCACAGAGGCATTCACCTGATGCCCAAGATTTTACCCAACATGCCGATTTATCTGCAATAAGTGAATCTTTGAGGCTATAATGTAAGCTCCTTGCGATCTGGACAACAATAGATGGCGAGAAATAACCGCTAAAGTTCCATGGCAAAGCAACCGACTCAGATAGAATGACGGGAAAGGGATGTTAAGCGGGGTAGATCAACGGTGGGTGGCAGTTTAACTAAGTAGACTGGCATCGGCCACCGCCAGTTAAACTAGGGTTCAAAATCGAGGACAAATCTCATGGGATGGTTCGGAGCTTCCAACAAGCCTGAAAACGAAAAAAATTTGGCTGAAAATGCCAAGTTAATCCAGATGCTTGACAACGTCGACAACATAGTCATGCTGTGTGACACTACGCACGACAATAAGATTTTCTATATGAACCGGCGTGCCAAGGAGCTCATGGCTCAACACAGGTCGGAGCTTAACGCGGGGTTGCGCGGGGCCGACGTTGCTGCTGCAGACGGAAACTCCATCCACCAGTACCACAAGGACCCTGAGAGAATACGCCGCATATTTGGAGATCCGAAATCTAATTTACCGCACTCTGCCGAAATCCCGATCGGTTCAGTCGTCTTGAGAACGACGGCGTACCCCATATGGGATAGTGTGGACCCGTCCAAGGTCCTTTGCTTTATGGCCTGTTGGAGCGATATCACCGCAGAGAAGGCAGTGAAGGAACACCAGAAAATGGAACTGGCACGCAAGGATTACCTGGAGAATCGGGTGACTCAGATCGCGACGGCTATGGAAGAGATGAGCATGACGGTCAATGAAGTAGCGCGCAATACGGTGAACGCTGCAGACTCGGCGTCCCATGTTGCCAATGACGCACGCCAAGGGCAACATGTAGTGAGTCAAGCCGTTGCCGAAATGCAGAAGGTTGCTGAAATCGTGCGCAACTCTGCGCTTATCGTGGGAAACCTGGGAATGAAGTCGGGAAAGATCGGTGAGTTCGTCGCGGTAATAAATGACATCGCCGACCAGACAAATCTTCTCGCCCTGAACGCCGCAATCGAGGCGGCGCGCGCAGGTGAGCAGGGACGCGGCTTCGCGGTTGTGGCAGATGAGGTTCGCCGTCTTGCAGACCGTACTGTTTCCTCAACCAAGGAGATTCGGATTATGGTTGAGGAAATCCAGAAAGAAACGGTTCTCGCGGTGGAGTCCATCGAAAAGGGGAAGATCGAGGCCGAGGTGAGCGAGAAGCTCTCCCACCAGGTAGATGCGTCCCTTGCCAACATTGTCCGATCTATCGAGCAAATTGAGAATGTGATCTCCCAGATCGCAACAGCATCGGAAGAACAGGCTGCTACCTCCACCACCATCGCCAGCAACCTGGAGGAAATCATTCGGGGAGGGTGAGGCAGCGATGAAGCCAGCGGACTGGCTCCGCAGGGACACGGTAGGGATGCTGGTTACCCAGCACCCCCCGTACAGATCCGTACATGCGGCACTACCGCATACGGCTCCTGCCTCGGGTC
>JGI24143J45723_1000875_pt1 | contig 15225 bp, 13 predicted proteins | sample BarGraIncu00432A_FD_45723 | JGI IMG/M metagenome (IMG submission 45723)
TATAGAGAAAATTCTAGTGAAAATTTATAAAAAGGTTTAAAATGTAAGGTTAATATTAACTGTCATAAAATAATGTTTAAGTTATTTTATGACAGTTTTTTCTTTGAATCCTTTGAAAAGTCTAAAATAAAAGAATTAATAACTAAAATGATTATAAAAAGTAAAAGCAATAAGATGATTATAGCTAATAAGAGTTAAATTATAGAATTTTGAAATTGTAAATTAAGTGATTATTGTATGTTATAGATAAAATAGTATAATTGGTTTTAATAAGAGCTATAAAAATGTAAACGATTTTTAATAATTGCTTTAGAATTTGTGGAAGCCAACCATATATATAAGAGATGATTTAAATTACTTAGTTGCGAAACTTAAGTATTAACGCTCGAGAGTTTTAAATAACACTAAAGAGGTGACACTATGGCCATAGATATATCAAACAACTACCTTATACAGGCTGCTTTCTCTATAATACATAACTATCATTCGGTATGCACCATAACACAGTTGCATTGTCACAATACCTATGAAATTCTAGTTCCATTTTGTGATGGCATGAAATGTTTTGTGAATAACCAGGTATATGATGTTAGAAAGGGAGATGTTTTTATTTTTCCACCGCTTGTACCACACAAAGTCGTGTTACTTTCATCTACAATGTATGAACGTTATGTACTATATTTTAGAATGGAGTATATAAGCAGTTTTTCGCCTTTGGCTGAAACTCTATTGCGTGGGATTTTTGAGCAACCCGTATATGTTTCATCTCACATTCATTTAGAAGAAGAACAAACGGATTACTTGATATCATTAATTAAAAAAGCGCAATACTATGTACATTCATCTGATTATGCTCAGGAAATATATATGCAGCATACGCTTTTTGAAATTTTACTTTTGATCAGAAAGCAGTCTTATATTCAAAATTCAAATTCAGGTGTAAGAAGGAATATCAATTATTTTGAAATCAAGGACATATTGACACATATATACTGCAATCTCTCAGAAGATTTGTCGCTTGACCATCTTATAGCTAAATTTTATATGAGTAAAACGTCTCTTAATAAACTGTTTAAATTACATACAGGATCTACAGTCAACCAATATATTATCACAATCAGAATAGCTACTGCTAAAAAATTATTACAGGAGCAGGTATCTGTTTCGCAAACTTGTGAAACGGTGGGATTCAACAATTACGCACACTTTATTAGAACATTTACGAAAATTGTTGGAATCTCTCCTAAGCAATATGCCATTAGATATGAAAAACTGTAACAAAAATTCATATCTAATGGCGTAAATTTTTGTTAGTGGGAATTTTTATTCGTCAACAACACACATCGCAAGCCAATACCATTATTTTTGCCGTCAGCTCCATTGCAATTGCGGTAAGCAGAGCGCATGTTGATGGCACTATCACCCCATGCTCCTCCTCGTAATACACGGGAATCGCCAGATGATGGTCCTAGCGGGTCGGTAGCATCATTGCTAGGATATGGGTTGATATACCAGTCGGCGCACCATTCCTGTACATTCCCATACATGTCATAAAGACCCCATAGGTTAGGTTTCTTTTGCCCTACTGGATGAGTGATGTTTTCAGCATTTGCGTCAGTCCATGCATAGTCACCTATAAGGGCATCACTGTCTCCAAAACTCCAACGGGTGGTTGTTCCCGTACGGCAAGAGAATTCCCATTGCGCTTCAGTGGGTAACGCAAATTTTTTATCAGTTTTTTTTTGAAGTTTTGATAAAAAAATCTGGCAATCCTTCCAACTAATAGTGTCAACTGGCTGTTTTGTACCTTTAAATTCACTCGGATTGGTTCCCATAATCTCTTGCCATTGCTCCTGAGTTACCTCATATTTACCAAGGTAGAATGACTTAGTCAGAGTTACCTTGTGCATAGCCGATTCATCGCCATCGCCGGTTTCTAAGGCTGATCCCATTTCAAATGAGGCGGGATTAATCAAAATGAACTCCATCTTTATATTATTTCCTAAATCAATTGTCTCTGTTTTGTGGGGGTCACTCACCATTGCTACCTTTTGGGTCATATTGTGGAGGTTAATGAACTCTTGTTTAATGAAATATATTGAGCCGGCAGTTACTAAAACACCTAATATCAATACAATCTTAAATGTATGAGAGCTAATTTTCATATTTTTCACCTTCTTAAATAGTTTGTACTAGACGCTTGCTTGTTCATAACCACATCACATACGATTATCTTTACTCCCCTGTAAGCTATAGGCATATCTTCTATACCTTTGAGTCATTCATCTACATAAATACGACTAATAATTTTACTGGCTAAACAATCTCTACATTTTCAGCTGTTTCAATGTTAAATCCTGCATATATATATATAATCTATGCCTTTATTAATATAATACTTTAATATTAGACAAATAACTTTGCAATTATAGTACAAAAGTTTGCATTTCTAAAATGAATGGGCACTTGATATGTCAAATCTAAAAGGTGTTACCTCTTGTTGACTTTCGTTAACTGGAGTACAATGTGGGAAAGATTTGAAGATACTTCATACAAAGACAAGTTGTTAAAAGGTATAGAATGTTAAAAAAATATGCCATTTAGACTTCATGGTGCTGATACCTTTGGTTAGGAACCTAAAACTGGTGAACTATTCCACGTGGGCAAATAGAATGGTAGTGGTTCTAACCTTCTTAGCTGTATGGGTGGTCCTCAGATATGGATGGAAATGTAACAGATTCTGCTTGGAATGAGATGATTGCCGATTATTATGAATTCTGTAATCTTCCAAAAGAAGAAAAACAGAGAAGGACTGATGGAGAAGTAATCGGGAATGAATTTTCTTTTTCGATTACTTCAGTAGCAATGATGGCTTTTAGTGTTGTCTTTAAGAAAGATGGTAACTAGCACGCTCTTGAACTAATATAGAAATATCTTCCTATTAATAGGTAACTAATTATTGTGACCTATTAATAGCAGTACAAGCTTATTGCTCAAGCGTTTTGTTTTGAGAAGGATACCCTTACTTACAACATCATTGATCGGACTGTAATGGAGCTGCAACTATATTTGCATATCCGTTGGAGATATGCAAACCTTTGTACTAGAATTGCAAAGTTTTTTGTTTGCAATTAAAATATAATATAAATCACAAGGAAGATTTTAAATCCATACACATGGTTGAGCATAGAAATGTTCAAATCGCATGTCATGATACTACCAAGTGTTCTATGTAAACTTGAGTAAAATGATGTAATGAGTAAAGGACTTTCAAAGGCAACAGCTCCGATGTTGATATTGCCGGGACGGATCAAAATAAAAAAGTTGCTAAATAAATTGATAGGAGTGTTTATTAATGAATATTGTTAGACATCTTTTCCCAGGGGGAAAGAAAAAAGTTCTTACACTTAGCTACGACGATGGAGTTGGTCAAGATATAAGACTTATAGAAATCTTTAATAAGTATGGGTTGAAATCTACATTTAACCTTAACTCAGGGCTTCAAAGTGAAAGTAATACTTCTGTAAAAAAAGGTAAACTAATTAAACGCATAAATCAAAGTCAAATTGTAGAACTTTATAGAGGACATGAAGTTGCAGTACNTGGCTGTAAACACCATCACTTAGAGAACTTACCTAGAGAGGATATAATCCAGGAAATACTTGAAGATAGAAAACAACTAGAGAAATGGTTTGGTTATATATTAAGAGGAATGGCATACCCTTACGGAACCTATAATAAACTTGTTTTAGAGGTATTGACTACTCTTGGAATAGAATATTCTAGAACAGTTAAGGGAAATGAGAATTTTGATTTACCAGAAAATTTTTTAGAATGGAATCCAACCTGTCATCATGGAAATCCTAAATTCATGAATATTACTAAAAAATTTATAGAAACAGAATTCAGTGATTTGTCTTTATTTTATGTTTGGGGGCACAGTTATGAATTTGATATTGAAGAAAACTGGGAATTAATAGAGGGATTTTCTAAATTAATTAGTAATAGAAGTGATATATGGTATGCTACAAATATAGAAATTATTGACTACATGAAAGCTTTAAAAAATCTAAAGGTTTCTGCAGAAAATACAATTGTTTATAACCCTTCGTCTAGTTCATTATGGATTAGTATAAACGATGACGCTATTGAGATAAAGGGTGGGGAAGCTATAAAAGTTTAGAGAAATTCGTTATTATTACTAGAACCAGGCAAGGATATATTTTCGTTGTCTGGTTCTTCGTTAAATTTAGACGTGTGAGTTACTTATCGTATAATTATTTTAAAATACTTAATGGATATTGCCAAATAGTCTTATATGAAAGGAGAATTGTATGAAATGAGTAAAGTATCTACTTATTTAGAGTTAGATTTATATTTATTAATGGGACAATCTAATATGGCTGGAAGAGGTGAACTTACAGATGAAGAAAAAATACCTAATCCTAGTATATTAAAATTGGATGAAAATAGTTCGTGGATAGAAGCGGTTGAACCAGTACACTTTGATAAACCTAGTGTGGTTGGAGTTGGTCCTAGTTTAACATTTGCCAAACAAATGCTTAAAAATGATAGTTCGAAAGTTATCGGATTAATTCCTTGTGCTGTTGGTGGAACTAAACTGAAGCGATGGGGTAAAGGTGGAGATTTGTACGAAAGTGCTATACAAAGAGCCTTAGAGGCTATGAAATATGGCAAGATTAAAGCCATATTATGGTTGCAAGGTGAAAGTGATTCTGCTCTTGAAGATGATGCATTAACTTATGAGGAGCGATTAGAGCAGACGATTGTAAATTTAAGAACAGATTTAAATGATGAGAATATACCATTTATTGCTGGAAAAATTGGTGATTTTCTTAATAAAAATCAATACGCTTATGTAAATACTATTAATCTGGCGATAATGAATTTAAAAGACAAAATTAATAACTATGACTATGTAGAAACTGCTGGTTTTAGTCATATTGGAGATTTTCTTCATTTTAATGCTTACTCTGCAAAAGAATTAGGAAAAAGGTATGCAAGTAAGTATATTGAATTGATAAATGAGAAACAAAACATTTAAGCACTTTTAAATTATGTGGATTTAAGGGTACCTAGATAGGTGAATATCCTAGTGAATACAACGGATTCACCTATGATATCACAACATATGTTACATTCCTAAATGATTAACCTAATGTAATTGAGGTAAGGAATTATGACTGTACTTGGGATGAGTGGAATGTTGTTCCCTCTTACAGGATTTCCTCCAACAGATGTGGCATCTTGGAAAAAATTATAAAGAATATGGAATAAACTATGCACGTTTCCACAGTTCATATCCCATGGAGGAAGCCTTTACAACAGTTGATAAGGTGACAATGTAGTTGGAAATATTAACTGATTTATAATATAAAGAATAGCATTTAATATATCCCTAATAAAGATACTTACATCCTGTTTATAACTTTTTATGCGCTGACCTTTTGCATTAGAATTGCAAAGTTTTTTGCTGTAAATTATTATATAATATGAAATAAAGATTTTACATTAGTACACAAAGACCTTTAAAAAATTGCTTTTCGCATACTTTTAGTTCTGGTGATAACTGCTCAAAATTTCTTTAACAACAACATTATTAATCATTTTAATTTGTATGATAATGGGATGATTCGATGTAAAATCGAATCATCCCATTTTTGAAGAATAGAATTCAGTTCGAGCAGAAATATTACCTAAGACAGGCTCATTTATTGATATGAAAATACTAATAGTATTTTCAGACAAAAATCCAATGTTTCTTGAAGAAAGAATTTATCTAGGAAGTTCAGCCGCGTTTATTCATATCATGTAATTGATAAATTAACTGATGAAAAAATTAGGGCTGGTACTTTCAGCAATAGTGATTTTTTTGTTTTCGTATTAAGTGGAAGTATATAAGATTTTACCATTTTTCCATCTGTTGCTCCATACCTTCAAATAGCTGCTCTTTTTTAGTCTTTCTTCTTCTATTTCATAAAGAATTCTTTGCTCTTTGTTTTTCACTTCAATCACGTGTTCTTTTATAATATTAGCTATTACAAATAACACTGCCATTAAAGAAGTGGCCAATTGGCGTTTAGTTGATGCTACTGAATTAGAAGATGTCATAAGTGAAAAATCTTTAATTATAAAAATAGGTGCTGCATCCATAGAGATAATTTAAAAATTGAGAATCAATGGCAAAATAAAAAAACAGTTAGAACCTTAATTAATTAGGGTTTTAACTGTTTTTTCTTATTCAAAGTAATTGAACCAAGCGCAGTTGACTTAGTAACTATTTTGCCAAATAAATTCTTGGAGTTGGTGGTGTATCCATACTATCACCAAGATAATAATCTGTTAAATGAGATTCAGGGTATCCCTTGCTTGCCATACAATTCCTATATAGCGGATTTTGAGCTAGTGTATAGATGCGTGTATCCGTTGGAATATCTGTAGTAAAGATAACTAGTTCTGAGTAGTCACTATTTGTATATAAAACTTCCTCACGCCAGTCACCTAAAATGTCGCCATAGAACATTGGAGAATGAGCAGACCTATGGGTTGCAGTATGGTACTGCGAAGTTTGTACCAGATTTTTAACACTTTTTATACTGTAGTCCCAATTATTAAGATCACTGGATAAATTGTAGTCCCACTTCTCTATTTTGCCGTCGTTAACGCTTTCACTTAATGTATCCCCGTCCCACCATAAACGTAAAGCCGGATAAGGTCTATTATCTGGAGATGAAAACCCCACTTTATCTGCAGGTGTAATCTGAGTATTAGTAGCAGCATTATAAATCCCAGAGAAAGACCAGACCTCGTAGCCTGGATAACGTGGATCAATATCTCCAATGACACCTCGCCCAACATCACCGGCTGGTAGCGGTGCAGTGTGCTGCCAAATCATGGATCCGGTAGCAGCATTATAAAAATACTCAAGTAAACCCGCGGGATTATCTTGTTGTATACCATATCCCTGAAGACCAACACTATCTTTTACAAGTTTACCTACGTAGAATCGGTCACCATGGTAAACATTTTGATCATTTAAATTGTAACGCACTGTACCATCACCATTTAGAACAAAGCCTATATCACATATTTCATCCTTACCATCCTCATCTAGATCGGCAATTCGCAATGTGTGACCATCGGAGAAATCTCCGTCGCCTCTAAGCCATTTCCAATCCATTTTTAATTTTCTGTTTTTATAACTAAAAGCACAGACCATGGCATTAAAGGATTTATCCGTATTTCTGTTTTTCATAAAGGCTACCACGCTTGGTGTTTTGCCGTTGAGGGAACCGATGGCTAACTGGCAACCCATAGGTCCTACCGTTAGGTAATCATCCGGAATCGGACAAGAAGCCTCCAACTTTCCAGTCATACCATCTAGTACACCTAACCATTGTTTGTTGTCATCATCACTAGTCCAAACAGTACCATCACCTAATGTGACACCATTGGCAAGTTTGAGAATGACCTCCGCTTTACCATCTCCATCAAGGTCATAGACAGTTACACCATCCCACATTCCTACATTAATGGTGGCAGACCCCGGGGAGATATTGTTCTTATTGCTGCTGTTAGGACCAAGGCTCGCCGACCACAAAAGGGTACCATCGCGTTTATAAGCTTCAATAGTTTGAGGAGTTGTGCTGTCGCGATCCACAAGGTAATCGTATTCATGATCACCATCAAAATCTCCAACCCAAACATTAGAAATGCTACCACCACTTTTTAATGGAACAGTTATACAAGGCTCATCTGCATGATTAGCTGTAAGGGTAAAAGAATTGCTATCACCTTGTTTTTTGTCTTTCTTGTCATCTTGTTCTTTGCCTTTAATGACTGGTTTTATATAGTATGTATTTTCTTTAGTAAGGTCGGCGGTGTTGTCTGTATAGTTAGTACCTCCTGTTAGAGTGGAACTATCCAATTTTGTCGCTCTGCCGCCCGATGTAGAGCGATAGACATTGAACCCAATATCGGATGAATCTAGCGCCAATAATCGCCAGCTTATAAAGACACTAGAACCATTGCGAACTGCAACGACACCTCGTCCTAAATCCTCCATCTGCCTTTTGGGCCCTGATTGAGTTTCTTTGCTAGCTTCGGTTTTCGTTTGTGCATTTGTAGTGTTGTTTTGAAAAAAGGTTGACATAGTAGCTATTGTGAAAACTAATGCTGCGCATGAAATAATTTTAAATGCCACAGAGTAACGTTTCATTATTAAACAACCCCCTCAGTTAATTATCACTATACAAGTGATAATTAAAATTATACTCTGATTGCACAAAAAAACTTTGCATTTCTAATACAAAACTTTGCATATTTAAAATACTGCTCCGAAGTTTACCTACATTGACCGAGTTTGTTTTCATTCTTATGGATGCATAAAATTTAAGAGCCCACCCACCTGTTGATATCTCCTGATTTTCAAATATAATACCACTCTTCTCTTTTAATTATTAAGTGTAAAAATAAACACACCTGGGGTCTGATATTTTTGTAACCACTGCTTCTGTTGAGTTGATGCTAGTGAGAGATATAACTTATATTCACACATTGAAAGATGATTGTTATTCGTTTTCTAAAATAAACCACTTTTGAGCCCCCACATGAGGTCATGTTATAGGACTAGTAATGATTAAATAACATAAATTCACTCGTACTGAGGCGATCATATCCATCATAACTGTTGCGCCTACAAATTGAAATGGATTTAATGTAAGGGTGGTTATAAACTTGGATGGAAAAGGTGGTAAGGCAATTAATTATAACAACAGCCTACTACTGATTTTATTAGTTGGAGAATGGCCAGTATTTTTTTTATAAGCACGATAAAAAGAGGAGTAATCGTGAAATCCTGCATTAGTTGAAGCTAAGCTTGCTGATAGTCCTTGCATAATAAATTGGTTTGCTAAAATAACCCTTTTATGTATAATATAATCCCCAACAGTTGTACCAATGGCCTTGCGAAAAACCTTATTTAGATGATGTTTACTTATGAAAAATTTATTAGAAATGTTATCAAGAGTTATAGTTTCTGTTAAATGCTCATTAAGATAAGTGATAATATTATTAATAACAGGGAGAGACAGTTCTTCAGAGGAGGAGCCCTTTTTAGTGTGGCTCATAAACAATATTTGTGAAAGTAAAGCTTCAATTCTTATTTTTGTAGCTACTTCTTTTATATCACTATTCATATATCTGCAATCTAAGAGATTTTCAAAGTAGCATTGCATTTTAAAAGCATCTACATTTTCATAGTAAATATCTTTTTTACATGTAGATTCACTAAATGGTGATAATAGAAGTACACGGTTCTCTACAGAAAAAACATTTGGAAGAAAATGCAATGCAAATCTTTCATAAGTAGTATCACTGTTGATTTTTACTCCGTGGAAAACATTGGGTGACATAATTAAAATGCTCTGAGGAGTTGGAATATAACGGTTTCCTTCAACTAAATAGCTCACATCGCCACGAATAAAATAATAGACTTCATAAAAATTATGGCAATGCAACGCATATCCTGTAGTTTTTGTATTATCTGCTCTATGGTAAAAATGGACAGAATCTGTATAGAGACCAACTTTTAAATTCATACTCGTTCCTCCTTATTAATATTAAAAATAGTGTACATCAGAATCGCTATATTTGCAATGCATGTAATACTATTTACAATGGAATATTTAGAATTTAATGTTATACTAAAATTATGGAAAATATATATAATAAATTGGAAGATAGGTGGTTATTATGCTTTTAGGTGCACAATTATATACAGTAAAAAAATATATTCAGACGGAAAAAGATATTCGATTTACTTTAAAAGAAATAGCAGGTATGGGATATACTACAGTACAAGTATCAGGCATTGGTAAAATAGCTCCAGAGTTATTAAGGGAAATTTGTGATGAATTATCTTTGAAAATTGTGCTTACACACACTGATAATCAAAGAATTATTAATGAGACTGAGCAGGTTATTCATGAACATGAAATTCTAGGGTGTGACTATATTGGTATTGGTGGCATGCCGGAAAAATATCGTAGTGCAACATGGTATGATCATTTTGCTTTAGATTTTAAAGAGCCCGCAAAAAAAATAGCTAATGCAGGGAAATTGTTTATGTATCACAATCATAATTTTGAGTTTCGAAAAATGGGAATGGGTAATAAACGTATGATAGAGAGATTAGTTGAAGATTTTACACCTGAGGAAATGGGGATAACTTTTGATACTTATTGGGTACAAGCAGCAGGGGGAGACATTTGTCAATGGATAGAGATTTTAAAGGATAGAATTCATTGTGTACATTTAAAGGACATGACTGTAAACGGTTTTGAATTAGAAATGGCTCCAGTAATGGAAGGAAATATAAATTTTAAAGAAGTGTTGAAAGCGATTGAAAAGGCGAACAATACGAAATATTTGATAGTTGAACAAGATATTTGTAAGGGAAGTCCTTTTGATTGCTTGCAAACTAGTTATAATAACTTGGCTAAATTAGGCTACAAATAGGAGGAAACTGAAAATGAAAAGATTAAAATTAGGAATTATTGGCATAGGTAATATGGGAGGGTCTCATTCAAAGAAACTTGTGAATGGAGAAGTTCCAGAAGTAGAATTAGTTGCTGTAGCAGACCGTGATGAGAATCGAAGAACTTGGGCTAAGGAAAACTTACCTGATACGATTACTGTTTTTAATGAGGGCGATGATTTAATTAATAGTGGATTATGTGATGCAGTGTTAATTGCTACGCCACACTATCAGCATCCAGTACTTGCAATTAAAGCATTTGAAAAAGGTCTCCATGTATTAAGTGAGAAGCCAGCAGGTGTCTACACAAAGCAAGTTAGGGCAATGAATGAAGCCGCAAAAAAAAGCGGGTTAGTGTTTGCAATGATGTTTAACCAAAGAATGAATAGTGTTTACGTTAAAATGCATGAGATGATTAAAAGTGGAGAGTTAGGCGAAATTAAGCGTGTAAATTGGATTGTTACGGATTGGTATAGAACTCAAGCTTATTATGATTCTGGTAGCTGGCGTGCCACATGGGCAGGCGAAGGCGGCGGAGTGTTATTAAATCAATGTCCTCATAATCTTGATTTAATTCAATGGATTTGTGGAATGCCAAATAAGGTACAAGCATTCTGTCATAACGGCAAATGGCATGATATTGAAGTAGAAGATGATGTGACAGCATATTTACAATATCCTAATGGCGCTACAGGAGTATTTGTTACAAGTACTGCGGATTTTCCTGGGACTAATAGATTTGAAATAACTTTAGATATGGGAAAACTTGTATGTGAAAGTAGCAAATTAACACTTTACAAACTTGAACAGAGTGAACGTGAGGTTTGTTATACATCTAAAGAAGGATTTGCTAAACCTAAAGTAGAACGTATTGAAATAGAAACTGATGGAAAAAACCCACAACATATGGGTATAATATCGGCATTTGCTAAGAAAATTTTGAATGGAACACCATTAGTAGCTGAGGGTGCTGAGGGTATTANTGGATTAACATTATCTAATGCAATTCATCTTTCAAGTTGGCTTGAAAAAGCTATTGATTTACCTTTTAACGAAGAGTTGTTTTTAGAAGAACTAAATAAAAGGGTGGCAACCTCGAAAATTAAAAATACAGAGGCAGTCCATTTTGATACAGATAGTAGTTATGGCGTAAAATAATGAGAGGTGTATTTAGATGAGAAGTGCAATTGTAGGTTGTGGAGGAATTGCTAATGTACATGCATACAATATCTCTAATTTAGAAAATAATAATATTGTTGCATTTGCAGATATTAAAATTGAAAGAGCAGAGAAATTTGTAGAAGTTTATGGCAATAGTGAAAGTAAAGCATATCAAAGCTTAGAGGAAATGCTTTCAAAAGAGCAAATTGATGTTTTGCATATATGTACACCACATTATTTGCATGTTCCAATGGCTATTTATGCAGCTGAACATAAAGTAAATGTTTTTATGGAAAAACCAGTTGCAATATCCAAGGAACAATTTATTAAATTAAAGGCTGTAAAAAACAATGTAAAGATTGGTGTATGTTTTCAAAACAGATATAATAAAAATGTTCAAAAGATACATGAAATTTTAAAAAATGGTAAGGCTGGGAAGATATTAGGAGCTCGAGCATTTATTACATGGGATCGAGGAGAAAAATATTATACAGAGAGCGGTTGGCGGGGCACATTGAAAATGGAGGGAGGAGGAGTTTTAATAAATCAAGCAATTCATACTTTGGATTTGCTGGTTTATTTTCTTGGAAATCCTGTTGCAGTAGAGGGTACTATTATAAATCATCATTTGAAGGAAATCATTGAAGTAGAAGATACAGCGGAAGCATATATCCAGTTTGGTGATGTAACGGCAAGCTTTTATGCTACAAATGCATATTCTATGAATTCTCCTGTATTACTGGAATTAAATTGCGAAAATATGGTTATTAGAATGGAAGGCACGGAAGTTATTTGTATTTACCCGGATGACAAAAAAGAAATAATAGCATTCAATCAGCAACAAGTAGTTGGTAAAAACTATTGGGGAATTGGTCACGCACCTTGTATAAATGATTATTATGATTGTCTAGAGAATAATAAGTCTTTCCCAATAGGCATAGAAGAAGCATATAAAGCTATACAATTAATGTTAGGCATTTATGAGTCATCTAAAACTAAAACGGTAATAAAATTGGAGGGAATATAATGCAAACTGCAAATGGAATGAATTATGCTCCTAAAGGAAAACCTAATCCTGTTGTAAATAAAGGCGAATTTGTGTTTGCAGCAATTTCTTTAGAACATGGACATATTTATGGTATGTGTAACGGATTAATAGAGGCTGGTGGAGAGTTAAAGTATGTTTATGACAAGGATCCAGTAAAAGTAGAAAAATTCTGTGAAACTTTTCCTGATGTAATTGTATCTAAAAGTGAAAAATATATTTTAGATAACCCTGAAGTTAAGTTAATAGCTGGTGCTGCTATTCCATCTGAAAAATGTGATTTAGGTATGCGAGTTATGGATGCAGGTAAGGATTATTTCACAGATAAAACTCCACTTACTACATTAGAACAACTGCAAATAGCAAAAGATAAGGTAAAACAAACTGGTAAAAAGTACATGGTATATTATAGTGAACGTCTTCATGTCGAAAGTGCAGTTTTTGCTGGACAATTAATCAAAGATGGAGCTATTGGAAAGGTCATGCAAGTAATTGGACTAGGACCACATCGTATGGGGCCAACAAGTGATAGACCGGATTGGTTTTTTAAAAAAGAACAATATGGTGGTATACTTTGTGATATTGGAAGTCATCAAATTGAGCAATATCTTTATTATGCCGATGTTCATGATGCTACTGTAGTTAGAAGTCAAATAGCAAACTATAATCATCCAGATTATCCAGAATTAGATGATTTTGGTGACGCTATGCTTGTGGGAGACAATGGCACAACCAATTATTTCAGAGTAGATTGGTTTACACCGGACGGTTTAAAAACTTGGGGTGATGGCAGAACAGTTATTCTTGGTACTGAAGGATATATAGAGCTTAGAAAATATATTAATATTACTACTGATCAAGGTGCTGATCATGTATTTTTAGTAAACAATGAAGTAGAAAAACATTATGAAGTCAGTGGAAAAGTTGGATATCCTTTTTTCGGACAATTAATATTGGATTGTATAAATAGAACTGAAAATGCCATGACACAAGAACATGCATTTAAAGCGGCTGAATTATGTGTTAAAGCTCAAATGAATTCTTTTAAATTATTATAAAATAAAAGGTCGTCTTTCTGCTAGGTCATAGCTAAAAGGTGGCCTTAGAACATTCAGAAACTGATTCTTGTACATCTATGTTAGCTATGCGTTCTCAGGAGGTATAAGGTATGGTTGGATAAACGATGAATGCCAATTTATAAATGTCGTGTTATAAGTTTTTGTAGGATTGACGCGAATTTATGTATAGGTTTACAGATTGAAACAATACCCAAAAGGTAAATAGAATTTTTAAGAACAGGTGGGGGATTATATGAAATTTAATAATTCTGGATATCGGAAAAAACTAATAATTTTTGGGATATTACTAGGAACGATTCCTGTGATTTTCCTTGGAATATTTTCATACAATAAATCTTCAAGTGTAATACAAGAAAAGGTTAATGAAACTAACCTTCAAGTGCTTCAGCAGACAGAGATGAGAGTGGAAGAAAAACTTAAGTCTATTCAGTATTATTATTTTGTGATGGCAAATTCTATCACTATTAATAATTCATTAAACAAACATCTTACATATGATAATTATGATACTGTTGTTGACATTCAAAGAAGACTACTGGGAATACAAGCAACTCAAGATTCAATAGAAAATGTATGGTATGCCAACCTTAAGAATGACTGGGTTATTGGTAATGAAGGCATGAGTTCGTTAAGTGAGCAATTTAATACGAGTAAGTTAAGTAAAAGCATGTTAAACAGTGGAAATTCATTTTGGATCTGCCCAAAAAATGAAAAGGAGCTATTTACTATAAGTGAAAAGGACAGTTCAGGAAGCATTGAGGTTTATAAACCAGAGAATAATATAAATTTGATTATAAAATTGCCCCTAAATTCTAATGAACCTCAAGGGGTTTTAATAATTAAATTGCTAGGAAGTGAGTTTGTAAGGTTAGTGGCACAAAGTGGAAGATCAGATGAGATGTTTGTACTTGATGAAAATTACAATATAATTGTAAAGGATGGTAACACAATACTAGGCTCTAAAAATATGGATACCTTCATTTCTAAATTAAAAGGAGAAAAAGGATTATCTGGTTTTTATAATTCTGAGGTGGATAAGAATAATATAGGTGTTACGTACAGAAAATCTAGCTATAATGGATGGACTTATGTATCAGTTTATAAAACATCAGAGATTACAAAAGATTCAAGAAGTATTGGTATTGCAACCGTAGTGATTTGTGGTTTAATAGTGGTTTTTGTGATTATTTTATCGGTTTTTGGTTCCTCGATAATGTACACGCCTATCAAGAACATATACGATATTATAAGTATAAATATGGATACACTTAAAGTTAAACACCATAAGGATGAAATTTATTATATTGGTGAGGGAATAAACTCTTTAGTAACAAAACAAACTGAAATGACTGACCAAATAAAAAATCAGATGTTCATGTTAC
>JGI24143J45723_1000879_pt1 | contig 15140 bp, 6 predicted proteins | sample BarGraIncu00432A_FD_45723 | JGI IMG/M metagenome (IMG submission 45723)
CCCCGCGCCGGCACTGTGAGTTGATAAAAAACAAAGAAGACATGCGCCCGTGCCGCGTGATGGCTGAGTCGTATGCCAGCCAACTGGAGCTCGGGCTTTCCGCTATGTCAATCGTCGATGAGAGCGGCGAGCAAACGCTTTCGAGAAGTCGCATGACAGTCATCGGTTGAATCCGCAGTCTTCAGTGGGTACTCGGCAGCACGAGTCTGATCGCCCGCCTGGGGCAATGCCGCGAACTTAAGATAAAATACCATCTGTAACCTGTTGATTTGGTTAAGTTTTTTCTAAAACGTTGCAAAAAATGACTACTACTATGGCAACAAAATATAGGGTTAACCTTTAAGTCTTTCTTCTCCCAACTCACCGAGAGAATCTGCTCGACTGAGTTCGCTGCCGATGCACGGCACGCCTTATTTCCCAACGCCTTCACCCGCTCGCGCAAGCTGCCCTTGCCAAGCTTGATCGCAGCTTTGCTGTCCATGCGAGGTGCATCACAGCAAGTCATGCTCGACTCCTTCTTTGGCAGCCTGGGTGAAGATGGCGACCTCCATCGCGGCATGTCTGATCGAGGCTTTGCCAAAGCGCGTGATCGGCTTTCCTGGAACTCCCTGCAGCGTCTGAATGCCTTTGTCGTGCAGACGGCTGATTGTCTGGGTCTGGTTGAGCGCTGGCAGGGTCTGCGAGTTGTCGCGGCTGATGCTTCGGTCTTCTTTCCCGCAGTACGAGCCTGCGCAAATCTCAAAGGCTTTGCCGCAAGCCCCAATCAGCGACTCTTCAGTTTGTTTCTGCCCGGCGCTGAGCTGACCCTGTACGCACAGGTGCATGGTGAGCACACTGCTGAGCGTCAGATGTTGTTTGAGGCGCTGGCACAACTCGGTCCTGATGATGTGCTGGTGCTGGACCGGGGCTATCCGGCAACCTGGCTGGTGGCCTACCTCAATGAGCACAAGATTCGCTTTTGCATGCGTTGCGACAAGATCAATGGCTGGAAGGCCATGCGCGCCTTGCTTGACAGCGGCAATACTGAGGCAACGGTGGCGTTGAAAAAGCCCAATCATCAAGACGTCACCGACTACCTGTGCTCGGGGGCAGCGCCACAGATCAGGCTGGTGCGCCACGTCACACCTGATGGCAAGATATGGGTGCTGGCCACCAATCTGTCAGAGGTAGATTTTCCTGCAGAGGTGTTTGGCGATTTGTACCACCAGCGTTGGCGCATTGAGGAGTCGTACAAGCGGCTCAAGCACCGGGCCAAAATTGAAAGTGTCTCAGGGCTGACACAACATACGGTGCTGATCGATCTGTATGCCAAGGTGCTGGCAGATAACCTCAACGCGCTGGTTTGCATGGGTGCCAGCGAAGATGCGGATTTGGCCACCAGCAAACGACACTGCAATCGGGCCTATGCGGGTGCCTGTCTGCAGCGGCTGTTGCCGCGATTGGTGATGGGATTGGAATGTCTGGCGGCCTTGCTGGAGAAAGCCTTTGGTTTGCTTGGCGCAAATTCACACAAACGCAGAGCAGGTCGAAAATCAGCAAGACCAAATCGGCATGTCAAACCGCATCCGAGCATGGCTTACAAGGGGTGAGGCTTAAGTTCGCGGCATTGCAGCGGACCCCGGTTCAAACTCTAGACTTAACATTACAGCACCATCAAAGGTGGCGAATTTGTTCAAAAACCTGTTTCTCGCCAAAAAATGCCCAGTGCGGTGCGCAAGAAACGCATACCCGGCGAAGTCCATTTACCGGCAATAACAACTTTTCCTCTCCACGTATGACCGGCCATTTTGCCCGGGCTGCCAGCGGTCTTGAACGTAACCCGATAGACCGATTGTTCGGGGTAGATCAAGCCATTTTTCTCCCGCACCAAAATATTGCCGCCAAAGGTGCTTGAAAGTTGAGCGTCCGGGAGGGTTCGACTGGCGTCGGGATCGATACGCACCAACGTCAATGGCATAAAGGGTCCCTCCAGGCCTTCCGAGTAAAAGCGGGCTCTGTCCCCTTGGGTTACCCGTGCAATTTCATCTTCCTCCAGATAGGCAATGACTTGCTGCTCCTGGTCGGCGACCAGACGCGCCAATGGTTCTTGCGCACTGAGCCATACACCGGGGCGCAGCTCTAGGCTCACATCCCGTAAAACGCCATCAAACGGTGCTGTCGGGGCATACCGCAGCGCATCTGCCTGTATGCTGACCAGCTCGGTGTTGGCCGAAGTCAGTTGCTCTTGCAAGACCTGCCATTGAGACCGTTGTTCCGCATCGAATGCGCCGCTGGAGGCACCCCAACGCATGCGATCGGACTTGGCCTTGGCCGCCAGTTCACGGCTTTCAAGGTCGGGAGAGGCCAGTTGCAGCAACAAGGCGCCTTTTTTGACGTGACTTCCTTCGGGAAATGGCACCTTAACCACCTGTGCGTGAGGGGGTGCAAAAACTATAAATTGTTCTGCCGGTCGCAACAGTCCCTGAGTCGCAATCCGGGTGGGCCATGGCACGACAAACAGCACGAGCAGCGCCAGGGCAATCAAGCCACTGCGGCGCGCCCGGCGACTGGCACGCAGTGCAGGCCAGCGCAGTCGCCAAGCTTGAACTTCCCTATAGGGCGGCAGCAAGATGAACCAGCACATCTCCACCATAAACAACAAAATCCCCACCGCTTTGATGAAGAAGGCATAGACCAACGCCGCAATCCCCAAAAAAACCACCAAGCGGTAAATCCAGGTCGTGTAGGCAAAAAGAATCAGGCCCGTGTGCCGAGATTGGGGAAAAACCTCTGGAACCGGCTCCCCCAGCGCGAATAATCGCTCCCGCAAGTCCCATCGCGCCAAGGCGAACGCGCGGGTATGGAGATTGGGCATTCCTAACCAGTCAGACAGTAAAAAATAGCCGTCAAACCGCATAAATGGGCTGGCGTTGATGGCGATTGAGCTAACCCAGGTTGTCGTGGCCAGTAGAAACGCCAATGACTTTGGCGTGCCATCGGGCAACAGTACCCAGGCCAGGGTTGACCAGGCCGCAATTGTGAGTTCTGTCAAGATTCCGGCCGATGCCACTTGCATGCGCTGGCGTCGGCTGGTCAGCTTCCATACTTCGTTGGTGTCGGTGTAAGCCATGGGCCAAAGGACCAAAAATGCCACACCCATGGTGGGCACCCGGCAACCGAATCGTTTGGCCGTACAGGCGTGCCCCAGTTCGTGCAAAGACTTGACTGCGATCAGGGCCAAACCGTAGCTCGCAAGTCCATTCCAACTGAACATGTCAACCAACGTCGTGGTGAAACGATCCCATTCGCGGTAAACACCAAGGATACCCAGCAACAGCACCACGGAGCTGAGCATCCAGAACTGCCTAGAGAAAAAAAGATCCAGCGAGCCTGCCCACCGGTTCAGCCAGCGATCGGGCTTGATCAGGGGTATGCGAAAGAACAGGTAGTTGTGCAGCAGCCACTCCCAGGCCGTCCCTTTTCGCTTTTTCATCATTTGAGCAAAAATTACCGCACTACCTGCAGGAGGATGTAGCAATTGGTTATCCTGCAAAAAACGGATGACGGCCTCTACATCGTGCACTTCAAAGTGCAGGGTGGTTTCCATGCAAATCGCGTCAGCAATGGCCATGGGGTCGGCCAGTCCCCAGCGCCGCAGAACCTCGAAAGTTGGCCAGTCGATCTGGAAATACTGGTTGCGCACCGGGTCGTGCAGCGTGTAGGACGGCTGTCCATCGGCCAATGCCGGACCTGGCAATAAGGCCAGTTCTTCTCGCAGGGGGGGCAGCGCCATTCAGACCCCCACAGTTTGTCGTATGGTGGCCAATGGTCGGCGCAGCACCCAGTAAATGAGTGGAACCCAGTCGCCGGAGAGTTTGGCCGTGCCCTTCAAGCCGATTCGCTGGTCCGTGTGAGTATCCAGCGCCGCGCGCATCCGATAGGCGTAAATGCCGTTCGGGCGCGACACTGCGTCATACGAAACGTAGCGCACTTTGCCTGTGATGGATGAGAAAGGACTGGACGCCAGGTACAAGCTCACCGCAGCGCCTTCGGGCAAGGGAATAGCATCGCCCAAAGGTAGCCATGCTTCGATTTCCACATCGCCTGGTGCGGCAATGCGCATGACACGCTCACCGGTTTGAACCGGTTTGCCAAGCCACTCCGCAGGCTCATCAAAGAGCGCAATGCCGTCCTGCGGGGCCAGCACCCGAGAGCGCTCCAACTGCTCGTTGACATAACCCGCTTCGGCGCGCTTTTCTTCTATTTTCCCCAGTTGGCTGGCTAACGAAGCTTTGGACTTACTTTCTGAAAGTGCCTGCTGGGCAATCTGACGATATTCGGTTTCAGTTGTCGCCAGAACTTGCGCCGCCACATCACGGTGTGCAACCAGTGCCGCTTCATCAAAATTAAAAAGAAGCTGCCCTGTTTTGACAATTTGGTTGGGACTCACATGAAACTGCCCGATGACGCCATCCAGTGGCGCACGAATGACCGCTGCGTTGGCTGGAACGAGTTCTGCGGGAGCCAGTATGGTCAACCGTACGGGAAATATAAGTACCACTATGACGCCAATAGCAATGCGTAACCGAGGCCGCTTCCAAAGCGGTAAATCCGAGCGCGGCGCCAGTCGTTCCCTTATATTTTTGGCAACTCGTCTCCAAGACCAATGTGTAGGATCATGCTTGGCGCGCCAGGCATGATGCCAAGTCTCAACCCACTCCTGCAACAGCGCAATGGCATCGTCCGGCCACGGCTGATCGGCAATGAACAACAGGGCACCTCTGCCGGGTTGCTCAGACTCTCCCCCTAGGGGTAGCCAAAGGCCATATTCTGGCAACCAATCCGACCATTCCTGCGCCAAATCTGGGGGCAAGTCCCGCGCAGTGACGGGGCAGGCACTGCCACCGCGCGCCTGCATGACCTTGCACAGAGAATTCAGCCAGTGCACGTAGGGTGCATTGGCCTCCGGCTGAACCACGCCCGACAATGCCCTGACGCCACCATCCGAAAACCAAAGTGCGGCCTGCCGATAGGGTGCCAGTGCATGCGTCTCATTGACCGCCAAAAATGCCAACTCATCAGCGCTTTGCGCCAACCGGGCCTGATGGGCCAGACTGAAAAGCAGAAGGAGCTTGTTTTGATCCAGTGTTAGGTTTGACACTTATGCTTGCCTATGCGTCTGCGTGTGCGCCAGTCGCTCAAGAGCGGCCATGTGCCGGATTTGGGCAGGGCGATGTGCCCCCATCCGAATTTGATCCGTCAGACCTAGGCGCCCTATTGGGCGTACCTTTTCTCCTGCATGCAACTTGATCCGGAATATGGTGGAGGCTTCGCGCCCATCGGAGTCGCGGGCAATGACTTTCACGTCCAACTCGTTCGGGCTTCCAAAAGGAGCGAAGCCTTCAAAAGTGCCGGTTGTTGCATTGAAAATAAGCCACGATGGCAGCGGCCCACCATCCGTGCGTACCGCAACAATCCGCACAACCGCATTCTCTTGCGTGTGCATGAATGCATCTGCAGGTAACTGGAAGCGAATAAATGTGCCAGTATCAAAGTCCTGATCTGGCACGCCGTGGAAACGGAATAACCCGGGCTCTGCGGCCTTGACTACTGCAATTCGTGTCGCCCCTTCAACACCACTGGTTAGTAAATCATCGGGACTTGACCGGTGCAGACATAAATTCTCGAAGAGATTCAGGTCTGGTGCTGGGCCTCGGCCTACTTCGTCCACCACAGGTAATGGCGACACTGTAATAACGGGTTGCACATCTGGCGCTACGGGTGATGTAGATGCAGGGGGACTCAAAGGAACGGGGTTCACCGTTAACTCGGCGGCACTGGTATCGGTGCTGACGTTGCCCGCCACGTCGGTCGCTTTGGCAACTACTTCGAATACTCCGACAGCAAGCGTTTGTCTTGCGACCGCCAAATTCAGCGTCCAGGTATTGCCGCTGGCAACCAGCGCTGAATCGACGCCCAGTGTGTATGTTTTTCCATCAACTGTTACGGTAAACCCGCCCACCGCGTCAGCCGGGTCAAACGTGCCGCTAATTGTGGGCTGGGTCAGAACCGTTGATTTTGCATCCACCGTTGGCTTGGCAGGCTCTGTGGTGTCGATAACAAAGCTGCCCACCGTGCTGGTGTTGGCCGCAAGGTCCGTGGCCTTCAAGGTATAGGTGCCGTCGATCACGCTGGCTGCGTTGCCGGTGGCCACGCCACTGGCGTAAGTGCCAAACGGGTCGACTGCGCCACCCGCGATGGCATCGACCAGCGTCACCGTGTAGGTGCTTGTGGGCACATCGTAGGCCACTGTGTACTGCGTACCTTCAGCCAGTGCCGTGGTGCCATCGGCTCCGAGCAGGCTGATGGTCAAACCGGCTTCGCCAGTGAAGGTCACTACCGGGTGGCCGTGGCCAGTGGTGGTGTCATTGGGGCCGGTGTCGGTGGCTGGGGTGATGTCAATCGGGCCCAGACCGGGCGCGGTGCCAGGTGCGCTGGTGTCGATCACGATGGTCTGGGTGGCGGGAGTGCTATTGTTGCCAGCAGCATCTGTAGCGACTGCAATCAGGGAATAGTTGCCTTCAGCTAAAGCAGCGTTGGTGCGGTCAATGCTCCAGTTACCACCGATGACTGTACTGCCAGCGAAAAATACTGTCGCATTGCTTGCGTCCTTGAGCGTCACGAGCACGGTACTGCCAGCCTCAGCCGTGCCGCTGAAGATCAGTGTGGTGTCGTTGGTGATGAAGTCGGCAATGCCACTGTCGGTGGTGATCGAAGTGATTGCCACTACTGGCGCGGCTGTGTCGATGGTGGCGGCGTACTGCGCCGACAGCGCGCTGACGTTGGCCGCCGCGTCGGTGGCGGTGGCCGTGACCTGGTAGGTCGTGCCGTTGGTCAGCGTGGTGCCGGTGTAGTCAAAGCTCCAAGCGCCCGTGCCGTTGGCGGTCGTGGTGCCCATGTTCACCGCGTCTACGTACACGGTGACGGTGCTGTTGGCTTCGGCCGTGCCGCTGAAGATCAGCGTGGTGTCGTTGGTCAGGTGGTCGCCCACCGTGCCGCTGTCGCTGCTGATGGCGGTGACCACCGGCGCTGAGGGAGGGGTCGAATCGATCACCAATTCACCCGTCGTGACGTCATTGGTGAAGTTCCCGGCCGGGTCGTGAGTCGTGGCGGTGACGTTGTAGATTCCGTCCGTCAAGGCGTTCGGTATCGGGATAGTCAAACTCCAGTTGGTACTGGTGCGGGAGAGATTGCCGTCGCCCTCGGTGTACATGACATTATTGACGGTGACCGTCAGGTATTCGTTGGCGGCGACGAAGGCGGTGCCAATGATGGTTGGAGTGGTGTCATTGGTGATCTGTGGGTGAACGGTGACAGTAGGCGCCGTCGGCGGTGTCAGATCAACGGTCAGCTCATTAGTGGTGATGTCGGCGGTGACATTGCCGGCTGCATCGGTGATCTTCGCTGTAACCGGATAGGTCATTTCGATCAGTGCGTTGCCACTGGGAATGGTCAGGCTCCAAGTGTGGTTCCCACTGTTGTAGCTCAGATTGCCGTCACCTGCGGTGTAGGTAACATTGTTGACGTCGACGGTGAGCATCTCACCAGCACCGACGGTGGCAGCGCCGGTCAATGTCGGCGTGGTGTTGCTGGTGTACAGGGTGTTAACGCTAGGCGGCGCGGGCGCAGTGCGATCAACCGTTACCGAGTAAGGATCGGAGTTGGGGCCGACGCCGATTTCGGCGACTACATTGAGGGTGCCGTCGCCTTGAGCACTGATGGTGCCGCTGGGGATGGTCACGATAGCTTTGCCAGCCGTGATATCGGCGGCTTGCAGGGTGTAGTCGAACGCAGTCTGGCTGCCCCAAGTGACGTGGAGGACGTTGCCGGCGATTGCGCCAGTGTTGGTCAGACTGACTACAACCTGTGTGCCGTCAGCTGCTTCGGCGGCATTGATACTGCCGTTGTTGCTGTTCTCGGGTACGTCAGTAATAACGGGAGGAACCGCTGCGGCGGTGGTGAAATTAAGCGTAGTGGCATCAGCGATGCCAGCGTAGGTCAGTCCCGCAGTGTTGTTGACTGCTGTGTTGGCGATCTGGATGTAATAGTCAGTGCTTGCCAATAGGTAGCTATTGGGGTTCAACGTGACGCCTGTAGTGCCGTTGAAGGTTGCCGTTCCACCGTGATCTCCCACTCCAGTGGCGACGTCAAAGCTTTCAATCAGCACATTACCCGTTGTCTTGTAAAGACTCATAATGCCCGTGCCAGCGGTGACGTTCTCGTTGAAGGTGAGGACGATATTGCTAGTGACTGGGACTGAGCCGACGCCGAGCCCGACCTCGTCTACCGGGTTGCTGGCGGTCAGAGTCGGCGGAGTGAGATCGACGACGATGGTCTGACTGGCTATGGCCGAAACGCCGTTGTCGGCCGTGAGCGTATATGTACCCGCAGCCAGCGAGGTGCCTTGATAGTCGTAGTGCCAGTTGCCGCTGCCATCACTGCTGGTGGTCCCCAAGAGTATGCTATCGAGGTAGATGTGAAGTGGTTGCGATATCCCTGCTGTGCCGTTGAAAATCAGTGTTGGGTCGCTGGTGATGAAGTCAGTCGCAGAACTGCCGGTGTCACTGGAGATACTGGTGATGGTTGGCGCGCTGGTGTCGATGGTGACAGCGTATTGAGCAGATACAACGCTGGTGTTGTTCGAGGCGTCCTTCGATGTGGCAGTGACCTGATAGGTGAGCCCGTTAGTCAACGGGTGTACGGTGTAGTCAAAGACCCAGTTACCGCTGCCGTTAGCCGACGTTGTGCCGATGGAACCGCCGCCAATGAAAACCTCGACAGTACTATTTGCTTCGGCTGTGCCTATGAAAAGCAGCGTCGTATCACTGGTGATGTGCTCGCCGATGATGCTGGTGTTGCCTGAAATGTCTGTGACTATTGGTGCAGCGGGCGGGTTAGTATCGGTGACGATAACAGTGGAAACGGCAGGGGTGGCGACAACGCCGGCGAGGTCAGTTGCGGTAAACGAGAAGGTACGCGCTCCGGTGGTGAGGAGCGTGGCGGTATTGCGGTACTGAATGTCTTGGACAATGCTCTGCGTCTGAGCGGAGGTAAAGTCCCCACCGCCGTGCGGAGTCAGGGTGAATATCGTATTGGAATAGGCGATGTCGACGTGAATGGTGCCGCCGCTCATCGAAATGTTGTTCTGCACACCGGAACTACCGTTCGCCAGCACATCGACACTGCCGAAGGTCAGAATTTCGTTCGTGCCGTCTTGCAAACCGCCGACCTGGAGATTCAGCTGCGTGATGCTGTTGGATGCTTCGACTACGGTTGCGGCATCAGCGTTGTTATCCAGACTCACGGTGAGGCCGTTGACGCTGGTCGATGTGTAATTGCGCGTCGTACTGTCGCTAGGCGCAAGGTCGATCACCGGGGCGGTAGTGTCGATGATGAAGCCGTCCGAAGCATCGGTGGCCAGCGCGTTGTTTGAAGTGTCTTTGATGACGGAGCCGATGGTATGGTTCAGCGTCAGCACATAGACGCCAGCCGGGCTGGTCACACTGGATAGATCGAGTGTGTAGGCCGTGCCGCTGCCAGAAACAGTCAGTCCAGTGAGGCTGACCGCGCTGCCATCGCGGGTCAGACTGAAATCGTTGATATTGACGCCGGTGACGATTTCGTCAAAATTGACATTGACTATGCCGACGGTGGTGTGGCGAGGATTAGGCGTGGTAGGGGTGATGATCACCGTCGGCGGCGTGACGTCAGGGCCCTGGATAATGATGGCGTAATCCTCGACTTCACCGTCCATCAACGGGCCGAAAGAGCGCGTATCTATCGCTGCAGCACCGGTTCCATGCCCGTCGTGTACAGCATCTGCTGCCCAACCTGCGGTGGGGGAAGCAATGCGAAAGCGGGAATAAGTTGTCGTTCCGGCGGTTACCGCAGACATGCCGGAAATCCCCGTCCAAGTCAGCGTGACAGTGCCGTTATTAGTGCCGGCGGCAACCGAAACGGAAGCGGCTTCGTTCGCTTCGAAGATGCCGTCGTGATTGAAGTCGACCCAACCGACCAGCGTAGTTGCCGAAGCACCGAGGTTGGTTGCAGAGACATCGACGCTGTACGAGGTCATGTTCGAGCGCAGTGCGCTGAATGAGGCGATACCGTTATTGATATCAGCGGAATTAGCGTCAGACTCGGCATTGGGCGCGCTGCCCAAATAGGTAAAACTGTTCAGCTGGCTTGAGCGGGCACCGTTATCAGCCAAGTTAGTCTTATAGGTATCACCGGCGACGATGGCATTGCCGAAGTCTAGATTAATAGTGACAATACGTGCGGCATCGCCGGAAGTGGGCAAGGTGCTTCCTGTATAGGTTACAGAAGTGGAAGCAAGACTGGGAGAAGCCGGGTTTGAGATGTCGAGACGGTTAATTACCGGGTTGGCACCACCTGAAGTGAAATAGAAGAAACCGTTTTTGTCAAAATATTGCATCGGGAAACTGGTGCCGGTGCCGCCGGTAATCGCACCCAGAGTCGTTGTCAAGCCTGTCGTCGGGTTAATCCGGTAGAGACTGCCGGTGGCTGCATAGATCATGCCGTCCACCGGGTTAAAGGCCATGTCCACTGCCCCAAAGTTGCTTACCGTCAGCGGCGCCAGCCAGGTCAGGTAGGTGGCCGATGTCGGATTTAAATCAAAGCGATAAATTTTCGTGCCGGAATATTGATAGATAACACCGTCTGGGCCAACGTCGGCAGAATTCAGCGCAGCGGCTGGTGGCATATTGCCCGTACCGTTGTAGGCAGCTGACATCGCGGTCATAGTACCGTCTGCATTGATTCTGACAATCTTGAAGGTGGTGTTGTCCGAAGCATAGAGATGCCCATCGACCGGGCTGAAGCCCATTCCGTTCAACGTGTCCGTAGTGATTGCGGAATATAAGGTAGTGATGGTGCCCATGACCAGATTGACGCCATACAGATTACCTGAGCCTACCAGGTAGGCTGTAGTCGTATCGCCCAACGAGAATGCAGGTCCCAGCACGTGCATGGTGCGCGTTGCTGCGGTCGCGCTGAGCTGGCCGTCGTTGACCGTGACGGTGATCGTACGATTGGTGTCGAGGGCTGCACCGGTGGTGTTGGCGAAGCGAATTTGTGTCAGTGCGGTCTGATAGTCCACCAAGATGGCGTGACCACTCAGTGTCAGTGCGCCTGTGCTGGAATTGTAAGCACTGGCCGTGATGCCGGTCGGCAGTGAACCCGAGATGCTGAGAACGTCGGTGGCGTTCATGTTGGTGGTGATGGTGATCGTCGCTTTTTCGAGATAGGTATCGTCGGCGTCGGTCAACGTCGGCGTGCCGCTGAACACCGCCACCGCTGCATCGCCCTTGCTATACCAAGTGGAGCCAGAAACGCCGGTGATAACCGGCGCGGCATCGCCAACATTGGTAATGTTGCTTACGGCATGGCTGATATCGGTTGCCGCGTCATTGCCAGCCTTGTCCTGGATAGCGTGCAAGTCATCTCCGGGAGTCGGGTCGGTGTAGCTGACGGTAATGACGTGACCACTGCCAGCACCGACCGGGTTGGCCAGCGTGAGCGTCACGGTTTTGGCGGTAGCGTCGACCAAGACGCCGGTGACACCGCCGGTGACCGCCGTGCCATTGTCGTAAACCGTGAATGCACCAGGAGCAGCCGTGTTGACAGCGTCCAGACTGGTGGATTCGGTGTAGGTTAATGTCACGATAATATCGCTTGCCGTCACGCTGGCGATGGTCGGAGCGGTGCGATCGATGATCAGAGCCACCGGCGACGAAGTACTGGTGTTGCCGGCCTGATCGCCAGCTGTTGCGGTCAGGTTGTAGGTACCCTCGACCAGGGTGGTGCCGGTGTAGTCAAGCGTCCAATTGCCGCTGCCATCTACCGAAGCGCTGCCGATGGAATGACCGTCCTTAAATACCTGTACGATGTTGCCAATGTCGGTGGTGCCGGTGATTTTCAGGTTTTGCGTACTGGTGATGAAGTCGCTCGACGAGGCTCCGGTATCCCCTTGCGCATTGGCACTATTCAGCAGGCCCGTGATAACGGGCGTGCTGATGGCGTGGTCGATGGTGTAGGTCTGGTCAGTACTGGCGTTGCCGCCGATCGGATTGCTGTAGAGCAATGACTCATTGGTGGCGATGCTTTTGATACCGCTGGCGCCGTTCGCTATCGTAGTGTCGACGTCCAGGTTGAGCGTGCCGGTGGTGCCAGCAAGCCCGCTGACCTGAATGTCGTACTGGGTGCCGTTGCTATTTACCACGGAGGTGACCAGTTGCACGGTGGCGCCACTCACCGAGCCAGCAGCAAACGTGAAGTCGGTGCCCACCACATTGGTGACTGCCTCGCTAAAGGTCACGCGAAAGGTGACTGAATCTGCGTTGGTGGTGTCGTAGCTAGGCGTCTGGCGCACGATTTGGGTAATGCTGGGCACGCCCAAAATACCGTCATACCCAGCCTGGGCTGCGGCACTTAGCGCAGACGCCACGCCGATGGATTCTGTACGTGCTTCCAGCACCCAATTGCCCCCGCGCGCGGCACTACCTGTGGCATCTGTCGATGCGGCAACCCCTGCCCCGGTGATTTCGCTCAATCGGGTGGTGAAGTCGATGCCAGCCTGCCCTTGAGCAATGTTGCAGCCATAGAGCAAAATGTCACCCTCGGCGGTGAGCGATGAACCGATGGTGGTCAGTTGGCTTTTCAAGCCGGTCAGCGTATCGGTGGAGAGAACGCTGCTGCCTATCTCTGCGATGCCGGAGGCGCCATGGCCAAAGACGTGAATCGCAGAAATATCGTGTTGCCCTTGTAAGGCAGCCAGCATGCAGTCAATGCCGTTTTCGTTGGCCTGGACCAAAATGACTTCAACCCCGGGGCGAATACCACTGACCAGGCTTTGCCAGTTGTCCAGGCGCGTGTCCACAAAGGCAATTTCCCTGGGCGCAGGGGCGACTCTTTCTATTACCAGAGGCAAGGCCGCTACATCATGCGATACATCGTGTTGAACGGCATCCACTACCGTCGCCATGGCAGCACCATCAAACATCAAGCGCGGCTCTAGTGCCAGTGGCGCCGGTCCACGTCGCGTTAACTGGCGCGCAGGTTTTTTGGGGATGGCGTTGGAGTGGTTCTTGGGACCATAGGTAGTCATGGTGTACATCCAGAAAAAAATGCGACAGTTATTTGGAATTTGCGGGTGGGGCCAGCGTGACGCGACCACTCATGCCTGCAATGAGTTCGGGGAATCGACCATCAATGGCGGCGGACAGCTTGATAGACTGGCTCACCGGGTCCACGCGCGCACCAATGCGCTGAATTTTGGCGGGGTAACTTTTGCCCGTCTCGTCAATCTTGACCTGAAAACTGTAATGAGGGCGAATCCATGCCATCCAGGCGGAAGGCACAATAAACTCCAACTCCAGCACGGAATCATCCAGGATCTCCAACAAGGCTTGGCCGGGCTGCACGTATTGTTGCTCGCGTACCTTTTGTTCAGCGACACGGCCAGAAAAGGGCGCTGCAATTGCACACTTGCTGATCAACGCCGAGTTGGAAGACACTTCGGCCTTGGCCTTGATGACTTCGGACTCGGAGATTTGCAGTTCAACCTTGCCCACTGAGTTGAGTTCATTGAGGCGCACATTGGCATTCCAGGTCTGCTCCGAGGCATTCAACGCAGCCCGCGCCTTGTTAAGTTGTGCCTGCTGCAGTGCACAGTCCAGTGTGACCAGGGTTTGTCCGGCGCGAAAGCTCCCGCCTTCTTGCACCGTCAAGCGGTTGACCTTGGCCCCAATTTCAGCGGCCAGGGTGGTGTAGCGGCGCGGCAAAAGCTGGGCGCGGATTTCGCGATTCTCCAGCGCCGGGTTGGTCGAAACCGTGGTGGGTGCTGCCAGCACACGGGCGGGCAAGTCTGCAGCACTCGCCAGCCCGATCACGCCAGCCCCCGCAAGGGCCAAAAGCGCGTTGCGACAGGCTATCTTTCGGAGACCGTGCCAAGACATGGGGTGGTGGCTCATCACCGTGGCGACACGGGTGCGCTTACCTCGCGAACGATTTTCCAGTGCCCATCCATCTGGCTCCAGTTCAGCGTTTTTTGCACGACGTCCCGATAGTCCGAAGCTTTGTAGGTTTGTTTGAACTGCGTAGTCGCTTGCTGCGGGCTCTGCACAGTGATCCCCAGATCAGCGACATCCACCTGCACGTTTTTTGCTTTGCCTATAACCGCAGTGCGTTTACTGGTCCACTGACTCCGATTGACACCATTGGGCGGGGTAAAGTTGTCAGCGTAAGCACCGAGGTAACCTTTTACATCGCGCTGGGTCCATGCTTTGATCCAGGCCGTCAGGGCTCCGGCAACTGCACTTTTGGCATCAATTGGTACTGCTGGAGCCTGCACGGGTTGCTGTGATGGTGACTTGACCGATGTGCTGGTAGTACTGGACGGGACAACTGGTTTTGTCTCGCGCGGTGCCACGGGCAAGTTTTCGCCCCATTGCTGCAGGGAGATACCAATTTTATTCGCCAACTGGTCCAGCGGCATGTTCTGGCTACCTTCCTCCACGGGGTCCATGCCCAGGGTGGCTTGCAATTTGCTGGAGGCTGCGTACACCTGCGCCAGTGCCTGGTAACGACGGAGTTGACTCAAGATGGCGCTGGTTTGATTGGCCACGCGGTCCAGCTTGGTCATTGTCTGCACCGCCTCTCGCTTGGCCGCATGTTCGGCAATATCGACATCCACATTGGCGATGGCATCTGCACGCTCAAACAGGCGTACCGAGTTGCCTAGCTGTTGGTGAGCCAAATGCACTTGGGTCATCACCCGCATGAGCGTTGCCATGCGTTGCTGGTTGGCTAAATTCACGCCGGCTTCTGCCATTCGGCGTTGGGCGGGACCCGAGAGCAAGTTCAGCAGGTTCAAGGAAACCTGGACACCCGCTTCGTTCCACCGCTGGTTGATGAGGTAGCTGTCGTCAGATCCCCGCATTGCGTAGCTGAACGAGATGCCTGGGAACATACGTGCCATCACGCGGCGGGTTTCCTGGTGGGCAATCCGGGTGTTGTAGTGGGCCTCGCGCAGATCAGCGTTCTGGGCAATGGCCAACTCCTCCAACTGCTCGACGGGGGTG
>JGI24143J45723_1000882_pt1 | contig 15117 bp, 16 predicted proteins | sample BarGraIncu00432A_FD_45723 | JGI IMG/M metagenome (IMG submission 45723)
CTTCAACGAGGTCGATACTCTGTAATTCTGTGACCGATGGGATTGGATCGAACCCCAAAAGCTTTGTTCCTTCAAGTGGTGTATTAGATGTAGTCATGTATGTATTTTGTCATACATTTGCTATACTGTCATATATGAAATCATTAAGTCTTAGCAAACCACACGTTATTATCATGGTGGGCATCCCAGGGTCGGGCAAAAGTTTTTTTGCTGAACATTTTGCCGAAACATTTAACGCTCCAATCGTAAGCTCCGGACGATTGCGCCAAGAACTCTTCGAAGAATCAACCTATGACAGCGACGAACAAGCGACAATCCGTCGTATCAGCGACTATATGCTAGAAGAACTCCTTAAAACTAATCGTACGATTATCTTTGAAGGTTCCGCCGACACGCGCACAGACCGCCAAGAGATTGCCAGAAAAGCCCGTGCTACCGGTTACGAACCGCTCTTCGTGTGGGTACAGACGGAATCAGTTACTGCCAAGCTACGCGTCCAAAAAGCCCTCAAAGACAAAACCACTATTCTTCCTAGTCAATTCGATATGATCATTAAGCGTTTTTCAGCTCCTCATGCCAGTGAAAAAGCAGTTGTCATCAGCGGCAAACATACGTATGCCAGCCAGTTAAAAATTGTCCTCAAGCGCCTGGTTGAACCACGTATCGAAATTATCGAGAATCAAGCGCCTCCCGCCCGACCGTCAGGGAATAGAACCATTGTAGTTCGCTAAGGAACCTTCCGTCATGCCTATCATTCAAGATGAAGAATTTGGCAAAATAACCATTCGCCGTAGTGCCCGTGCCACCCAAGTACGGGTTCGCATCGGTCCGGACGGCACACTGCGCGCCTCACTCCCACTCTATGCGCCGATCTTTCTTGTCAAGCGACTGTTAAAATCTTCCCGAGAAGAGCTGCGCCACATGTTTACCCAGGCACAGCCCGATGAACAATACACCGACGGCATGCGTATCGGTAAAAGTCACACCTTAATCGTGAGACAGGGCACCTTTGCGATGCTCAAGGTCACGAGGCATGGACAACAAGTTATCGCGCAACTTCCCAGCGGACAGACGCTGGATGATCCAGACGTCATCCGAACCATCAGAGACGTTATTATTAGCGCCTTGCGGCTCGAGGCAAAAAGCTACCTACCGAAGCGTTTGGCTTTTTTGTCAGAAAAATACGGCTTGCAATATAATAACGTCCGTTTTTCTCATGCCAGCGGCCGATGGGGAAGTTGTAGCAGCGCCGGCACTATCAGCCTGAATATCGCCCTGATGAAATTGCCATTTGAACTCATCGATTACGTCATTATTCACGAACTTTCACACACTAGGCATATGAATCACAGTCAGGAATTTTGGGAACTTGTCGGCAGTATCAATCCGGCGTATCGCAGCCATCGCCGTACGCTCAAATTAGAAAAACCATCTATATAAACTTTCTGTCCTGGTCGTGTATACTTAAGCATAAGATGTATAAGGGTGGATCCAGTTACACGACGCAATCAGCGAAAATCATTCGGTATGCTGGCTTATTAGTGCCTATTATTCTTGTTGTATATGGCTTTTGGATTAAAGCGGGTTACGTTGACTCACCGCAGTACTTTAGTGATTTAAGTTTTTTTGCATTGTCTTTTTGGTGGATAGTTATTGGCATCATTCAACTTATATACCCGAGTAAGACAAAAAAAGATTCAGCCTTCCGTCTGATTGCCCACCACTTGCTCGCAGCCGGTTTTTTGTTATTCGTCACTGGTGTTGCTACGCCTTTTGTTGCGCTTTGGATAATATTGCTATTAGCCTCCAATACGTATTTTTCGCGGAACGGCCTCAACCTGAGTATTTTATGGTTTATCGTGGTCGTTGCGATTGATATATCGTTTTGGCATAACATCTCTGCCACGATTGTCGCCTATGACCTAATTACGCTAGTTGCAATCATTTTGAGCGGATTGGTCACACTGAGCATTGCGCTATCTCACGAGGTTAATCATGCCGAACTTTCGAAAAGTAAGCAACAAGAAAGCCTGCAACGCGATAGAGTCCTGACAATCGTTAATAACCTAGCCGACGCGGTCCTTAGCACCGACATGAACGGTATTATTCGCGTCTATAATGCCGCCAGCCTCAACCTGCTCGACACCAACGACAGCTTAAACGGCCGACATATCGACGAGGTCCTAAAACTCGCCGATCAATCTGACGCCCCCGTTAGTTTATTCAAGCAATTACAGACGACGAAAAGCGCCTTGACTCGAGACGACCTTAACTATATTTACGACGACGGCGAAGAGATCCGCTTGGAAGTTACATCGTCACCGATACGAAGCAGCTACAGCCGCTCGAAAAAAAGCGAAACCCATGACGGCTATATCGTCATTATGCGAGATATTACAAAATCCAAAAGCCTCGAAGAAGAGCGCGACGAATTTATCAGCGTCGTCAGCCACGAACTTCGGACGCCGATTACAATCGTCGAGGGAACGATTTCGAACGTCCAAGTTATGATGAAGCACCCTGATATTACGCAAACCATGCTCACCGATGCGATTACTATGGCTCACGACCAGATTGTCTACCTGGCCCGCATGGTCAACGACCTAAGCACACTCTCGCGTGCTGAGCGCGGCGTAGCTGACGCGCCCGAAGATATCGATGTGCGTGAGCTTATACACAAACTACACGACGAGTACAACAAGGAAGCTGCCGCTAAAGGCCTGCACCTAAACCTGGATTTGAGTTCAACGCTCGGTCACGTCTATACCAGTCGTCTGTACCTGGAAGAAATGCTACAAAACTTTATCACCAATGCGATTAAATACACCAAAGAAGGCTCGATTACGATTACCGTCAAACAATCACTTGGCATCGTAAAGTTTGCCGTGAAAGATTCGGGTATCGGAATTAGCAAATCCGACCAGACGAAAATCTTCCAAAAGTTCTATCGAAGTGAAGATTATCGAACGCGCGAAACAACTGGCACCGGCCTTGGCTTGTACGTTGCGACGAAATTGGCTCACAAAACAGGTACCCACATTGAATTCACGAGTCGCCTTAACCACGGTTCAACGTTCTTTTTCAGCCTGCCTGTTCAAGCCAAGAAATAACCAAATCGACAATAAAAGCGACGGTTAGTATGTGACGACAGATTTCTTTGGTACAGCAACAGGACGACCCTTCCAAACAATGCTGTGACTCAGATGGCGATAGATACTAGCAATCAGAACGATACACTCTTGGGCAATAATGTATGACCACATTATCCCACCAAGCCACCAGCCTTTCTGCCAAACCTTATCAAGGTACAAACCGTAGAGCGCGCTAAAGACACACAACTGCCATAAAGCTATTGTCTGCAAGAGAGACCAACCATCAAAAAGGCCAGCGACGAGTATGAAGAGCGGCAGATTAAGGATTATCAATCCGACGAGTGCCAGCAAATTACCAATCAATCGACCGCCCAGGATCGGGTACAACAGGCGGATACTTGTTTGAACTTGTGACAGCCATTTCTTCTCGTAACTTACGCCAAGCAGGGGAGTGCCGATGATAAAACGATAGTTGTTCAAAAGCGAAAGGCTAGCCGCCAGTTTCGCTTCGGGCTGAACATCGCTCTTATACGTCTCGAATCCACCGAGCTGAGTACTTAACGTGTGACGATGTATCATCCAGGCACTACTGGCTACCGCGGGGGCAGTCTTGCGATGGAGGATTAATTCCCAAAAATAGCGTAACGTACCAAATACAACACTGGTCCGCCAGCCGTCTTGACGACGTGGCAAGACAGAAATCATCGAAACCTTCTCTTGCTCGATATATGACACCAATTGTCCGATAGTATCTGGGAGAATCTGCGTGTCGACATCGATATATAGAATATAGGTACCACTGGCTTCATCCAGTAACCCCTGCAGGGCATTGTTTTTACCAAGCCAACCGTCAGGCAAGGGCGTTCCCTCGACAAAACGAACCCCGGCGTGAGCAAAAGCCTTAATAAGGGTTGACGTATTATCGGCCGAGTTGTCGTCAAGCACAATAATCTCTAGTTTCGGGTAGCTACTACTAATAACACGCTCCAGACACTGTGTCATAGCGTGTGTCTCGTTGCGAGCCGGAATACACACACTGACACTCGGCAAATCTTTCAGCATACTGGGGGCGCTTAGGAGCTTCTTCATTTTGAAGTGTTTAAAAGCAAACATCAGTTTCCAGGCAAAAAATACACTCGTAAGAGTGAGGAGAACATACAGGCAATAGGCAGTAAGCTCAAGCATCTACGTATATGATACCACGCTTGACGAAAGGTGTGGGACCAGGTATAGTACTACTTGACAGTCTGCAACAGCAGGCTTTTTATATTGGGAGTAACTACGTGGCAACCAAAGCAAAAAAACCAACCTCGAAAAAGGCACCAAGCGCAAAGGCAGCAACAACTGTCACGCGTATTAAAGCTATTGAAACAAAGGCCAGTAAAGCCGCTGCGGCCGCAGCCGAGCCAAAGGCAAAGATTCGTACAAAAAAATCAACTTCCGTTAACGCTCGATCAGTTTTTAAGCCACTTATTGCAATCGGTGCTTACTTTAAGGGCGCATGGTACGAACTCCGCCAAGTCCGTTGGCCAAATCGCAAAGAAACGTGGGGCCTGACCGCTGCCGTGATGATCTTTAGTGCCTTCTTCATCCTCCTTATCGTCCTCCTTGACGCACTGTTCAAATTTTTATTCGAAGTAATTTTAAAATAAATCCAGAGAGGATTTTTATATGGCAAATCGATATGACTCAACACGACAATGGTACGCCATTCACACCTACAGTGGCTACGAAGAAAAGGTAGCTGATAGTATTCGTCAACGACTGAACGCTGTCGACATGGCAGACAAAATCTTTGACGTTATGGTACCAAAAGAAAAGCAAATCGAAATCAAAAACGGCAAACGTAAAGTTGTCGAGAAAAAGATCTTCCAAGGCTATGCACTTGTCGAGATGAAATTGACTGATGAGACCTGGTACATTATCCGTAACACTCCTGGTGTTACCGGCTTTGTCGGAACTGGTACCGAGCCAACACCAGTATCAGATAGCGAAATCAGCAAAATCAAGAAGCGCATGGGCGTCGAAGAGCCAAAGCACCACATCGACTTCAAAGAAGGCGAAGTTGTCAGCATCACCGATGGTCCATTCAAGGGCTTTGACGGTGCAATCAGCGAAATTGATACGCAAAAGGGCAAGATCAAAGTTATGGTCAGCATGTTTGGCCGCGATACTCCAATCGAACTTGACGCATTGCAGGTAAGCAAGGTTTAATCAGTACTATGCGTGATGCTAATAACGAAGTTATTACCGTCATCATCCGAACTGACGAACAACCCCCTCGCATTCTTATAACGACAGAAGGGGAGGTACCTGTAGTAAAGGTAGAGACGGGCGACAACCCAGAAATAACATTATATGCACTAGGCAAACAAGCTATCGGGCAGCACCTTTACGTTGATCGTGTATACCCCCTTAGCCCAAAAGGTAGAAAGTTTATAACAAGACCGGTCCATCCCGGCACAATACCAAATACCGGCTATACATGGATGGAAACTGACGCAAGCTAGCGCGTACGGGTTGATATTACAGTCAATATCTGCTACAATACCCCAGTTACGCACTAAATATAGCTTCAAAAATATTTAGTTCAAAAGGAAAATTATGGCAAAAAAAGTTATTGGAAATCTAAAATTACGTATTCCTGCCGGTCGTGCGACCGCTGGTCCTCCAGTTGGTTCAACCTTGGGTCAATGGGGCCTCAACATGATGGATTTTATTAATCCATTCAACGCCGCAACCAAAGACCTTATGGGTAAGGACGTTATCGTTCACCTGCAAGTATTCGAAAACCGAACATTCGCCTGGAAGTCTCTTGGACAACCAGTTGACGATTTGATTCGTGAAAAAGTTGGCATCAAAAAGGGAAGTGGCAAACCACACTCTGAAAAAGTTGGTAAGATTACTCGCGCTCAGCTCGAGGAAATTGCTGAACTTAAAAAAGACCAACTGAATGCAATCGACATGGACGGCCGCGTGAAAGTTATCGCCGGCACTGCTCGTTCGATGGGCGTTGAAGTAGAAGGTTAAGACCTTTCATATAAAAATTAAATACCGCACAATACTGTGCGGTATTTTTTATTCCATAGTTTCTGAGATTACATTTCCAAGCTATAATCTGCAGCCCAAAGTCTGATATGGCGCCGGGGCCCAAATCAGACCTGGTGCGAAGCCTGTAGCGAGGGAAAGTAATAAAGAAACGACTTAATTAACAACTAAAAATGATTACGAATATGAGAGTAGCTATAATCCCAATCGGCGTTGGCTTTTTTGTGCGGGTTAAAGATGCCGTCGGGATCAAAAATCGTTTTAGTCTCTTTGAAGAGATCAACCATTTCTTTACCATACATCTCTTCAAGCCACGGTCCACGCACCAAGCCATCGTTATGTTCGCCGCTGAGGCTGCCTTTATACTTCAAAACGAGCTCGTTCACTTCTTTCATAGCTGGCAAAATCTTTTTTCGGTCTTTTTTATCTTCCAGTTTCATTAATGGGATAATATGGAAGTTACCATCGCCCATGTGGCCCGCAATTGTGGCAAGTAATTTATACTTTTTGATAATCACGCGTAGTTTTGGTAGGAATTCCGACAGATATTCAGGGTTGACCACTAAATCGTCAATAAATGGCGCCGTGTGCTTGTCTTTCACCTTGCTGCGCAGTAACTGAAAGCTGTAACGTCGCATAATCCAAAACTTTTCACTAGCACCTTCGCTGGGATCTTCTTCAAAGCCATTAATCTCGTAACGGGCCTTCAAGTGCGATAACTCTTTATGGAGCGCCTTAATCTTGGTACGCACTTCGTCTTCGGTTTCACCATTAAATTCAACCATCAAGACAAGCTTTGGAATGCCTCGTAACAGCTGTAAACCGTCAGGAATAAGCGTTAGTAAGAGATGGATAAACTTGACAGGCCCTAGGAGCCGTAGGAAACTCGGCATAAATTTGATACTGAGCCACAGTGTGGCATCGTCAAAGCTCTCGAACGTGACTGGTTTGTGCTTGAGGACCGTCTCGATCAACTCGCCCAAATCGTCAATGTCATGCATAAACAAGACGAGCAGGCCGGAATGTTTAGCACGTTTCACAAGCTGTAATGTACCTTCAGTCACAAACCCTAGCGTACCCTGCGCGCCAACGATAACCTGCGTCAGGTCAAAGATGCCTGTTTGACGGTCCCAGACGTCCCACAACCGATAGCCTGTCGAGTTTTTACTGACATGTGGCTTGGCGGCCTTAATCTGATCATAGTGCTTTTCAATCAGCTCAAACAGGTCGCGGTAGATCATTCCCTCGAAATCCTTTTGCGCCATCTTGACGATCAATTCTTTACGAGTCAGCGGTTTGACGGTACGTTCGATACCATCGGCAAAGACGAATTTCAGCTCAGGAACATATCGCTCGGTTTTTCCATATCGAAGCGATCGTTCGCCGCCACTATTATTATTAATAATTCCACCGACCGTACACAGATCACGACTAGCAGGGTAGCTTGGTAGTTCGTATTCACCAGTCAAAACATCAAAATCACGATAAAAAGCGCCCGGCTCGGTAACAGCTATGTCGCCCTTCACGGAAATAACTTTTGTCAGATATCGATTAAAGTCGACAATAATCGAATCATTAATAGCGGCGCCGCTCATGTCGGTACCACCGCTGCGCGCAGTCAACGATAGGGCAGGGTTATCTTTTTTTGTTTCAGCAACCAGTTTGACGGCCATCGCGACATCGCTGGCGGTTCTGGGGGCGATTACCAATTGCGGTTTAATTTCGAACATCGATGCGTCATGTGAATATTTTTCGAGTGTTGTAGCGGAATCATCGATGTCACCGCCAAATTTACGGACTTTCAGCTGGGTTTTTATGTCTTCCATAGGCTTAAGCATAATGCCTGGCGACCAGATACGCAATCTATATTTTTAAACTTTTTTAAGTCACCCCTATATTGAACGTAGTCCTGTTTCATGCTATAATCGCATTCATAACAATTCAATGTTGGGAGGCCTAAAAAGCCGTTACTACCACAGAAAGGGTTTACACCTATGGCTAAAAAAGCCGATTTGCTTGAACAAGCAACAACACTTGGCCTTAAATTGACCGAGAAAAACACTATCGCAGAGATTGAAGCTGCAATTACAGGCGCAGCTACTGCTCCTGCTGCTGTCGCCCCAGAAGAAGTAACCGAAATCACCGAAGCACCTGTCGCTGAAGTTAAACTCACTAAAGCCGGCAAACGCAGCGCGAAAGTCCTGGCTGAAGTTGAAGAAAAAGTCGAAAAAGAAGCCCGTAAAGAAGCTGGTGACACATCGGCACAATCTGAAGACGCCGAAAACCGCGTGAAGGGTCCAAAGCCCGTAACTCGTCCTTTGATCGAGCGTCGCGGCAAAGCCTACCGTAAGGTAGCTGAGCTTGTTAACAAAGAAACGATCTACTCACTCGCCGATGCACTTGACCTGGCTACAAAAACCAGCCCAAGCAAGTTTGACGCCAGCGTTGAAGTCCACGTTAAACTTGGCGTTGACCCACGCCAGGCTGACCAAAACGTTCGTGCCACAGTAAGTCTGCCAAACGGTACCGGTAAAACTATCCGCGTTGCCGTCTTTGCGCCAGAAACTGACCACGCCGCTGCTAAAAAAGCCGGTGCGGACATCATTGGTGACGAGACATTCCTCGCTCAGCTTGAAAAGCAAGAAATCAACTTCGATATCTTGATTGCGACGCCACAGTACATGCCTAAACTTGGTAAGTACGCTCGTCTGCTTGGTCCACGTGGACTCATGCCAAACCCTAAGAGTGGTTCCGTTGCAACCGACGTTGCCAAAGCGACACTCGAAGCAAAAGCCGGAAAAGTTGAATATCGCGTCGACAAACAGGCGATTGTTCACCTTTCAATCGGTAAAGTGAGTTTCGGTTCAAAGAAGCTTGCCGAGAATGCTAAAGCATTCTTTGACAGCCTCCAAAGCCAAAAACCATCGAGCCTTAAATCTGCCTACGTCAAATCGACAAACATCAGTACCACTCAAGGTCCTGGTATCAAAGTCGAAAACGTTCTTAGTTAAGACGTTCCCTTATAACAAAAATACCGTCCTACGCAGGGCGGTATTTTTTATAATAAAATCGTATTTATTGGAAGGATAGTATAAAATACGAGGCAGGGTGGGCGAACGTTAATAGTTTGCTCCTTTATGTGCGTGGAGGCACCATGACCGCAACCGCGGTACCAACACCGTACGAGAATTTGCTTCGGCTGATTCTCGAGACGGGCACTCCGAAGAGTGATCGCACGGGAACAGGGACGCGCTCTCTGTTCGGCTACCAGATGCGATGGAACCTGGCAGATGGCTTTCCGCTCATCACGACCAAGAATGTGAACATGAGGTCGATCATCTTTGAGCTGCTGTGGTTCCTCCGCGGCGACTCGAATGTTCGATGGCTGCAGGACCACAACGTCCACATCTGGGATGAGTGGGCCGACCCGGAAACGGGCGATCTCGGTCCTGTGTATGGCGCCCAGTGGCGAGCTTGGCCTACCCCGGACGGTAGCAGCATCGACCAGATTGCACAGGCGATGGACCTGCTCCGCAACGATCCCGATTCGCGTCGGATCATCGTGTCGGCATGGAACGTCGCCGACATTCCCAAGATGAAGCTGTCGCCCTGCCACGCGTTCTTCCAGTTCTACGTGGCCAACGGCAAGCTGTCGTGTGAGCTGACCCAGCGCTCAGCCGACATGTTCCTGGGTGTGCCGTTCAACATCGCGTCCTACGCGCTGTTAACGCACATGTTCGCACAACAAGCCGGCCTTGAGGTTGGCGACCTGATCTGGTCTGGTGGCGACTGCCACATCTACAACAACCATGTCGACCAGGTGAAGGAGCAGCTGTCCAGGGCACCCTTCCAGAGCCCGACGCTCCGCCTCCGCAAGGCGCCGTCAATCTTCGATTACGTCTTCGGGGATGTCGAGATTGACGGCTACCAGCACCACCCGGGCATCACGGCACCGATCGCAGTGTGAACGGGGCAAACATAACTACGCCCGATGAGTTGGCTCGATGGACTTCACGTTCATCGCTGGCTCATCGGGCCAACTCATTTTTGATTTATTGAATTTATTTGATACAGTAGGGGATAGTTATGGGAGTTTATAGTAATACTGAAATTAAGGCCGCTATTGCGGATGGCACAATCGTGTCCGTTCCTTATAATGAGGCCCACGTGTCCGAAGCTAGCCTTGATTTCACGCTAGGACATTATTTTTACAAGCAGGAATTCGAAGAAGACGCACGTGTCTATAACCCCTTTGACAAAGATGATGTCACCCGCTATTTTAAAGGCCCGCTCGAAGCCATCCCACATAGCGAATGGTGCGAAAAAAACGGCTATAAATTGTTTGAGAATATCCCGGCCGATCACCCGATTATCGTGCTACGACCTGGCGAACGTATCTTGGCCCACACACATGAATTCATCGGCATTCGCGCTCACGGTGGCGCCTGCGAAGTAAAGTCGCGCAGCAGTTGGGGCCGAAACGGTGTAGCCGTTTGTTTTGACGCCGGCTGGATCGACCCAGGCTACGTTAACCGCATTACGCTTGAAATCTACAACCTCAATCAACACGAATCTGTCGTGTTACCCGTCGGCGAACGCGTCGGACAGCTAGTATTCCATCACACCGGTCCCGTTGAAGGAGATTACAGCGACGGCAGAGACGGCATGAGCGGCAAGTATCAACATACCGCTGACCTCGACGAACTCATTAGTACCTGGTCTCCACAGCAAATGCTGCCACGTGCCTACAAAGACAATCGGACCGCCGCACCAATTATTGACGGATTATCAAAAGGCGTTAAATAGGTGACTGCTGGACTGCTGATCGCTATTGAAGGTGGCGACGGATCAGGCAAAGGCACACAATGTATACTCCTAAAAGAGTTTCTTGAAGCCAGTGGCTATACGGTCGGTCTAGAAAGTTTTCCACGTCACGGCCATAAATCTGCCTATTACACCAAACAATACCTCAATGGCGTCTATGGACCAGCCGATAGCGTATCTGGTGACCTTGCAGGGCTGGCCTACGCTTTTGATCGCTTCGCCGCAAAAGATGAAATGCTCAGACAGTTAGCCGGTCCAAAATCAGTTGTTATTGCAGACCGCTACGTATCGTCAAACCTCGCCCATCAAGGCACAAAATTTAGCGACACAGCAGAGCGCCATGCTTTTTATGAGCGAACGATGGAAACAGAGTATGAGATCCTTGGTATTCCTCGTCCCACGATAAACATTATCCTAATTATGCCAACAGATTTGGCCCAGGCGAACGTCGACAAAAAAGAGGCTCGTTCGTATACCACAAAAAAACGAGACATCCATGAAGCGGACGCCTCGCACCTTGACCGAGCAAAGGCTAATTACGAAGAACTATGTCAGCTCTATCCGGATGAATTTACGGCGATTCAATGTGTTGATACAAGCGGTGAAATGCGGTCAATTGAAGACATACAGCATGAAATTCGAGACATCTTAAACCTTTAATAGAGCACTAAATCATCATCCTGGTCGCTGTATTAGCAAGCAGAGAGTTCGGTCCGATAGACATAGGCAGTCGTCGTAAAGTGATAGGCGTATGGCTTGTCGATAGTGACATCGCGCAATGTTTCACCCAGATTCTCTGGGTTAGGACACGTAAGCAATTGCTCATACAAAGCCTGCCTACGTACGCTCTCACTGTCGTCCTGATCATTATCAGTTAAGCGCATCTCGCTGGAAAGCTGGATGTGCGTATCGAGTACATCTGGAACAGTCAAATGGCGCAAAGCGGCTGCCCCAAAGTCGGTAGCCCCAGTTGTACTAACCGCTTTTTTGCGCACCTCAACATCCGCGATAAGTTTACGTAGTTGCGAGCGCCACTTCATAGGAAGTGCATCAAAATCTACGACAAACTTCGTTCGGCAAGTGAGCGTATAGATGCCATCTTCAATAGTCGCAACATCACTTTTCACAGACAAAATCAATCCATTGGCGCCGCCCGTACCAATCGGCACATCTATTTGTTTTACCTTTACAGATTGTCGTGTTATCTCGGACGTATCAAGAGAACCCTGGCGTTTCTCTATGGCAGACATTAGACCCACTAAATCTGTAACAAGACCATTAGGAATCTGCTCTGTAAGCTCGGTTCGTTTTAACACCTCGCCAGAATCAGCCCCAAGGTCAATAACTGTATCGAGTACTTCTTTGGGTGTAGCTAAACCTCTTTCGAACTTCATTCTCGCAATCTCAAGAGGAGGTGTAGATGATGTTTTATCACGAACTGCTCCATAGCTACATTGATTTTCTATACTCAATGTTGAAAATGTAGTACCATTGGCTGCCCGCAACATGTGTCTCATCGAATCTGCAAAATGAGCGGGAATAGCGCGCATAAGTCGCGTTTCGATATCGTCCGAAATAATTAACTGTTCAACCTGAACAAGTTCGGGCGCCGCAGGTGATGCACCATTAATACTATACCGAGCAAGAACCTGCTCTCTTTCGACAACCTCAATAGAACGATCGCCAAAACGCACGAAAGGAGATTCACCCAAAACAGGTTCTGATTGTTGTGTCATATGTCTGTAATTATAGCATCTTGTGACTGTTTTGTCCACATTGTCATTCCTGAATAAACAAACACGTGATCACTCACTGTTGTTAAAAAGTTGACGCACAAGGGTGAGTTTGTTATACTCCCTTTAGACATCACCAAAGACAGTAGCTGTGAAAACACTTAATTTGCTACCGAGGATCATGTAAAACATACATTTTTCGATATAAGTCTTTGGCAGTGCGAGATCCAAAGACTTTTTCTTTTGCTCACAGTGCCTGTCTGGAACATTTACAATTTGGTCGAATACAACAACTAAAGAAAGGACTTTTATGGCAATTACCCGCGATAAAAAGAACACTTCGGTTGCAGAATTAGCTGAGTTATTTGCAGATGCTAAGGGCGCCGTTGGCGCAGCCTACACAGGTCTTAGCGTCGCCGACATGCAAGAACTTCGTGCAAACGCCAGGGCAGCAGACGTACTTATCAAGGTTGTTAAAAACCGTTTGGTACGCGTTGCCCTCAGCCAAAACCCAAAGTTCAAAGCTGCAGACACAAGCCTACTGACAGGACAATTAGTTTACGCGTTTTCGAACGTCGACGAAGTTGCCCCTGCACAAGTTTTTGCTGCGTTCGGTAAAAAACACCCAGAACTTCAATTGATTGCTGGTTTTGATGGATCAGGAGCGTCACTAGACACTGCTACCGTCAAAGCATTGGCTGAACTTCCAACCAAGGATCAACTCCGCGGTCAGGTCGTCAGTGTACTTGCAGCACCTCTTACAAGGTTCCTGGGCGTTGCAAACGGCGCACAACGTGGCTTTGCACAAGTTTTATCACTCCACGCTGAACAAATCTAATTTTGTAACCATTTTAATTTAATAAAAGGAGATATCACAATGGCTGATACTGAAATCACTCTGACTGCTGGTCAGAAAAAAATCGTTGATGAACTCAACAAACTCTCAGCTCTTGAGTTGAGCCAAATCGTTAAGCACCTCGAAGAAGCATGGGGCGTAAGCGCCGCTGCTCCTGCCGCTGCTGCTGCCGCACCTGTTGCTGGCGAAGCTGCTGCTGATGCTGACGAAAAAACTGAATACACCGTTACTCTTACAGAAGCTGGTGTTCAGAAAGTCGCTGTCATCAAGGCAGTGAAAGAACTTACCGGACTTGGTCTTGGTGAGTCAAAGGCTATCGTTGACGGCGCACCTGCACCTGTCAAAGAAAAAGTTAGCAAAGATGAAGCCGAAGCTGCTAAAAAACTGCTTGAAGAAGCAGGCGCAACTGTCGAACTTAGCTAATCGTAACTTATATTCGACCATTTTGTAGATTGTTAGCATGAGCACCGTCCCCTTAAAAGGACGGTGTTTTGTTTTAATAAAATCTACAACACTTTTGCATCTACCCCATAAAATTATGTGGAAAAATACGCAAAGATTGACAACCTTGTCATTCGTTGGTATATATAGAGGTAATATAACGCCAAAAATAGACAAAAGGAAATTGCGAGTTACCATGTCTGAATTACCAGAAAAACAAGTCAAACGACTACACTCTCTTATTCAAGAGGCCGAAACCAACCTAGCTGCCGCCAAAGAATTGCTGATTAGCATCATCGGTGACGACGGAACAGTATTTACCCCACGTACCAGTAACCCCGAAGACCTCGGCGGTAAAGTTGTCGAAGGTATTTTTGACGGCCAAAAAATGGCCGGCCCTGATGGCAAAGAATATCCCGTACCCGCTAACTACGCCAGTAAGTCAAAACTTGTCGAAGGCGACATCATGAAGCTGACAATCGCTGCCGACGGTAGCTTCATCTACAAGCAAATCGGTCCAACCGAGCGTAAGCAGATCATTGGCACGCTTGTTCAACACGACGGCGCCTATTATGTCGAAGCAAACGGACGCGAATACCGCATCTTGCTAGCCAGTGTGACGTACTTCCGTATCGCTGTGGGCGACCAGGTCACGATTATTGTCCCGGCCGACAACCCAGAAGCCGAATGGGCTGCTGTCGAAGCTGCTCTTTAATTAAGGTGTTTTACTCAAAATAGCTCGCAAATCGCGAGCTATTTTAATGTAATTTAATGATTTCTCAATGATAAAGCCCTCGAAGACTCTTTCAAGTTTTCGAGGGCGGTTGTGTCCGGGAGGACCTTAGGGCTTTTTAGCCCAGGTCCTCCCAGACACGTTGGAACCGAAGTTCTAGCACTCCCTGACGACCGGCGACGACATCCCGTCAAGGACGTTATGGGCCGAGCCCGAGCCGAAGTAGAACCCGCTGTCATTCGGGTCATCCGCGCGGCCGACGAACGGAACGTCCGACCAGACGGTACTGTAGCACTTCAGGTCGAGACCGGAAGCGTTCGGAAAGAAGTAAAGCTTCCCGTCCCAGGTGAAACCCGTCTTGGGTTCGAGCATCAGATGCTCGAACACCTC
>JGI24143J45723_1000883_pt1 | contig 15116 bp, 11 predicted proteins | sample BarGraIncu00432A_FD_45723 | JGI IMG/M metagenome (IMG submission 45723)
ACACTAATCATAAGAATCATACCAGCCATACTAATACCTATAAAGATGGAACTTATACTGGAACAAGTAGTCCTGATGAACGTGGTGCAGTGGGGCAGATCACGCTGACGATTGGGCAAGGTAAAATTACCCAGGCGGATTATAAAGGCATTCAAAAAGATGGAAAGGTGAAGGATATAGAGTATGGCAAAACCAACGGTAAAATTGAAAATCCAGAATTTTACAAGAAGGCTCAGCAAGGATTAAAAGGTGCTATGACCTATGGTCCTAAACTGGTGCAAACCCAAGATTTGGATAAGGTTGACTCTGTATCTGGTGCTACACTTTCCTATAAACAGTTTAGCGAAGCTGGGCATAAAGCCTTAGATCAGGCAAAGTGATGATAATGGACCCTATCTGTGGGTAGAATAATGAAAATTCCTACAAAAACATAAAAAACGAGATTATATGTAAATATAGTCTCGTTTTTCATTTCGTAGTATAATAGGACAATGTTTCTATTATTTGTAGGATGATCGATTGAAATCTAAGATAACTAGAAAAGCAAAGTGCTTGCTCATTTGATAATTGAAGATGTATTGAGAATGATTGCAGTCAGTATGGTATAATTTTGTAACGATAAACAGTATTCAACACTTTTGCACAATTATTATTTTTAAAGGGTGGATTAACATGATGATTAGAGAATATCTATTGAACAACATTCTTATTACAGATGGCGCAATGGGAACCTATTACGCCCAGATTACTGATAAATATGACATGCTCCCAGAGTTTGCTAATATCGGTGATCCGCAGATTATCGAAACTATTCATCAAGAATATATTTCTGCGGGTGCTAAATTAATAAAAACCAATACTTTTTCAGCTAATCGTTTTGCTTTGGGGATTTCACAATCAGAAGTGAAGCAAATAATTATTGCTGGAGTGGATATAGCCAATAAAGCTGTGAGAAATAAGGAAATATTTGTGGCGGCAAGTATCGGACCCATTCCTGAAATGGCTGACAATATGAATGTGGATCAAGATACCATGATAAATGAATATAAATTCATCGTAGATTCTTTTTTGGAGCATGGCATTACTATGTTTATTTTTGAAACCTTTAGTGATGTTACGAATCTTCCAGAGATCGCTACATATATAAAGAAAAAAAATAGCCGAGCCTTTATTTTAATTCAATTTGCAACAACTCCCGAAGGGTTTACTCGCAAAGGAATTAGTAATGAATATTTAGTAGCTGAGATGAAAAATAACAAAAATATTGATGCTTATGGNTTTAATTGTGGTATTGGCCCAACTCATTTATATAATTCCTTACGAAAAATGAATATAGAGGATGATATTATTGCCGTAGCGCCAAATGCTGGGTATCCAGAAATTGTCCATGAGCGAACTTTATTTATTCAGAATCCAATTTATTTTGCTGAAAAGATGAAGGAAATGAGTGAACTAGGAGTCAAGATCCTAGGTGGGTGTTGTGGTACAACTCCCATTCATATTGAAAAAATGGCGCAATTAATTCGTAATCATGTAAACATACGTACGCCAAAAAAACTTTTTGTGGATCATTCAAGAACGCTCTTAGAAATCAACAACCCTACGGATTTCTCTGAAAAAATTAGGAATAATCAATTCGTTATTGCGGTGGAATTAGATCCACCATTTAATGCGGATGTAGAAGTGATGCTAGAGAATGCTCGGATTTGCAAAGAGTCCGGAGTCGATGTGATTACCATCGCTGATTCTCCCATGGGGCGCGCCAGAGTAGACTCTGTAATGATTGCTGCTAAGATTAAGAGAGAAGTCGGGATCGAGGTTTTACCTCATGTTTGTTGTCGTGATAAAAATGTAAATGCATTGAAATCAGTTTTGCTCGCTGGTTATGCTGAAAATATTAGAAATATATTGGCGGTAACTGGTGATCCCATTGCAATGGCGGATAAGAATAATATCAAAAGTGTGTTTGACCTTAATTCTTTCAAATTGATGGAACTTATCATGACAATGAACAAAGAGATTTTTGCTGGCAGGCCAATGCATATTGGAGGGGCCCTAAATTTAAATGGACTTAACCCTGAAGTTGAACTGTCCAGAATGTTCAAGAAAATGGATATGGGGGCTCGCTATTTTCTTACCCAGCCTATATTTGATGACAATGTAATCGATTTACTAGCGCAGATAAAACAGAATAATAATACTAAAATATTAGGGGGCATTATGCCTCTAGTCAGTTATCGGAACGCTCATTTTTTGAATAATGAGGTGGCAGGAATAAAAATACCGCAAAATATTATTAATAAATTTGATAAGAATATGGGAAAAGAAGAGGCGGAGCTTCTGGGGATTGATATTGCAGTAGAAATTGCTAATAAAATGAGAAATCATGTACAGGGGTTTTATTTTATTACTCCATTTAACCGAGTTAAGATGGTCATCAAAATAATAAAACAAATTGGAAATTGAAATAAGTTATGAAATATGAGCATGATTGTGAATGATGGATACTGCTTTTAGAAGAAAATTGTTGTTTTGGTCTCCCCCGTTGTCGGTGGGAGACTTTTGTTGCATTTATGTTAAATTATAACAAAAAAGAAAAATATATGCAGGAGAAATTCAATTAATGACAAATATACATGTATTATATAGTAAATATTTTTTTATCACTTTTTTAATCTTATTAATCTCACAAATGGTGAATCAGTTAGCTTATGTATGGATGATCAATTAAAAGATACTTGGAGGGAGTAATATGAACGTTGTTATTTTATCGCCTCANTATCCAGCAAATCACTATTATTTCTGCGCTAATTTGAAAAAATTAGGTGCAACTGTTTTGGGAATTGCGGATGAAAATTATGAGAATCTTCATGAAGACCTGAAGTCAGTGTTGACTGAATATTATAAAGTAACGAATATGCACGACTATGATCAGTTAGTAAGAGCCATGGGGTATTTTACTCATAAATATGGAAAAATTGATTGCTTTGATTCCCACAATGAGTATTGGGTAGAAACTGATGCTGGAATTCGTACTGATTTTAATATCTCAGGTGTAAAGAATGAGGCTATTAAACAAATAAAACAAAAATCATTAATGGAAAAAAGACTTAAAAGAGCGGGAGTAACGACTGTACCAAGTAAAGTTGTACGTACATTGAAAGAGGCTACAAATTTTATAAAAAAAATAGGCTACCCCGTTGTGGCCAGACCTGATGTTGAGATTGGTGCAACGATTGCCTATAAAGTTAACAACCAGCAGGAACTAATGGATTTTTTTACCAATAAAATTTGGGCTGAGTATTTCATCGAAAGCTTCATTACTGGTAAGAAGTATTCTTTTGATGGCCTTGCTGATCATGAAGGTAATCCGGTTTTTTATACTTCCAATATTTTCAGCGAAGGCGCCAAGAAGACGGCAAATAATGACTCTGATACATACTATTATTCACTTCGCCATATTCCTAAGAATCTAGAAGAAGCTGGCATGAAGACGCTAAAGGCTTTTGACATTCGTGATGGATTTTTTCATTTTGAGTTCATGATAACTCCTGAGGACGAAGTAGTTGCCCTTGGAGTTAATATGTGCCCACCTAATAACTTAACTATGGACATGTTTAACTTTGCCAATGATGTTGACCTTTATTATGAGTGGGGCAACATTGTGATGAATGGGAGTAGGTTGATTGATTATAGCCGGAAATACCACTGTGCTTATATTGGGCGAAAAGCTACTCAAGATTATGCCCATTCTCATGAAGAAATTATGGAGAAATACGGAGAGATTATTGTGAAGAATGAACTAGTCAGTGGTAGTAACTATGGCTATGTAGCACGTTCTCAAGAGTTAAGTGACATCCTAGAGATAATAGATTTTATACACGCTCAATAAGAAAAAAGGCCCGCGTCCTTTAAAACATAGAAAGAAAATAACGTTTAAACACGAAGATGCAAAGAACATGAAGATCATGAAAATCATGAAGATTTTCTACTATATTGTTTTGTGTTCTTCGTGTTATCTTCGCATCTTCATATCTTCGTGTTTAACGTTATTTACTCAATTACCCAAAAAACTTATACTTTATTATGGGAATAGATGAGTAGTCTATTCCCATAATACGTTGTGCTGCGTTAACGGCATGGGCAATTCATAAAAATATAGTAAAGAAAACAGCCACAGGTGAAAACCTTGTGGCTGTTTTTGTCTTAATGTATTGCTCGTTTCGAAACATTTCCGCCCATCACTTCATGGACGTCACTGATGGTTACGAAGGCATTTTCGTCTATTTCGTCGATGGTATTCTTTAGTTTGGCAATCTCTAGACGTGTAACAACCAAGTATAATACAGCTCGCTCTTCACCACTGTATCCACCTTTGCCATTTAAGAAAGTTGTTCCTCTACCGAGACGGGCCATTACCTTTTCAGCAATGAGCTCGGATTTCTCAGAGATAACCATAACAGCTTTGGTTTCTTCTAAACCTGTAATTGTGATATCAATCATTTTAAAGGCTATAAAATAAGCTATTAAAGAATACATTGCTTTATCCCAGCCGTAGATAAGGCCTGCACTACTTAAGATAAAAAGATTGAAAAACATAACAATTTCCCCGACTGAAAATCCTGTTCTTTTATCTAAGATTATGGCAATAATTTCTGTTCCATCTAACGAGCCACCATAGCGTATAATTAAACCGACACCAATACCTTCGATAATACCGCCAAATACAGCTGCCAGCATCAGATCTTCCGTTAATCCGGCAATGGGCTGGAGGAGGGTTACCCAGACAGACAGTGACGTAATTGAAAATAATGTAGAGATAACAAAAGTTTTTCCAATATGTTTATAACCTAAGACTAGAAAAGGAATATTTAGCAGGAAGATAAAGAATCCTAAGGGATAATGACTGAGAAAACTCAGCATAATAGAAATTCCCACGACCCCGCCGTCAATCATATTATTAGGTATCAGAAAGATTTCAAGACCTACCGCGGCCAAGATTGAGCCAATAAATAGAAATAAGTATTTAAAGAAATAATTCACATATCGATTCCGTTTAGTCATTTGACCTCCTTAATGTTGTTTTTATTTGGCTTATCACAATAAATAGGCATACTGTAAAGTAATTAGGAAACCATATTATAAAATACAAAGATGCAAATCCCCTACGCAGACACAAAGAACACAAAGGTGGTATAAAAATTTTGCGCCCTTTGCACTTCTTTGTATCCTTTGTGTTTCACGGGGGGCCTTATAAAAATTCAATGGTAGCATCACCAATACGTTTGACACCAGGGACTTTTTCAAGCTCATCTAACAAATGAAACATGGCAATATCTTTTTGCTTAGCCTCTACCATTACATCAAAATCTCTGTTGAATTCTCTAGCAGTATTAAGAAAGGGGAGGAAGTCTTCTATTTCCACATTATCAGCGTGGCTACGGAAGGATTTACTGTTTTTGGGGCTGGAGACGTGAATTTTGGGTATGCCATTTCCCCATGTGTTCATAATATCAGGCCATAGATCCGTTAATTGTTCTCCATTATTGTGACACGTATGATGATGAATATCAAGTACCATTGGACAATTAAGGTTTTGGCAAAGAACTAAGACATCTTTTGCACTATAACTTTTATCATCATTCTCCAGCATGAGGCGTAGGCGTAAACCTTCAGGTAGTTGGTTAAAAGTATGAATAAACCGAGCGATAGCTGCTTCCTTATTATTATAAAGGCCACCTATATGTAGAACTAACTGAGGGGCAGGAGGAAGTTCTAATGCTTCAAAGAGTAGAGCATGGTAATCTAAATCGCGTAGTGCTGATTCTAAGACGTCTGGTTTTTGGCTATTGAGTAAAGTATAGTGATCTGGATGTGCACTGATTCTCATATTATATTTTTTGATCGTAGCACCAATTACACGCCATTTATCGCGAAATTCTTCGATATAGTTCCATTCAGTTGTAATTGGGTGGGTAGCTAAAGGGACTGTTTTTGAAGTCATCCGATAGAGGTGTATGCCATGGGCAGCATTATAATATAAAATGCGCAAAGTGGTGTCTAAGTTTTCTCTCAGAATGCGACGTAGACGGCTCATCTTAGCACCATGATCTTCAATGGTTTCAATGGTTTTGGCGGTAATCGTTTTGTTAGGTGAGCCATTGGGAACATTCATGGCAATTGCGACATAACCAAAACGTATTAGCATTACAAGTCCTCCTACTTTATAGTGATTTGCTGGAAATGGAATTAGTTATAGGAATCAGATAGTATTATTATAAACAAGTATTGACTTGCCATGCAAATGATCTTAAAACCTTTCTTGATACTATCACCAATTCTCAGAAATACAAAGTGAGTCATGTCGACGATGCTAAAAGAGATAATATAACAGAGTATGATTCTGAGATGATAAAATAATATCATAAAATACAAAAAAAATAAAAATAAATTTCAAAAATGGCAGGTATTATAAACCGATATCTAGAATAAAACTGACATATCATATTATTCCGAATGCTAAAAATTGGACCTGTGGCAGGGGGGAGTAAGAATAAGAGAGGGAAAGAATACATGGTGGTTAAAAAAGGGAGGGAAAAAATGAATACTTTTATTAAGCGAAGCGTGGCTCTCGCCAGTGTAGCGGTCATGGCGGTAGCGATGACTGGTTGTGGTGGTAGCACCCCAAAAACTGCTACTGAAGGACAAAAATTTGCTGGGCAGACTGTTCGTTTTGTGGCATCCAACCATACCTATACGGATGCAATAAAACCCCTAATTCCTGAGTTCGAGAAGCAAACAGGCATTAAAGTTAATATGGAAAGTTATTTCGAAGATCAGTTGACACAAAAATTGACAGTTGAATTAACTTCAGGTGCATCAACCATCGACGTTTTCATGACTCGACCGTTGCAAGAAGGGCGTTTATTCAGCAAAAACAATTGGTATGAGCCATTGAATCCGTATCTAAGTGATGCAAAAAAAACCAGTGCTGATTGGAAATGGGATGACTTTCAAAAATCGGCTGTAGCTGCAACGACTCTCAAAGATACTACCTATGCTGTGCCTATCGTAACTGAGTGGCAAACATTGTTTTATCGTAAGGATTTGTTTGAACAGGCTGGGCTACAACCACCTAAAACCTTAGAAGAACTAGAAGCAGCAGCAAAAAAGTTACATAATCCCTCCGAGGGCATGTACGGGATTGTTTCCCGCGGTCAACGTGGTGCAGCCGTTACTCAATTCTCTAGTTATCTCTATGCTTACGGTGGAGACTTCCTCAAGAACGGAAAGTGTGTTCTTGACTCTCCAGAAGCCATCAAAGCCATCCAATATTATGGTAGAATTTTAAACAACTATGGACCACCTGGTGTAACGAATATGAGTTGGCCTCAGGCTCAGGCCTTAATGGCTAGTGGTAAGGTCGCTATGTGGACGGATGCCAGTACTCTATTACCTGGACTCCTCGACCCACAAAAATCTAAAGTATCTGATAAAATCGGTTTGGCTATGTTCCCAGCTGGCCCTGGCGGTCAGCATCCCTATATGGTAGTGCCTTGGGCAGTGTCAATTTCTGCACAATCTAAGAATAAAGATGCCGCTTGGGAATTTGTGAAGTGGTTATCAAGTGAAGAAGTGATGAAGAAAGCACAGCTTGCCGGTAATACAACAACCCGTAACGCGATCTGGAATGATAAAGAGGTTCTTGCGAAACTTCACCCTGGAATGGCTGACATTGCCAAACAAATGGGTGCGATCGCTGTTCCTTACGATCGTCCAGTCATGACTGCCGTAGTGGAAGCACGTGATTCCATTGGTGATTTACTCGTGAAATCCATCGAAACGGGTGGCACTGCTGATATCGCGGGTATGGTGAAAGACGTAGTGACAAAAGTCGATGACTTATTAACCAAATCAGGTGAGTTTGGACAACAGTAAAATATCAGGTGCGGCTATTAAAACCGCACCTTGATTTCTTACAGAATCGTAATGTATAAGTTTTACGAATCGCCAAGACACAATGTCGCTACGCGACACACAGGGAACACGGTTCTGTGGTGTCCTTTGTGTCTTGGTGGTTCAATGTTTTTTCTTGAAAAGCAAGTTTGTTTGTTAGGGGGGAGATTTTTGACTCGCTTTATTGAACGCAATATATATTGGATATTTCCATTGCCGGCGGCATTGTTTATTCTTTCGATGATGGCATTCCCGGTTATTTACACCATGTGGATCAGTCTAACTGATTGGTCTATGACATCGAGTGGCGCAGCTCAGTTTATCGGTTTGCAAAATTATACTAATTTATTTAAAGATCCGCGATTTTATAATTCCATTAAGCTGACGCTGTACTTTACCATTTTAGCTGTAGGCGTAGAAACAGTTTTAGGGGTTGGGATTGCACTTATTTTGAATCGTGATTTTAAAGGTAAAAATATTGTTAAAGGCATATTGCTATTACCCATGGTAGCAACACCTGTGGCTATTGGACTGGCTTGGACTTTATTTTATGAGCCCACAATTGGCTTGGGAAACTATTTATTACAACTGATGGGCTTACCTGTTTCTAACTGGCTGGCTTCGAATACATCGGTTATTCCCTCTCTAGCTATTGTTGATATTTGGGAATGGACGCCCATGGTTACACTCATTGTCCTGGCTGGACTGGCGGCACTACCTAATGATCCCTATGAAGCAGCTATGGTTGACGGCGCTAGTCAATGGCAGGTATTTCGTTATATAACCTTGCCTCTTCTCAGCCCGACGATTTTAGTAGCCGTGGTTCTTAGGGGCATCGACGCTTTTAAAACCTTCGATATTATTTATACAATGACTGCTGGGGGCCCAGGTTTTGCTTCGGAAACACTCAATATCTATGCTTATAATCTAGGCTTTGGCTACTTCAAGTTTGGTGCAGCTTCTTCTGCTCTGGTAGCTCTCTTGGCATTGGTTCTTGGCAGTAGTTTATTGGTGCTTTGGATGCGTAGATCTTGGGATCAATAACAGTAGAGTGGATTTGCAACTGGAGAGTGAAATATGAACAATAAAAAAATGTCTAACTATTTATGGTATCTGTTGGTCATCTTAGTAGCTGCGCCTTTTTTATTCCCGCTACTGTGGATCGTTCTCGCATCTTTTAAAACACAATCACAAATTGTGACCTCGCCACCCTTATGGATATTTACGCCAACCCTAGAAAATTACAAAAGTGTGTTTGTGGATCAGCAATTTAGTAAATTTTTATTTAACAGCTCTGTTATCGCCATTGGTTCTACAGTGTTGTCACTCATTATCGGTCTGCCGGCGGCCTATACCATTTCCCGGTATAAACAAAAAGTTCTAGGGGTATTCATTTTGCTCGCCCGGTTGATGCCTGGCATTGCTTATCTGATACCCTGGTTCATGTTATTTACTAAACTTGGCATGGTCGATACCTATTCAGCCCTAATTGCCAGTCATATGCTGGTGGGGCTACCCTTCATTGTATGGGTTATGGTCAATTATTTCGACGGCTTGCCACATGAATTAGTCGAAGCAGCTCAGGTTGATGGTTGTACATTACAGGGGGCATTTATGAAAATAGTACTGCCCTTGTCAGGGCCGGGTATTTTGACGGCTTCGACTCTGGCCTTTTTGTTTTCGTGGAATAATTTCATGTTTTCCCTGGTACTAAGTTCGGAGCGGACAAAAACATTGCCCATTGCCATTTACAACTTCGTTTCCTATGCTGAAGTTAGCTGGGGCAGTGTTATGGCGGCAACGGTGGTTATTATTTTGCCGGCCATCATTTTAACAATGATTTTTCAGCGATACATCATCAAAGGGTTGACGGCAGGAGCAGTCAAAGGCTGATTATAATGCGATGGCTTATTTAGTAATTTTATAGAAGCGGGGTATATGTATGATAAAAGTTGTATGCGAACATGTCTTTAAAAAATTTGGCTCTGTGATAGCCGTTAATGATTTTAATCTTGAGATTAACGATAAAGAATTTATTGTTATCGTTGGACCTTCTGGTTGTGGTAAATCAACTTCTCTGCGGATGCTTGCGGGGCTCGAGGAACAGACATCTGGCGAATTTTATATTAGCGGTCAGCGCGTTACGGATAAACAACCCCGAGATAGGAATATCGCTATGGTATTTCAAAATTATGCTCTTTATCCCCATATGAATGTGTATGGAAATATGGCTTTTAGTTTAAAGATACAAGGCGTAGACAAACAAGAAATTGATCGAAGAGTAAAAGAAGCAGCGGAAATATTAGATATCAGCCAGTATTTAGATCGCAAACCCAAAGAACTATCAGGCGGGCAACGCCAAAGGGTAGCTTTAGGACGGGCCATTATCCGTGAACCTGCTGTATTTCTAATGGATGAACCATTATCCAATTTGGATGCAAAACTTAGAGTGCAGATGCGCACTGAGATCTCTAAACTCCACCGACGTTTAGGAGCAACGACAATCTATGTAACCCATGACCAGATCGAGGCCATGACCATGGCAGATCGAATCGTGGTCATGAAGGATGGCATTATTCAGCAAATCGCTGATCCTCAGACGGTGTATGACAAACCCGTGAACCAATTTGTGGCTAGCTTCATGGGTATGCCACCAATGAATTTTTTGGAATGCAGCATTAAAGAGCAGGATGGCAAATTGATGTTTATCAGCGAAGATTTGTCCATCACTTTACCTGAAAATTGGGTCTCATATTTGGCTGGAATGAAAGGTCAACAAATTAATTTAGGCATACGGCCGGAAAACATTGTGGTAGACAGTTCTGCCCACAACATTCAAGCTAAAGTTGAAGTAGTAGAGCCTCTTGGTTCAGAGACCTTGCTACATCTTAGAGTTGGCGGTCAAGGCTTGGTGGTCAAGGCTGGACCAGATTATAAGCCAAGTGTTGGGGAAATGATTGGAATTACATTTGAAATGAATAAAGCACATGTGTTTAGTAAAGAGACGGGAATAACGATCATATAATAATACATAGAGTGGTGCTAGTAAGGAGGATAATATGAAGAAAAAGTATGATATTGGTCTGATTGGACTAGCAGTAATGGGAGAAAACTTGGTGCTCAATATGGCTGGCAAGGGCTTTGGAGTAGCAATATATAACCGAACTGTAAGTAAAGTGGATGAATTTCTAGCGAAATATAAGGACTTTGATATAATTGGTGGTGCCTACTCTTTGGCTGAGCTGTCAGGTATGCTAACCAAGCCACGTAAGATTATGCTCATGGTCAAAGCAGGTAAGCCTGTCGATGATATGATTGAGGCACTGCTTCCCTATCTTGAACAAGGTGATATTATCATCGATGGTGGGAACTCTTTCTTTCAAGATACCAGACGTCGGGCAGTCTATCTTCAGGAAAAAGGATTTCGTTTTATTGGTGCTGGCGTATCAGGTGGCGAAGAAGGGGCACTAAAAGGTCCTAGCTTAATGCCAGGTGGAGATGAAAAAGCTTATAATGAAGTACAGACCATTTTTACGCGCATAGCGGCCCAAGTATNAGGCCAGGCTTGTTGTTCCTTTGTAGGTCCTGATGGAGCAGGCCATTATGTAAAAATGGTACATAATGGGATTGAATATGGTGATATGCAGCTTATTAGCGAAGCTTACTATATCATGAAAAATGTTCTCCACTTGTCCTCGGAGGAGTTATATGACGTATTTTCTCAGTGGAATAAGGGAGAATTAGATTCCTACCTCATTGAAATTACGCGAGATATATTCACAAAGCAGGATGAAATAACTGGGCAACCCTTAGTTGAAGTTATTTTAGATAAGGCTGGGCAGAAGGGAACTGGCAAATGGACATCACAAAGTGCTTTGGATTTAGGTGTGCCGACACCAACCATTACTGAAGCTGTATTCGCCCGCTGTATGTCAGCATACAAAGAAGAAAGAGTCGTGGCCGCCACGATATTAACAGGGCCCAGTCAACAGTTCAAAGGGAATAAAGAACAATTTATTCAGTCCATTCATGATGCTCTTTATGCTTCAAAAATTTGCGCCTATGCCCAAGGATTTGCTCTCCTTAAAGCCGCTAGTATGGAATATAATTGGGATTTGAATTTTGGCGAAATTGCTTTACTGTGGCGGGGCGGTTGTATTATACGGGCTCGTTTTCTTGAACGTATTACAGAAGCCTATGGAAAAGATGGAGCGTTATCCAATCTAATGATTAACCCGTTTTTTTCCACAGTACTGACTAAAGGCCAAGATAACTGGCGTCAGGTTGTTACAACATGCAAGGAATTAGGTATTCCCACTCCCTCCATTAGTGCATCTTTAGACTATTATGATAGTTATCGAATGGCAGTATTGCCAGCTAACTTGATTCAAGCCCAGCGTGATTATTTTGGTGCTCATACTTATGAACGTACTGATCGTCCAGGAGTATTTCATACTGACTGGTTGAAGTAATCGAGTTACGTTAATTTTCCGAATGGTAACGGGGGATTTATATGGAAAATATTGAACAACAAATAGGTGGCTGTTTGCCGCGGATTCGCAGTATAGCCGAGGCGCTGGCTAAGGCAGAACGGAAAGTGGCCGAATATATACTCGCCAATCCCAATGAGGTAATTCATCTTTCAATTACAGAATTGGCAGAGTCTTCCGGTAGTGCCGAAGCGACCATCTTCCGTTTATGTAAAAGGATCGGGTTTAAAGGTTATCAGCGGTTTAAGATTGCTTTGGCAGGTGATTTATACACTCCGGCAGAGTCCGTTTACAAGGAAGTAGACTGTGGAGACTCATTGAATGTTGTGGCCAGTAAGGTATTTCAAAGCATTAATGAAGGTTTGCAAGACACTCTAAAGATTATTAATGAATCAGCTTTAGAACAAGCCGTTAATCTTATCTCCAATGCAAGACGTGTTTATGCTTATGGTTCAGGCGGATCGGCGGTCATTGCCAATGATATTGAGCATCGGTTTATGAGGTTTGGTATTCCAGTGCGGGCTTATGCTGATGCTCACATGCAGATCACTTCAGCGGCATTGCTTGAGCCTGAGGATGTCATCATTGCAGTATCTCATACTGGATCCAATCGAGACCTGTTAGATTCCGTGCAAATGGCTAAGGAAACTGGCGCCAAGATCATTGCTATCACGAGTCACATGAAGTCTCCCCTCAGTAAAATCGTCCATGTATCCTTAATTGGGACAGCTAAAGAAACGGAATACCGATCTGAAGCCATGGCCTCCCGCTTGGTACATTTGGCGATAGTGGATGTTCTATATGTAGGTGTGTTGCTTCGCCAGCAAGACCGTATAATAGGTAATATGCAAAAAATTCGTCAGGCAATTGCCGTACGACGGGTATGATAAAAGGACATTATATTCAAATTATCTAGCAGCTTTATCCCGTAATGTTATATGTCGATAGGTGACATGAAACCAAGCAATTGTTGTTTCAGTAAGCACCTCAGCCTGTATCATAGTATGAAACAGGCTGAGGTGCTTCTTATATGTAGTTTATTGTAGATAGAAAATTGAAAATACATGTCATAAAAAAACTTGTATGCCTTTATTACATAAAGTATAATAAGTGCATTGGAAAAGGTCTAGGGATACATACTCTAAAACAGCGTATTCAGAGAAGAAATGACAATGGGTGAGATTTGATGATACCCAACGCGTTTATACAGGCTTAAACGCCAATAACATAAAAACGGGGCGCCAATATTACTTTCAATTTAATGGTAAGGGCAAAACTTTTCACATGAGTAGATATTTAGGATGAAAGTTGGCTATTGGCCATTCGTCCGCTATAAATTCAATCCTGATTGGTTTAACAAGAATCTTTAAAGGGAAGTGCAATTATGACGATATATAAACATGAAAGACTCTCTCCTGATATTTTTAAAATAGAGGTAGAGAAAATCCGTAATGGTTGGTATTCTGATAAATATTTTTGTAACAATGTATTTATGCTGGAAAGATTATCTAGAGAGGGATATATCTTTCAAGGAGAAAGTGATATCAAGGATGTTGATTGCACTATGGTTCGCAATGGCGATCTAGAAGTTGAAATGCAGATTTTCACTCGCCGTCGCCCATTTAGTCTTGTGGCGGGGCTCGATGAAGCACTCGCTATATTAAAAGAATGTACTGGGTATTATGAGAATGACCGATTTATTAATACTTATGACCAACTGGAAGTAGAAGCTGTCCAAGATGGTACTTTTGTGCATTACAGGGGTAATCCACTCGAAGTGGAACCTGTCATGAAGATTAGAGGTCGCTACCGTGATTTTGCTAAACTAGAAACAGTGTTGTTAGGTGTGATTTCAGAACCTACCCGTATTGCTACTAATGTCTACAATACTCTTGTGGCTAGCAGGTCTAAAGAAATTTTGTTTTTTCCCGCTCGATTTACTCACTACAAATTGCAAGCTCTCCATGGTTATGCATATTCAGTTGCTGTACAAGCCCATAATGCCAAATTTGGCAAAAAAAATTATCGCTTTGTATCCACGGATGAACAAGGCTCTTGGTGGGGCGCTGAAGGCGTCGGTACAATCGCCCATGCTACCATCGGATCTTTTCTGGGGGATACCGCTGAGACAATGATGCAATTTTGCCGTATTATGCCAAAAGAAGTTGCAAGAATTGCTCTGGTTGATTATAAAAATGATTGCTTAGGTGAGTCTAAAAAAATCATGGGACGAATGTTCGTCAAATACCTAGAACTCATGATCGCAGGAAAAGAAGAAGAGGCTTTATTTTATAAGCTTTATGCTGTACGTCCTGATACTTCAGCAAATATGATTGACGTGTCATTAGGAGCCATGGGGACAGTTGCCACTGATGGAGGGGTGTGCCCACAGCTCATTTGGAATCTGCGCCGTGCTTTAGATTGCGCATATCAGGATTGGGATATACCCAGTGAATATCATAATATGGCAAAAAATTGGTGTAGGAATGTTTTGATTGCAGTAACAGGTGGTTTCACAATTGCAAAAATTACTGAGTTTGAGCGCAATAACGTTCCTGTGGATATCTACGGGGTGGGATCATCACTTATTGAAAACTCCAAAGAAACAAACAACGATTTCACGGCAGATCTTGTCCGCGTAAAAATTAATGATAAATGGCACCATTTGGC
>JGI24143J45723_1000885_pt1 | contig 15081 bp, 17 predicted proteins | sample BarGraIncu00432A_FD_45723 | JGI IMG/M metagenome (IMG submission 45723)
TTCTTATAGCGAGATTTTAAAGGGCAGCCGAAAGTAAAATGAGCAGGAAGCCCTCGTTGGGTTTCCTGCTCATTTTTCAACACCTTTGTATAATGGCTAGATCGTAATGCCCCCACTTTTGGTCGGTGATGTTTACTCCTACTTGAGGTGACAAGTAAGCCTCAGGGGAGTTGGTTTCTGCTCAAGCAACTGCATGTTTAGACGGCGGAGTGGTTTGCCTGTGCGACTTTTGCCGCCCCGCTTTAATGCTTGATTCTGTCAATGAAATTGAATACATTATAGCTCGGGACGGCATGCGATTCGAGAGCCACTTTGTGAGTGTCTTCCGGGTGGAGGCCTGCCTGACGGTTCCGGCCAGACCAGCCGGAAGCCGTTTTATTCGGATTGGATAGGTGTGGTTGCAGGGGGGGATGTTATGAAATGTCTTATCGTGGATGACGAGATTATCTGCCGCAAAAACGTGATAACGGTATTGCGTGAGGTGGCGCATTGCGTGGAGGCGGTTGATGGGAGCGAGGCGGTGCTCAAGTTCAGTCAGGCCTTAGGCCAGAACGACCCCTACGACGTGGTTATTCTCGACATCATAATGCCGGGTATCGATGGTCATCAGACCGCGCAGGCGATACGGGAAGTCGAAAGCAAGTCGTCGAGCGCCGGGAAGGTGAAAATCATCATGCTCACCGTGCTCGATTCGGTGAACGATGCGATGACCTCCTTCTTTTGTGGCCAATCGGTCGCCTACCTGGTAAAGCCGGCCAGCGAAGAAAAATTTCTCGGTACGTTTAAAAAACTGGGACTTTTGTAGTGCTGCTGCCCGATGCTGCAAGCTCCCGCGCATTCCTTGTACGTTCTCAATAATGCACCGGGAGGGTGAAATAGAAACAGGCTCCCTCGCCGACCTTCCCCTGCGCCCAGATTCTTCCGCCGTGCCGCCTGACGATGCGTTGTGAGGTGGCGAGCCCTATGCCGCTTCCCTCGAATTCCGCACCGTGCAGTCTCTCGAAGGGGGCGAACAGCCGCTGTACGTAGGCCATGTCGAACCCCGCCCCGTTGTCCTTGACGAAAATAGCCTCTTCGCCGCCAACGCGGTCCACACCGAATTCGATGTGAGCGCAGGGCTGCCCGGAGCTGTATTTCCAGGCGTTACCTACCAGATTCTCCAGTAGCAGGCGCAAAAGCGAGGCATCGCCCCAAACTACGATTCCGTCAACGATGGAAATCTTCACGTGCCGCTCAACTTCGAGATCCCGATACATGGCGACTATCTGCCGCGTCAAATCGCTGAGATCGACCGATCCCAGTGTGACCGGCCTCATACTTACCCTGGATAATTCCAGCAGATGATCGATGAGCGTGCCCATTCGGTTCGAGGCCTCGCAGATGCGCTTCAGGTAGCTTCGGGCCTCGGTCGGGAGAGCCCCGAGGTAGTCTTCGACGATGATCGCGCTGAAGCTGTTGATGTGGCGCAGCGGCGCGCGCAGATCGTGAGAGACCGCGTAGCTGAAGGCTTGCTGCTCGCGCAATGACGACTCGAGGTCCGCGGTGCGCTCCTTGACGCGCTCTTCAAGGAGCCGGTTCGCCAGTTCCAGCTCTTTTTGGTGCTGGATCAACTGGCACTCCATCAGTCGCCGCCTGCTGATATCCGTGTTGGTTCCGGCGATTCGTGTCGGTTTGCCGACCGGGTCGCGCAGGATGACTGCCCGGGACACCATCGGGACGTAGTGCCCATCCTTGTGCTGCAGCCTGAATTCCATCTCGAAGGTGTCGAGGTCCCCCCCCAGGGCATGCCCGAACCCTTGCGCGACGGGGGGCTGGTCATCCTCATGCATTATGCGGTACCAGAGATCCGGGGCGCCCACGATCTCGCCTTCGGCGTAGCCGAGCATTTCCCACCAGCGCTGCGAATAGGTGATGCTGTTTTCCCTCAGGTTCCAGTCCCAGAACCCGTCACTGGAGCCGCGCAGCACCAGGGAGAGGCGTTCCTCACGCTCCTTTAACCGCTTTTCCGCCTCCTTTCGTTCGGCTATGTTGCGCAGCAGCTCGGCATTGAGGCTGGTCTGCCGCCGTTGCTCCTGGTCGTGGCCGGCCAGCACCTCATAGAGCATGATTGCGCAAACTATTGAGCTTACCACGAACGCGGTGATCAGGTCGGTAAGCCTGTGACTCGGGCTCTGATAGGGGACCACCCATCGGGGGATATAGATTTCCGCCGCCAGCAAACCCACGCCGTTGGCGATCGCGGCAGCCAGCGTGAGCAGGCGCGCCCAACCGCGCAAAAAGATTACCAGGTAGGTGGTCACCGTGAAATAATAGAGGATGATGCTTCCCTGGGAGGCGCCGTTGGGGAACCAGGAAAGGTTCAGTGCTATCAGGAACAGGGTAAAGAGACCGATGACGTGGTCGTTGCCTCGTTGCGATCTCCTGTAGATGAAAAGGGCGGCAGTTCCAAAGCTGAGTTCGACTAATGTGACACCGGGCGAGAGATGCAGCAGATAGTCGACCGGAATGATAACAAGGAAGGTAAAGACTGCAATCCAAAGGCAGAGCCGCCTGAAGAGGCGCAGTTCCATGGGGGGGGCTGTTCCGGCCGGGTGGTTCGTGATCAGGTTTTTGATTTTTGAACGCATGGCGCCCGGGTTCTCTACGTATTGGGATGGGCAGCGCGCTGCCCGGAACGGCCTGAAATTTATATCATGATAATTATTTTTGTGAAAGAGGATTTATGAGTAATTCATCTAATCCCTACCCTCATTCCACTGGTCTGCCTTATCCGGGCAGTGAAAGCCCCGAGGTATCCGTCGAATCCGCGGTGTCCTCCGCTTTCATCCACACTGACAGCGTGCCCTTGGGTATGGCGAATTTCTTCGCTCCAGCCGCTTGGGTCAATCCACGTTCACGCATCGATTGGACCACTTCGGCCCTGAATTCCAGAGTATAACAGCGCGGTTTTTTCAGGTCCCTTGCTTCCCGGCATTCCTGCCGGGAGAAGGGTTCCCCGGCCGGGGTGCCCTCCATGCTGTTCCTCAGCTTCTCCAGCGCTTTTTTCTCGATCTGGCGGATCCTCTCCCGCGTGACGCCGAAGCTTTTCCCCAATGTTTCTAGCGTTTGAGGGGCATGGTCCTCCAGGCCAAAGCGCAGAGTGAGGATTGTTTTCTCCTCGCTGGTGAGCAACTCGAACCACTTGAACACCTCCTGAAACTCGTTGAGCTCCTCTAGGTGAATCTCCGGGGAAGCGGTGCCATGGGCCTCGATGCCGTCGCACAGGAGAAAGTTGGTGTCGCCCATGGGCTGTTCAATGGAGTACGTCCTCTTCAAAAGCACCGAAAGCCTGCTCACGTAACCCACCGCCACGTCGAGGCTATCTGCCAACTCCTTGTGGGTCGGTTCCCTGTGTAACTCCGCCGTCAGCTTGCCGTTAACCCTGCGCATTCTGTTGATGTCCTCGGTAACATGGGCCGGCAACCGGACTGTGCGCGCCTGGTTGGCCAACGCCCGGTCGATTGATTGTCGAATCCACCAGGTGGCGTAGGTGGAGAAGCGGAATCCCCGGGAGACCTCAAAGCGCTCGACCGCTTTGATAAGTCCCAGATTCCCCTCCTCGATAAGATCGAGGAATGGAAGTCCGCGGTTGAGATGGCGCTTGGCGATGCTCACCACCAGACGCAGGTTGGAGGTTATCATGCGGTCCCGGGCGGCCCTGTCCCCCAGATCTATCCGCGCCGCCAGTGCCTGTTCCTCGTCGGCGCTCAGCAGCTTCGTTCTCTGGACCTCCCGCAGGTAGAGCTTGATGGCGTCGTCTGAATGCTCCAGTGCCGTAGCCTTGACTTCATCCTCCTCATCGGCCTCGCCCGTGCCCGGTTCTCCGATTTCCCCAGGTTCCAGGGGACCGGAATTTCCCATGGCATCCCGGTAGAGGTGGATGGTTTCCTCTGACTCCTCTTCGCTTCCCATGCAATACTCCTGTGGCGTTGGTGTCGCGATCCAGGCGTGCCTAGACCGTTCGGGTGAAGGTCTGCAGAGCGCGGTCCCTCTCTTTGGTCCCCGGTCCTGTGTCTGTCCTCTTCGCCTCGGAGTAGTCGTTCAAGGCCTCCTTCAATTTCTCCAACTGCCCGATTAGGAGATCCCTGTCGGCTTGACAATCACGGCCGCAGACCCAGCTGACGCGTTCATATAAGCCAAAAAACTCCCGTTCACTGGTGGCGTCGTTCCAGACCCGGCTTTCCACCTCCTTTCTCAGGAGGACCAGCTTGGTCTGCAGCAGTAGCACCTCGATTCTTAATTTTTTGTCGCTCGGGACCTTGGAACCTTGCAGTTCCCTTAAGCACAGGTTCAGGAGCTCATACTGTCTCATCATGGGGCCCTCCTTCTGGGAGCCAAGCTTTTTTCCCCGGCTTCGGCCGGTCTCCGATTACTTCCGTTCTGAAGCTGCCCGCTTGTCACCTTTTTATGTTGTCGCGGGTTGCCTCGAGGATGACAGGCATTTGTCCTTCAGGCCCGGCGTCTCACCATGTTGTTGGCAGTTCTTACCTCCCGCAGTGTTCCACTGAGCTTCAGAAACTGGGGGGTAAGCCATTGCCGACGAAACCACATTTTACATTGTTAATATGATAAGTCAAATTTTGTTGTTCCGGGATGTCGTCACGTCGGTGTTTGGTAACCCATTTGAGCTGACCAGGACGTCTTAAATTCATGGAAAGAAAACCGGGATTTTCCTTCTGCAGTCACGAAATAACGATTGCATTGTCTGCAGTTTCGACGGTAAAGAGCACTTCAAAAGACCCTCTTTCCTGGTTTCTGGAGCTTCGGTTGCTTCACCAGTCATCCCGACTGGCACAGGTATCCTGCGGGATCATTGGAATTCAGGGTACTTAGGGAAGGTGTCTCGGTCAAAGCGATCTAGGTCATCGATCTTCGAAAAGAACCGCTCCCAGACAGCATCCTTACTAAGGCCCTTAATTCCCGGACCGGCATGTGTGCACCAGTAGTCGTGGGGCCCAAGTGGTTGGCTTTTGTTGCGCTGGGAGTTTAGGGCGTGGACGGCATTAAGATAAGTATTTACAAAATAAAAAATAGTGATTAAAGTACATTTACTGTGAGTTGTCAGTATGCAAACTATTAATTGAGGGCTGATCCAGATTCCCTTGTCATTGCCTCAGCTGGTCGTGGCCGGGCTTGACAGGGATTGGTGGATTGTCTGGCAGCTAGGGGGAAAGTGTTCTGGACGCAGCGTTTCTGCTGCCAGTTCCTGTCAGTTTTTAATTTCGATGATTGTGGGGGGGAAGCGGTCTATGGGTGTAGAAACCGGATACAGTCGTCGGTCTTTTTTGTCGGCAACCTCGGACGGTAACAAGGGTTCGGCACCTCAAATACTGCCCTTGCCTACATGTGACACGCTGTCTGTCGCGGCCCCGGCCGTGGTCCCTCCCTTTGTCGGTATTCTCCAGTACCTTTCCCGGATAGATGAGGCACATTCCCTGGCCGAAACGGTTTCTGTTACCCGCGAATTATTGAACTCCACCTTTCCGCAGTCACCATTTCTGCTTGGCTGGTGCGGCGAGGCTGGGGAGGACTTCACGGCCCTCGCCAGGAATGGAGTGCTCTTGAAAAAAAAAGACCTTTCTGCAAAGACGGTAGCTGCATTTTTGGGTGCGCAACGGGTAAGAAGGCCCCTTCGCCTTAAAGGCGCACTGCTACGGCTCCTCGGGGGGGGGCTGCGGGTTCGGTGACCAGTTTTCCCTTTGTTGCGAGTGGCACAATCCTCGGATTCCTTTGCTTTTTCGACTGCGAACTGCAGACCGACGAACTGCTGGTAGTCGAGCTCCTCGCCTGTCAGGTGGCCGCAAAACTGCGGCAACTCGGTAAAGAACGCGAAGAGGCGGAGCAACGCGAGCTGTCGGCCCGCATGATGGGCCTTGCCGACTCCCTGCTGCGTTCACAGAGCAAGGAGGAACTCTACGGAAAAATTCTGGATGGTGCAGTCGATCTGACGGGTGCCTGCCAGGGATCGGTCATGCTGATCGACCCGGACGGACGGCACTTGCAGGCGGTCCAGGCCATGGGAATGGGAAGCGAAATAGCACGGCAGCTCCGTTTGCCGCTGGGTGAGGGGATAGCGGGGGGGGGCGCCCTGCGCGGCGGCGCGCTGTTGGTCCGCGACGTGGAAAAGGACCCTCGCACCGCCAGGCGTAACCGGCCCCGCTTCAAATCCAAGTCACTGGTCTCCATCCCGCTCAAACTGAACGACAAGGTGCTTGGAGTGCTGAACCTTTCCGACAAGGGGGATTTGCAGGACTTCAGTGAGACGGACCTGAAGCTATTGACGGCCTTCTCCACCTTTGCTTCGCTGATGATTGAGCGCAGCCAGGTCAAAGAGGAAACCTGTCGCCTTGAGCGGCTCTCCTGCACCGACCCGCTGACCGGGACCTACAACCGCAGGTTCCTGAATCAAAGACTGGAGGAGGAGGTGAACCGCAGCCAGCATCAGGGGCTCGAATTCACCCTGGTCTTCATCGACCTGGATCATTTCAAGGGTTACAACGACCGGTTCGGTCATCTCGCCGGGGATGAAGCTCTGGTGAAAGCCGCCCAGGTCATTAGTACTACCTTGCGGGATATGGACACCCTGGCGCGTTTCGGCGGAGAGGAATTCTGCGTACTTCTTCCCGGCACTTCCAAGCACCGGGGACAACTCGTGGCGGAACGCATCCGCATGGGAGTGGAACGGGAATTATTCAGCGGGGTGGAGGGACCAGGGGCCGGGAGACTTACCGCAAGTATGGGAGTCGCAACTTACCCTGATGACGGCACTACCGTGTCCTCGCTGCTGAACGCTTCCGACGTGGCCCTCTATCAGGCCAAGGCGGGTGGCCGAAACCGGATCGTCGCCGCGAAGCCTGCCTCACCGGAGGACCAGTGGCCGGCTTACCTGCCCGCCTGAGAGGCAAGTACTTTGAAGTCTGAAGTGTTCAGCCTAAAGACGGTTCATGCCATATTAAATCACAGGGCCTGATACCTATCAGGGTCACCTACTATATTGTTAGCTTTCCCGGGTGTCCGTTTGTGAGGCAAGTATGCTTTCTCCCGTAAATGGCGCTGAAGCTCATGTCGCAGAGTGGATGCTGAGTCGACTCGAAAGCGACGGAGTCCTCTACCAAGCCGATGCGGCTTACCTCATAGTGGAAAGGTTTGGCGAACGATATTGCTATTATACTGATAGTGGTTATTTAGCGATAGACCTTAAGGTCTTGTATCATTTTAAACGAAAAGCCAATGGAAGGGTAGCTTGGTTCCCAAATACTAAGTCGTGGCGCATGTAGGTGGGGGGGGGCGAGATACTGGAATATCGCAGAATAATCGTTTTTCTGATTAATCCACCAGGGGCTCCTCTCCGACGGGAAACCTTAGCACGATCCTTGAATCTCCCCGTCTATGGTGTGCCGATAGACGAGGAACTCACCGCTCTTGGCAGGTCGCCAGAGCTGACCTGAAAGCCCTTTATCGCCCCAGTCTTTTTGACGGCAAAGTGCTCGTTTCCTGCGTTAGCCCGGATGCAGGTCTTGAGAACGGGGAGAGTTAATTGTCCCATCCTCTTCGCTCCAGGCCTTGACTGCCCTTGCTCTGCCCTTTTCATGATAGACGAGGTGTTCACGCCGTTTTGATAGCGCTACCAACCGGGAAGGCTTGTGGGGTAGCTTGGGTCTGGCCACCTCGGGGATGAATGGCTGCAGTCTCCCGTGGGTGACCTAGGGGGGGATTGCGACGCAGTAGCGCGTGGTATAGAGGTCCCACAGGGCGAGACCGACGACGATGCAAAGGACCAGTGCGGTGCATATCACTAACCCGCGAGCCGACTTGCGGTCCTGTGCCAGGATTCCGTATGCCGCTGAGTTGGGGGGGCTGTTACTTGTGGGAGACGCCTGTTTAGTCGCCGTTGCCTGAAAATTCCTACGGGCCTTCTCCCGGCCCGAGGTTGTGCTACCGGGCACTCCGGGGACGAACTCCCCGTTGGTGCCCGGTTCCAGCTCGAAGGGGTAAGATCTTCCCAGGACGTCTGCGCCTGCTCGCAGTGCTGGTGGATTTCCAGTGAAACCCTCATGCGTCTCGCCGGTAGAAAACAGTGGTTCGCTCTCTCGGCTCCTTCCCCCTGTGTCGGCCACCGCTGCAGTTATCTCATCGGTTCCTGGCGGCTCCCGTTCGCTTGGCTGCACAGTCGCGGTCTCGGGGATCTGCCAGGGAAGCCCTTTCATCGTTTGGAGCCACTGCTGGACCTGTCTGCTTAGTTTGTTCAAGGGCTGACAGAGATCAAAACATGCCTCAAAGCGGCAAGCGACGCTGTAGGGAACTATTAAATCCTCCGACAGCAGGACAAGCGATACCGGATCCCAATCGACAAGCGCCCTGACTTGCTTTACCATTTTGTCACAGCTAACTTCTCCTATCCTGTGCTGCAGAAATACGATGGCTGGTCGCGTCTCGAATACCCTCTCAATCCCGCCTGCGTAATCGGGTTCGCGGCAGATCTCCGATGCTAACAGCAACTGCAAGTTGTCCATGAGATTGATTGCGTACTTATCGTTTGCAATGCAGAGGATTCCTGGCATAAAGGCCTCGATTTAGGATCGTCCGACTGGCGCCTCTTTGGGAGGCCGGTTCTCCGCAGCAGAAAAATGACAATCTAAGTTGTTGCTTCCCTGTCCGTAACAACCTTACTGTAAGCCTCCTTCAGGGAATTCAAGCGCTTGACGCCGATGTCGCTGATGGCGAGGCATGATTTTTCGTGGGACTGGTCCGCAAATTTCAGTACATTTTCGGCCATGAAAGCTTCCAGCTTCTTCTCAATGTCAAGGGCCAACAGCAGGGCCTCTTCCGGGGATGGCTGATGCTTCTTAACTCTTCGCAGCAGGGCTCGCATATAAAGCAGAGTTACCTCGTCTTCTATCAGTTCGACCTGAATGGAACCGACGATGCTTTTGCGATGCAACTTGACTACGAGTGCAAAGAGCTTACTCTGGTTTTCTTCCTCCATGGCAAGCCTCAGCCAAAAATTGGAACTGTACCGGTCAGCATTAAAAAGCTCGGCAAAATAGTGGTACATTTCAGCGCAGGAAAGCTTAACTGACTGGCATACCTCTAAAACATCTGTCGTGCCAAGACCCAGGCCTTTTATCAATTTTCCCTCCAATGCATCGGTCCTTTGGTTCTCAGGCTGTCACCGCCGACAGCTACTCTACTTGGCTCGTATTCTGGAGTTGCGTGCCATGGCATCCAGCAAGAAGGCGCTGCTGTCACACTGAGCTACTGCTTCTTCCTTGCTGATCCGAACCTCACAGCTCAATTTTCGCCAGGCTGCTGCCCATCCACTGTAAATCGTCGCTACCCTATCGTAGCAGAGCTTTAATTTGGTTACCGCAAAGTAGTTCCCCACCTTCTGGCTCTTGCGCTCTTTCGACTGTCTTATTGACCCGTATCGGGGCCCCCCCCTAGTGTCTGGTTATGGGAAGTGAATGAGCTGTTTGTAACCTATGTGTTTTTAATAGGCAAGGACTTATTCGGATTTTGATTAAACGAGATATTGTCAGTGGCATTGGGCTCGGGGTAGGTTTTTAGGTTTCTCATATCATTAGGTTGTTGCAATGTAATATTTTTAGATTAAAATATGTTACTGTTGCTGGTTGGGTTAGCAAGGGAAGGAGAAGGGCTTGGTGCCAAGGGAGCCACCTTATGCTAGCGTTGAGGCCAACCGTTGCATGGATTTGAGACTGTGCGGCCTTCCGGCCCATTGAGAGAGCGGAATGCTTGAGGCCAAGAATCATTGTCGAGAGTGGGCGGGACCTCACCTCTGAATGAATGGCGCCATCGCTCGCTTACTGGAGAATGCTTCCGGGGCTGCTCTCCACGGGGCGGTAGCCAGTGTGCGAATTTTTAGCTTTTGGTGAATTTAAAGGAGGCTACATGAATTTAAGGCGACCCTTGGATTTGGCTTTATGGACCGGCAAATCAGCCGTTTGGATGGCTGGAAGCCTCATGCTTCTGCTTTTAGACGCTGCTCCGGCCAGAGCAGCGACTGTTTGCGAGGTGAAGGTTCCTCGGCTCAACATGCGCGAGCGACCCTCCATGAGTGCTCGAATATTCCGGGTACTGGACGGGCGAACTCAGCTCATTACGGTTGGGGGTTGCAATGCGGGCTGGGTGCGGGTGGTTTCAGACCTCGGCGCAACCCGCGGCTACGTTGGGGGCTGGGCCTTGCGGGAGGTGACACAGGAACGCCCCTCTCCCGGTGCTTCCTTGAAAAAGGGTGCCGCAGTTGCGGCGTTCGCCGCCGCGGCACCGGGTGTGACGGCCGGAAGTGAAAGCAGCCGGACTGAGAATGCGCCCTCGATGCCTCCGGCGGGAGTTTCACAACAGAAATTGGGCTCCGAGGAGCTGGACTCTGGTGAACCTGGCACCTCCGGCGCCGATATGTCAGCCACTTGGGTTTTCAATCCTGAGGAGGGGCATTGGAGCCATCACACCTCCAAAGGTGGCTCTGCGACTTCAACCGAGGCTCTGGCAGTTCAGATGACTGAAAACAGACTCAAGGTACTTGCCCTGGAGCGCAGGATGCAACTGGTTGAGCGTGCGTTAGCCCAATTGCAGGGGGGCCAGGGGCAATGAGGCTGCGAGCATTTCAAGGATAACAGGCTCGGATATGGGGTTGATGGCATGGGTTACCGGGAAAATCGGCGGGCCGGAGCGCTATGGTGCTGTCAGGGGGCGCCACGCCACGGAGCACGGGTACTCGTTGGGAGAAACAATTTTTCTCACTACCGGAGTTGGTCCTTCAATGGGAGCGGCGCAAATTTTCGGCACGTCGGCTCAAATGTCAGCGGCAGGGTTCGTACCTTGTTTTCCGGGTGTGTCTCCCCCTGGCCCGGATTCGTTGACTATTTATCAGCGTCTGCTGTGCTTGAACCTTGTATCGGCCATGATTACTTTCGCATTGCTGGCCCATTCAAATGTTGCTGCAAATCTCATGCGTCCGGGAAACGCGTGTAAGTATCTTGAAGGGGTTCAGGCCTCCCTGCTAGTCTCATCGGTTGAGCGTGGTCTTTTTGCCAATATTCGAGCCGCACATAGGGAGGTGTCCTCCTATATAAATACTGTTAGCTCTGACGCGACAGTAAAGCTTTTGGATTTCAGGAGACCCGGTTCTGGCGACCTGCTGGAGCTGTTTATTCTGAGAGCCGTCGCCGAAACCACGGCAAAATCTCAGTATGGTTTCGTTCAATCGGGGCCCTCAGGTTTCGACCTCAAGGCTGTTTCGCTATTGCGGGGGATAAAGCAATCAGTTGCCGAGACAGCAGACCTGTATAAATGGTGAGACCCTGCGCCGTGGCAAAAGAGTCTAAAGAGTCTAACCTTCGGCAGGAGATAAACGGCGACCGGAACTCCACGGTTGGTTCTTAATAGCTCTCCCTCTACCCTTTCCTGGTGAGGAACGTTCCCGACGCTCTGGTTTCCGCCTCCTTCATTAGGGTTTCGAAGGCCTCCGTGGCGTTTCCCGCGACGAATCTCGCTGCCTGATCTTCCAGCGCCATGGTTGCCTTGAGGAGCGCCAAGGGATGGCCTGCCTGGGGGGTGGCCATGACTGTCAGCCCCTCCGCAACCTTGCCTGCGGCGACCACGGCCGCTATGCAGGCGCCGTGGTTTGCCACCAGCACCTCAAGCTCCTTGCCGACCTTATCCATGTTTCAAGGCTTGTCATGAAAACTGTCTCCTTGCTTCACACGGGCCGGTCCGCGGTTTGCCGGTCCGGTTCATCACGCCGTTTCTAGGCCGTTGTGAAGAAGTGGTTTCGCCACCAAGGCGCATCCTTGTTGGCAATACCGGTAATTCCTAAAAGGCTTCATGGCTCAGGCCGGTTCCTTCGCAGAGTGGACAATCGATTTCTCCCGAACCATGACATCCCGCTACAATCAGCATCATCGCTGTTGCTAACCATCAGACCGGTTATCCTTCTGATGATGCACTTCGGGTACACAATCGTCTGTTGGCCATTGTATCTTCGACAAATGGGCATCTCTCCTCCCGCCGTAATCGGCCTTGCAGATCGTTCGCCTATCACGCGATAAGTGAATTGTATGAGTGTGGATAGACAATTTTAGGGCGCAGTTATGCAAGGGGTATAAAAAAGGAGGTGAATTCCGAGTACTCGGAACGGTTAGGTTTCTCACAGTTAACCAAAAGGAGAATTAAAATAAGAGTCATGGGCGTTTTGGCATTTATTGCTGGATTAATCACGCTGCTCAATGATAAGACAGGAACAGGTATGCTCTTTCTGTACGAAATGCATTCCCGTGTTTTTAGCCTCTACTTGCACAGAGATGAACTCCTGATGGTAACCTGCGTTCTTATGCTGGCTGGAATCCTTCTCTTCTGCACAGGCTGTATCGTAAAATACCAGAAGAATAAAAACTAACCGTTCCGAGAACTCGGAACCAATGCCCTTCACCCAACTAGCTCCGCTCAACCACTGAAGATGTCGGGTTACGCTGTTTTTACCTCATGCGCCTCTTTTATTTTTAAAGCCATCTCGACATTACGGGCCAGTTCCCTGATGGCTATACTGACTCGTGAGTGTGGTAGCAGCTTCACGACTGGCATGCCTTTATTGATGGAATCAACCACATCCTGGTACTCCTCAGTAATCACATAGAAAAAAAATATTCCCAACCATATCTATCTCATCCATGAAACCTTTGTCCGAATGCGGAACATATCGATTCATTACGAACTTTACGGTCTTGGGCTGAATTCCCCTGCGCTCTAAGGGTTTAGGTCGCGTTTTAAGCTGTTTCTAAAAGGTTTGTCGAATGTCACCGTGAACAGGATCAAGCTGGAATTTTGTAAGATCGGCACGTTACAACCGGCGAGTGGCCCAGCACAGTCGATTATGACATAGTCGAAGCTTCCTTTCATCAGGTCTGAAATCCGGCGCACCTGCTCCGGGGTAATAGACTGGTCTTCGTCAAACTCCGGTGCATCTGTCAGGACAAAAGGTCCCGAGGGGTGACACTCCATAACACTCACAAGGAGTTGGTGTCGAGTCTCTCTATGTTTTTCGTGAGACTGCTTAGGTTGTATGTGGGTTTAACGTTGAGAAAAGTGCTGATATCACCGGCAACCAGATTGAGGTCGATCAGTGCCACCTTTGAGCCTTCCGTTGCCAGTGCTGCCGCCACATTTACCGCCACGGTCGTCGTTCCCGTCCCACCGGTTGGGTTGTCGACCGATATGATGGGCGCCTGTATTCCGCGGGCCGCCGGCGCCACGAGAAAGCGTGCGACCTTCTGTGCGGCTTTTTGCAAATCTCCCCTGGTGAACGGGCGTAAAAGGTATGCGGCCGCCCCCGCGCGCATCAGCGCGAGTGTCCATTCCGGATTTTCCTCATAAGAACCAGCTATTACCGCCATACGGGGATAGCGCCGGGTAAAGAATTGGATAGCCTCGACTCCCTGTCGCAGGTCGCCGACCCCGAGGAACACCACCATCGGGAAGACACTCACTTTATCAGCGTCACGCCGTCCCTGAAATTATCGGCTGCTTTTGCCATGACGCTGGTTCCTGAAAATGGTCCTGTTGCAGTGTCGATCGAGCTACGCTCTCCCTCCACTGAACTAGGGCGGGTCCCATTCTTTTCCATGTTCGGTCTCCTTGGTCATGTGATTTAGCACATTTTCGTGTCCAAGAAAACCTGCGCCAACATAGCTTGAACATCGTCGGTTCCACCGGGGGCGACGCAGGATTAACTATGTTGGAGCAGGATTAAATGAAACGGAAGTAGGGGCGCACACACCATTGAAAGAACAGCAGCACTGGGGTCCGTCGCCAAAGGACAATTTCTGAAGGAAAGGCGATATCGGACGATGACGCAATCTGCACCCTTAACACTGCAACGGTTGCGCCCCTTATGGACGAGGTCAAAGGCTATTTTGAACAGCAAAGATCCTGCCCGGGTGCCTTGGCACCTTAACGACGTCCTGCCATTTCAACGCGAAAAGTGGGCAGTAACTTTTTGACTGGCCATCACTTTGGTGAGGGTTAATGATGCAGAGGTACTTACTACTTTATTGTTTGTATCGGTCCAGTTCACGAAATGATAACCGGAGTTTGGTGTGGCGGTTACCTGGGTACTAGCCCCGCCAGTCAGTACGTATTGCGGTGTCGTTCCCTTGACGGTGCCCCCAGTACTGTCAGCAAAGTTAAGCGTGTTCTTATTGGGAGCAAAGTTCGCCGTGATATTCTGGCTTGCCTTCACTAATATTACCGTGAGCGGGTTAAGCAAGGTCGTGACAAAACCGTTGTTTCCGGTCCAGTTGACGAAGCTGAAGCCTGTGTTTGGAATGGCGGTTACCTGGGTACTGTTTCTGCCAGTGGGCACGTATTGTAGTGCTGTTCCCTTAATGGCGCCTCCAGCACTGGTAAAGAATCTGAGTGTGTCCGTGTCGGGCGCGAAGTTGGCGTAAACCGTCTGGCTGGCTGTGACGCGTGCTGAAGGAAGCGGGTTAGCCATTGTGGCTACGAACCCGTTAGTGCCAGTCCAATTGACGAAGTGGTAGCCGGTATTCGGAACGGCAGTGACTGCGGTAGTGTTGCCGCCGTATTTGACTATCTGCACTGTCATGCCTTTAATGTGCCCGTAGATGCCGGTGAGATAGGTGATAGTGTACAAGTCGATCTCGAAGTTGGCAGTTATGTTCTGGTTCGCATTTACTGCGGTAAGTGTCAGCGGGTTAGCCTTGGTTGTGACGAAACCATTGTCGCCAGTCCAGTTGACGGAGTGGTAGCCGGTGTTCGGCACGGCGGTGACTGGGGTGGTATTCGCGCCGGAATTAACGACCTGGCTGGAGGTACCGATCAGGGTACCGTTGTCACTGGGAGCGAAGGTGATCGTATAGTTGGGAGGTTGAAGAACCGTCAGGCTGACCGTGGCGTTAGCATTTGTTATTAACCCGGCGACCTAACAACCATCATGCCGCATAGGCGATTTGGGGGTGCTTAAAATATTTGATTATCCGTTCTGGTAGTTTTTGTAGCTTTCTC
>JGI24143J45723_1000890_pt1 | contig 15029 bp, 14 predicted proteins | sample BarGraIncu00432A_FD_45723 | JGI IMG/M metagenome (IMG submission 45723)
TTGTGTTCGCCCGTCTTCCGGTGCGTAACCCCACCCCCCCTGAGGCACGAGAATCTGGGCGAACACAAGGTTCGCCCCTACACTTGGGATGAGGGAGGTTGCAATATTCGATGCCCTCCTTGCACCTACACCCGCTTGAACATCTTCTCCATTTCGGCAAGCGTTATTCTTTGCAGCACCGGCCTACCGTGTGGGCAGTTGCTGGAAAAATCAGTCTGATCCATCTGGCTAAATAGTGCCACGATCTCCTGCTGACTGAGGGTCCGGCGCCCACGCACAACGCTATGACAAGCAACCCGGGCCAGAATGTCTTCCTGCACATCGGAAAAAGTTCTGCTCCTGCTGAGGTTTCCCAGCTCCTCCAGAATATCCCGTATGACACGCAGATATTCCGAGCCGGACAAGATCTGCGGCACTCCCTTCAAAAGCCAAGTGTTGCCGCCGAATTCCTCCAAAGCAAAACCAAGGCGGGCCAATTCATCAACATGCTCCAGAAGTGCCGCCGACTCTCTAAAAGAGAGTTCGATGGTCTCCGGAAAGAGTAGCCCCTGGCTGTCGACCGCCTTGCCGGCAAACTCTCCCTTGAGCCTTTCGAAGGCCACCCGCTCGTGGGCCGCGTGTTGGTCGATGAGCACCAGGTCGGTACCCTGCTGACAGAGAATGTAAGCCGCGTTGAACTGACCGATTACCGAGAGCGAGGAGAAGTAGCCAGGTTCCTCCGCCATCTCGACGGCTACCTTGACTGCCACCTCGGCGAATTGCTTGGTCGTCGGCTCTGTAGGGGGCTCTCCCTGCCCTTGAGAGGTGCTTTCAGGCGCCTGCGACGGGGAAAGCTGCGTGGTTACCCTGGCGAGCGGCGGCAGCGCCTCGGATAGCTGCGTTTCCCCGGCGAGGGTGGTTTCTCCGGCGGCGACCGGCGCGTCACTGGCGGGAAGCTGTGGCAGCGGCGAGGGCTGCAAGAAGGGTCGCAGCGGCGGTTGCGGACGCGCTTTGAAATCGACCAGAAGTTCCCTCACCTCGGCGACCCTTGCCGTGCTGGTGCCGTAGGCTGCTGGCTGTGGAGGATCCAGCGGCAGAGCCGCCTGGACCCGGGCCGGGACTGCGGGAAGCGGCGTCGCCTGCGGAGCGCTCCCGGCCCTTTGCTGCTCGCGCTTCAGCCACGGGGTTTGCTTCAGCACAGACTCCACGGCACCCTGAATGGCGTCATGTACCCTCCCCTGCTCGCGGAAGCGGACCTCGTGCTTGGTGGGGTGCACGTTCACGTCCACCTCGCCCGGCGGAATCTCAATGAAGACTGCAACCACAGGATAGCGACCACGCTCCAGGAAATTGCGGTACGCCTGCAGGATCGCGTGCTGCACCACCTTATCTTTGATGAACCTGCCGTTTATATAGGTGTAAAGATGGCTGCCGGCGCTGCGGCTGCACTCTGGCGCCGCCACCAGCCCCGTCACCTTCAATCCTCCCGCATCCTGGTAAGAGACGGGATAGAGCGAAGCGGCAATCGGGCGGCCGAGCATGGTGGCCACACGTTCCTTAAGATCCGAGTCGAGGGCGCGGAACACCAGCTTGCCATCGTTCAGATAGGAAAAGCGCACCTCCGGCCTGGAAATGGCGAGGCGCGTCAGGAGTTCACCGACATGCCCCCCTTCAGTGTCCGAACTCTTCATGAACTTAAGCCGAGCCGGCGTATTAAAGAAAAGGTTCCTGACCGCGATAACGGTGCCTGCCGCCATGCCGCACCCTTTCACCTCCTTGATCCGCCCCCCTTCAGCGTAAATTTCCGTCCCCTCGACGGTCGCAGCCGGCCGGGTGGAAATGGTGAGCCGGGAAACCGAGGCGATCGAGGGGAGCGCCTCACCGCGGAAACCAAGCGTTGAGAGAGAGAACAGATCCTCGTCGCAAGTGATTTTACTGGTCGCGTGACGCTCGAGGGCGAGGAGCGCATCCTCGCGGGACATGCCGCTTCCGGTATCGGAAACTTTAATGAGCCTTCTACCTCCAGACTCGATCTCCACAATGACTTCCCTGGATCCTGCATCAAGGGCGTTCTCCACCAATTCCTTAGCAACGGAGGCGGGCCGTTCTACCACCTCGCCGGCGGCAATCTTGTTGGTCAGGTTTTCCGGAAGTATCCTAATCGTTGTTGCCAAAGCAAACCTCACTAAAATCGCATTAAACGCGAGGCTCAAGATACCTTATGAGCCGACTGTTTGTAAATCGCAGATTGCAGGAAAGAGTTAGAGACGCGATCTCGGGTAGATATGCATTCCATGCGTCTCCTCCCTTCCGCGATTTCCCTGTCTTCCCTGTCTTCCCTGTCTTGCCCGCCTGCCGCCGCCTGCCGCCGCCATCCCCGTCATGTTCGCCCCGTCATCCTCGCCCATCCTCACCTGTCCCGCTCCGATTGCGGGCTCGCTAAAGAGTGTTATAAGGTAGAGCATGAAATTACGTCCACCTATTGTTAGCGGCTGCATCGCACTGAGTCTCATCGGTCTCATTGCCGGTCAGTCCGCTGCAGCAAACTCGTCTTTTGCGCACCCACCGTCTTCCTATCTGTTGCAAGTAAACGGGCAGGTCTATCGAGAAAAAAGTCCCAATCTGAGGCGGCCGCCTGCAAGCCTTACCAAGATCATGACTGCGCTCGTGATTCTTGAGAATAGCCGAATGGATGAGGTCGTCACGGTAAGCACCGGGGCCTCCCGGGAGACCGGCAGCAGGATCGGCCTCAGGCGCGGCGACCGTCTGAAAGTCAGGGATCTCTTGGCCGCGACGCTGATAGCATCAGCAAACGATGCCGCGCGCGCTCTAGCCGATCACCTGGGAGGCAACCAAAAGGTTTTCGTGAAACGGATGAATGATCGGGCGCGCAGCCTTCGACTGCAGAACACGCATTTTACTAATGCCTGCGGACATGACCAAAAAGGGCTTTACACCACCGCGCATGATCTGGCGATTCTCACTCAGCACGCACTTCAGATCCCGCTCTTCGCTGAGTTGGTGGCTCAGCGCACCACGCGTATCACAACGCTAAGAGGCAATCACTCCTATAGCCTTAAGAACAAGAATAGGCTGATCGGCCGGTATCCGGGAGCCAGGGGAGTAAAGACCGGTACCACTCCGAAAGCTGGCAAATGTTTGGTAGCTCTTGCTGAGCGTGGCGGCACCAAAGTATTCCTGGTCCTCATGAATGCCCGGAATCGGTGGCAAACGGCACCGGCCATGCTGGACGCCGGCTTTGCTGCGGGTCTCGATAAAAAACCGGCGCAGCATCATTAGTCCTCATGTTGCAACATGGTAGCTCCCTCACCCCTGCCCCTCTCACGGAGGATGCAGGGGGCTTTTTTAATTTTCCAGGGAAGAGCGCCTTCGATTCGTACCGGAGAGAAAGTCCAAGGCTTGCAATTTCCTTTCGCGCGCCCTTCAAGGGCAGGACCGTGGGGGGAGGCCTGGAGTCAATGGGATAAACCCGCCATAACAAGAAGGGAGAAAGAAATGCGGCATCACCGTAAGGAGCTTTGGTTTGAGATCAAGAAAAGGCGCGGCTTCGTTAACATCACCGGTGACCTGGAGCGCTCCCTAGGCGAGAGCGGTATTCAGGAGGGGCTTATGTTATGTAATGCGATGCACATTACCGCAAGCGTCTTCATCAACGACGATGAGTCGGGGCTACATCAGGATTTTGAACAGTGGCTGGAAGGGCTTGCCCCGGAAAAACCACACTCGCGTTATCGGCACAACTCAGGAGAGGATAATGGTGATGCCCACCTGAAAAGAACCATCATGGGGCGCGAGGTAGTCGTCGCAATTACCAACGGTAAACTCGACCTGGGACCGTGGGAGCAGGTCTTCTATGGAGAGTTTGACGGCATGCGCAAGAAACGCGTGCTGATTAAGATCATCGGCGAGTGATACCGCCCGCCAAGAGGCGAGCGATTGTTCCGTTGGGGAACTGATCTTCGGGCGTAATCTGAGTTCCATGCTCGACTGATGCCGCTTCTACAGCGTAGATGGTCAGCCGGCTGAAGATTTCCGCAAAGCAAGAGGTCGGACATGTTCTTACAGCGCTATCGCACCACATATTTCAGATACCTTTTCCTGATGCTCGCTTCTTTGTCGCTGCCTTTAGTAGTCGCCTGCCATGCCAATGACATTCACCTCGCTCAAATCAAGCTTCCCCCCGGTTTCACAATTGAGATTTTCGCACGCAATGTCCCGGACGCCCGTTCCCTTGGCCTAGGGGCGAAGGGAACCGTTTTCGTCGGCACCCGCGAGGAAGGGAAAGTCTATGCGATACGGCATGCGGGGAGTCCTCGGGCAGAAGTCATCACTCTTGCCAAGGAACTCAACATGCCAAACGGCGTGGCATACCGGGATGGGGCGCTTTACGTCGCCGAGATCAGCCGGGTGATACGTTTTGATGACATCGAGGATCACCTCAACAACCCGCCCAAGCCGGTGCTGGTAAACGGCAGCTTCCCCCATGAAAGGCATCATGGCTGGAAGTTCATCCGGTTCGGTCCTGATGGCAAGCTCTACGTACCGGTTGGGGCCCCCTGCAACGTCTGCGAATCGAAGGACCAGCGCTTTGCCTCCATCATGCGCATGGCTCCCGATGGGAAAAACCCGGAGATTTTCGCGCGCGGCGTGCGCAACACAGTCGGCTTCGATTGGCACCCGACCAGCCATGAGCTCTGGTTTACCGATAACGGGCGCGACCTGTTGGGAGACGACACACCTCCGGACGAGTTGAACCGGGCGGCGGCGCCTGGGTTGCACTTCGGCTTTCCCTATTGGCACGGCCGGGAAACACCAGACCCTGAATTCGCAGGGAAAATGAAGAAAGGAGGATTCGTCCCTCCCGTGATCGAACTTCCCGCCCACGTGGCAGCTCTGGGCATGCGTTTTTATTCCGGCTCCATGTTTCCAGCAGAGTATCGCGATCAGATCTTCATCGCAGAGCACGGCTCCTGGAACCGGAGTGTCCCGACCGGCTATCGGGTTTCCCTGGTCAGCCTCCAGGGTAACCAGGCAGTTTCCTACCAGGTATTCGCCGAGGGCTGGCTTTCCGGCGGAGACGCATGGGGGCGCCCCGTAGATCTGCAAGTCATGCCGGATGGGAGCCTCTTGGTTTCCGATGACCGGGCTGGCGCCATCTACCGCATCAGCTACCGGAAGTAACCTGGAAAGCACATTAGTGCGCCAGAGCTCCCTACCCACCCTTTTCCCTGCGATTGAATCCCCCAGAGGCCACTCATGTCACGAACGCTTTGCCTCATGCTGGCCTTCCTGTTCTTAACACCTCAATTCCCTGCCCTTGCCCTGGATGGCTGCCCAGACCTCTCATCTTCCGCTGCCAAGGCGCAGCTTACCAAGCTGCGAAAAGAGATCCGCCACCATGATGTACTCTACTATCAGAGCCTGCGGCCAGAAATCAGTGATGCGCAGTATGACGCCCTCTTTAGCGAGCTGATTCATCTTGAGCAATGCTTTCCTGCAGTTTCCGCTGCCGGTTCACCTAGTGAAGCGATCGGCAGCGATACCGCTCTGGATGCTCCGAAATTACGCCACGACCGACCTATGCTGAGCCTTACCTCAGCGCTCGGGCCGGAAGCGATCGAAGCACTATTGCAGAGAGTTGCAGCGGCGGGGGTTCCGCCTCGGTTGCTGGTCCAGCCCAAGGTGGACGGCTTGCCGGTTGAATTGCTTTACCTTTCCGGCCAACTGGTCTCTGCAGCAACGCGGGGTGACGGACGCTTCGGCGAAGACGTCACTAGTCGGGTCCGCCAAATTACCGGAATCCCGCAGGCCTTATCCGGTTCCTTTCCGCCGCGGGTCGTAGTGCGAGGTGAGATATACGCGGATCTTCTGCTAATGACTGCGGCCAACGAAGCCGCGCCGGAGCCATATGCATCCCCGCGCCATTTTGCGGCGGGAACCCTCAGGTCCCAGGACCCCGCAGCGATCGCCTTGTCCGCCCTGCGCATCTTCCCCTTCGAACTGGTTAACGCCGAAGCAGGGGTTGGTACGGCCTCGGATCTCGCCGCATTGAAAAACCTTGCGGAGAGGGGTTTCCCGGTCCGAATGGACCTTACCTGGCAGGTTGCCACCCTGGAGCAGATCCGCTCGCTCTACCGAAACTACCTTTCCCACCGCGCTGAATACCCCTTTGCGGCTGACGGGATCGTGGCAAAGCTGGACGACCTTGCCGTGCGGCGCCGGCTCGGGGCTGGTGCCCGGGCGCCCTTTTGGGCCGCCGCCTGGAAATTCCCAGCGCCTACCGCTGCGACACTGGTGCGTATCATCCGTTGGCAGGTCGGCCGCACCGGCCGTCGTACCCCGGTGGCCGAAGTCGATCCGGTGAGTCTTGGCGGAGTTCGGGTGACCCATGTCTCGCTGCAAAACGCCGAGACCGTGGCCCGGCTTGAAATTGCAGCAGGAGACCAGGTGCTGATTGCGCTGGTAGCGGATGTCATCCCTCAGGTACAGGAAGTGCTTGCCAAGGGGCCGCCAGTTCCAGGTCCCGAGGCGACGGCACTCGGAACCGCGCAGCCCGCGCCCGACTCCTGCCTGAGCGACACGCCCGGCTGCAGGCCCCAGTTCCTGGCGCGGGTGAGGCATTTTGTCTCCAAGGGTGGGCTCAATATCTCGGGGCTTGGACAGGGGCGACTGCAGAAGTTGGTTGAAGCGGGGCTGGTGACCGATTTGCCATCATTATTTCGACTAAAGCCAGAGGAGGTGACCGCGGTACCGGGTTTCGGCGCGCAATCGGCACGGCGCCTGACGGCGGCTCTTGAAGGCCTTGACCGCCCCCAGTCGTTTCGCCTGGTGACTGCCCTAGGCATTCCCGGGGTGGGACCCGCCGCGGTGCACCGGCTGGCACAGCAGTTCGGGTCGCTGGATGTGCTGCTGGAAAAGGAGAAGGAGGATAGCAGCGGTGGCACCGCAGCGAAAAGCGTCCGGAGATTTTTTTCAACAAAGGGAGGTGCGGAACTATTGGCTCGCTTTCGCCAATTGGGACTACTTTGACTTGCGCTAATCGAGAGGAGCTAGCCGGTACAACGCACCACAAGCACGGTGATATCGTCGGGTTGCGGATCAGGCATCCCTGTCAGGTTTATCAAGCGATCAACCATTTCCAACGCACTTTTCTGACCAGTCATCTGCTTGGCCAGTATTTTGTTGGTCAGCTCTAGCTGCGGGTTGGCATCGATCAGCCCGTCGCTGAAAAGGGCCAGAGCGTCCCCCTTCTCAAAAACAATGGTTCCCTCCTGATAAATCTGCCCCCCCTGCACACCGACGGGGAGTCCACGCGGAGTAAGGTTTTCAACCGAGCCGTTGGCACGCCGGAGAAAAACATAACCGTGGCCGCAGTCGACAAAAGTGAGGCTGCGCCGCGTTACGTCCAACTGCGCGTGGAACAGGGTCACAAAGCTTTCCGAGTTCTCCAGGTCGCTGAGCAGTGCCCCCTCTGCGAGGTGCAGCGCCTGCCCTGGGCTGTTGTACAGCGTCACGGCATGAAGCGCGGCCCGGACCGTTGCCATGAGCATCGCCGCTGCCATCCCCTTTCCCATGACATCACCGAGGGTGATGTTGAAGAGGGTCGGCGAGACTTCCTGCCAATCGTAATAGTCCCCCCCGACCTGCTTCGCAGGAAGGCACTTGGCGGCGAGGTCGAACCCCGGGATATGAGGATAACTGCGCGGCAGCAGTTTAGCCTGGATCTCCGCAGCATAAACCAGTTCCAGCTGCAGCAGATAGTGGCGCATCTCGGCGTCCCGGAGAGCGGCTTCCGCTTTCTTGCGCTCACTGATGTCACGGTAGATCCCGATGTTGCCGGTCGGAACTCCGAAGCGGTCCAGGCGCTTCAGCGCGTACAGCTCTCCGGGGAACACCTCACCATTTTTCCTGCGAAAATTCACTTCCAGGAGCTTCCCTTCGACGGACTCCTGCAGATCGAACACTGCCCCGCCGGCCAGTTGGTACCCTTCTTCGTCGGCATAGAGGATGCCCGCGTCCTTATCCACCACATCCTCAGTTTCATAGCCGAAAATTTCCTTCAGGGCCGGCTGGTTCACGTGCTGAATTTTCCGGCTGTGATCGGTCACCATGATGACGTCACGGATGCTGTTGAAAAGGTTCCGGTAGTCCTCCGCCCTCTTCTCGATCTCGGCATACGCCCTTTCCAGCGCCTGTTCCGTTTTGCGCTGCTTGGCGCGCTCCTTCGCTTCGGTCAGGGCGCGCTGCACCGCCGGAGCGAGACGCGACAACCTGTTTTTCAACACGTAGTCAGTGGCGCCGCTCTTAAGCGATTCGATTGCCGCTTCCTCGCCGAGTTTTCCCGAGACAAAGACAAAAGGAAGGTCGGGGTGCAGTTCCCGGACCATGCCGAGCGCGCTCATGCCGTCAAAGGTCGGCAGGGCGAAGTCGGCCAGGATCAGGTCGATGCCGCCGCGCTCCAGTGCGACGCCAAACTCTTCCCGCCTGGATACCACCTGAATCTCGCAGTCGACCCCTTCTGCGGAAAGGGTCATCTGGACCAGTTCGGCGTCCATAGCGTCATCCTCGAGATGGAGTATGCGCAGGCTTTTGGTCATCGCGATCCACCCTTGTTGATGGGAGGCGGCTCGTTTACGATGGCCCAAAAGGCGCCGACCTCCTTGACGGCGTTAATAAATTCCGAGAAGTTGACCGGCTTCACCACGTAAGCGTTAACCCCAAGCCGGTAACTTTCCACGAGGTCGCTCTCCTCGCGCGAAGAGGTAAGAACTACCACGGGTATGAACTTCAGCCTGTCATCTGATTTTATGGTGCGCAGCACCTCGAGACCGTCCACCTTGGGAAGCTTCAGGTCAAGCAGAATGACCGCCAGGTTCCCGTCGTCCCGCCCGGTATAGGCTCCGGTCTGAAACAGGTAATCCAGGGCTTCCGCGCCGTCACTCACCCGGTCCACCTCATTGGCAAGATTATGCTCGGAGAGCGCCTCCAGGGTCAGTTCAGCATCGTTGGCGTTATCCTCCACCAACAGAATACGTTTGAGTTTCATGTTTGAATCTCCCCTATTTTGGGCAGCGAGAACCAGAAGGTTGCTCCTTTGCCCAGCTCTCCTGAAGCCCAGACCCTTCCTCCGTGTCGGAGAATGATGCGCTGCACGTTGGCGAGCCCCACGCCGGTCCCCTCAAACTCCTCCTGGGAGTGGAGCCGCTGGAAAAGGCCGAACAGCTTGTCCTGGTACCTCATGTCAAAACCGACTCCGTTATCCCTAACGTAACAGAGTACCTCCTCCGAACGCTCGGTAACCGAGCCGATCTCGATCTCTACTTTGGAACGCGAACTGCAGAACTTGAGGGCGTTGGCCATAAGATTCGCCAGGGCTGTGCGAAGCATGGAGCGATCCCCCAGAACAACGGGAAGCGATGCGATACGCCACTCGATCTGATCCCCCCTTGGGCCCGCCGCCATTTCCTGAACCACCTCTTGAACCAGTTGACCGAGATCAACACGGGTCTTATTCAACTCGGTGCGACCCAGGTGCAAAAAGGAAAGCAGGCCATCGATCAGGAGTCCCATTTTTTGGGCCGCCTGCGCAATTACCTGCAGGTAGTGACGACTCTTCTCATCGAGGGGAGCGGAGTTCTGCTTGTCCAGAAGTTCCAGGTACCCGCTGATGTGCCGCACCGGGGCGCGCAGGTCGTGAGAAATCGAATAGCTGAAAGCCTCCAACTCCTTGTTGGCGGCCTCGACCTGTTGTACATGCCGGCTGAGCGCTTCGTTCAGTTCGACCACTCTTTTTTCCGCACGCCTGCGGTTGAGCGATTCGGTAAAGGCGACGGTCAGCGCTTCGACATCCTCCTGGTCGGCGCTGGTGTACCCCGGGACTTTGTTGGCGAGGGCTATCATTCCAGTGATCCCTCCACCATAGCGTATCGGGACCCCCAGGAACGAGGTGAGCAGTGGGTGCCCGACCGGCTTTTCGACCGCGTCTGGATGGTGCGCGACGTCGTTGATAATCCAGGGTTGGTGATTTTTGAGACCGAGCCGGTTTATGCCACGGTTCGGCATGTTCTTGAGGAGTTGGGCTGCCTCGGGCATCGGCACCTGGCAAGCTTTCCACCCCGCCTCGCTCACCATGGTGGTGTCGAAGCGCCCCTGCTCGTTCAGTTCGCCGATGAATGAGTAGGTGCTACCGGTAAGTTTCTCGGCAGCACTCAGGCAGACCTGCGCCATCTCTTCCTCGGACTGGCACGTGGCGGTCTCCCTGAAGATTGTAATGATTGCAGTCAGAAGCGTAACCTGTCGCCGGGCCGCATCCTCAGCTTTCCTGAGCTCGGAAAGCTCAAGCTCCAATTCTTCGCGTGCTCCACTTTTTTTACTGGCCATGGCAGTTCCCAAAGCACCCAAAATCCCTTCTTCGCAAAGCGAAGCTTTGACCGCCCCGCTGCACACTCTGAAGTTTACCACAATTAGGCGCAGGTTTGACAGGAGCCATCGCTTACCTGATGAGGCGATGCCCTAGCCTTAGCGACAGCCAATAAAGTGACAAGTAATGCGCCACTGCTATTAGGTGAGGCTATCCGGTCCCAGGTAATTACGACAGAGAATGCTCCACTTAGTTGCCGGCGCAGTCCCGAATAGTCTGTAACGGGCCCGAGAGCCTGCACACCTTTGCGCGAGTCAATCTCTGAGCGAGGTCACTTTCTCTGGTAGAGGATGATTTAAAGCTCGTACCATTAGACGCTACCAACTATATCGTCACTGTTTGTCCCGCCACGACTATAGAGACCCTCAACCGTTTCAAATAGAAGACATCCGTGGAAAAATCTGATATAGCTTATTTCTTGAAAGACATTACTCTTTTTCGTTGAAGGAGCCAAAATGAGACAAAAAGCTGCGCTCGCAATTGCGATGACCTTACTTTCCATCACCACCGCTTGGGCCGTGTGGGAAGCCCCGCCGGCAGGAGTTTCTGGATCGAATCTCGGCGCCGTCAGCGGAGGGGATTTCAAGAAAGCTCACGCGATCATCGATAAAAAATGCGTAACCTGCCATACCTCTGAAAGGATCGATGCTGCACTGGCATCCGGCAAGGACATGCTTCAGATTCAAAAGGCAATGGAGAAAAGGGGTCTCAAGCTCGATGGCAATGAGCATGAGGTGCTGGGGATCTTCTGGAAACAGACCCCGTTGAAAGGGATGAAATAACCCGAGCATTGGTTAGGGAGCTGCCTTCCCTTCGGCGAGGCAGCGCCACCCTCGGATGATTTTCACGATGACCCAGATGTAGGTGCCCATCATGATGACCATTCCCAAGCCGTAAACAAAGGTCAAGGGAATTGCCAGCAGGAAGAACGCCAGTGATTTCCAGAAGATAGATATCTGGTAATCGTAGTGACTTTGATACCATTTCCCGGAACCGCTCTCGCGGTAACTGTAAGCGACAACCACACCGACGATCATGGTGAGCCCGTAAAGAAACGCAGTGGCGTAGCAGGCATACACCAGCATAGGGACCATGGTCTCCGACTTCTCAAAGCTGCTCACCGTTCCGTACAACGATCCGGCAGCGGGGTTTACCAGGTAAATCTCCGTTGCCTGGCCCTCTTTGGGGATAAAGTCCACCTTATGGCCGGCGACGGGCTCTCGTGGTGATCTCCATTGTGACCGGGTGAATTGGTACCTGGTACCGTCAGAAGTCTTGATGACACCTTCCCCAGTTTCATAACCAAGTATGATCCCTTCCATTCGACCTCCTGACTTCCCCGTTTGGCTACGCCCCCTTCCCCTCAGATTCCGGCACTCCACCAACCATGATAGGAAAACGGTACGTGGTGCCTAAGACGTACTATGGCGACAGGGCCCGCGCTAACGTCATCGGCCAGGAGGACGGCCAGGTAACTTCGCTTGGTTGGGCTGTCATAGACCTCAACCAGCAGGAAGCCCGGCTCGGTTGGGTCCCCCGGCTGATAATTTCGTCCGGGTAGCGGCACGAATACCGGCTCGGTAAGGTAGCAACCAGCGCCGAAGTCGTAGTTTTCCGTGTGCCCGGTCCGCATATCGACACGGCAGAGAATGGTCCAGAAAAAGTCTCCCGGCCTGGTTTTGATCAGGTATCCAAAGCGGTAGTCGTGGCAGCGGTGCCGTTCATTAATTCGGGGCCACTCGAAACTTCCCTCATCAAGCATTTCCTCACGAATGCTGTGCGCCGCCGGATCAATCAGGTAACGCCGCAGCGAGCCGGGAAAAGCGTACTCGCCCCGACGTCCCGCCATGACTGCAGAGACCACCGGATCTGCGCCAACAAAGTGGTCGGGATTCTGGTAACCGATAAAGTCGGCGAAGAGTTCTGATCCCTTTTCGAATGCGTTGCAGGAGTGCCACATGAAGCAGGCACGGCTTTCCAGCAGAAGCGGCGGCGTGTCGTGCTGGCGATCCAGCACCATAATGAGATTGCCCTTTTCCGGTTTCCAGGAAAGCGCATCCGCCAGGCTCTTGCGTCCCAGGAAAACGGACCAGAAGGCTATTTCAACCGGGTGCAGGGAGAAAATCAGATGGCGTTCGGTGACAAACCAGTCGTGCATGTAGACGTTACGCGGCATGGGAAGCGCGCGATGCATCTTCAAAGCGCCGCTTCGCTCGAAAATCGTGACATGGAGTTTGGGGCTGGGACCGTACAATATCCCAAAATGAAGCCAATCCCCTGAGTGGGGATCAGTCTTAGCGTGAGCCGCGTATATCGTGAAATCATCTGGAAGCCCGAGGCGGGAAATCCCCAGGGTCTCGAGGCTTTCGCAGTCGAGTTCATAGGGAAGTGCGCACTCATCGAAAGCGTAGAGTCTCCCCTGCCAGGGGAACACCGTGATTCCGGCTTGCCCCGTCAGTTCGCCGGTTCCCATGAAATTGGCCCAGAAGCCGCCGGGAGCCTGGGTACTCCAGCTCGGGTAGATATACCTGCCGGCTTCCTGCTCCGCGAGGTATTTCTTGGTGCGCACAAACCGGTTCCGGTAATGGACGCCGTGATCATGGAAACGAAATGACTGCACCATCCCGTCGCCGTCCAGAAGGTTCCGCTTGCGCAATCCGCCCCGGTCAAAAAGCCCGGGCCCGTTCCGGTACAAGGTGCCACGTAGCGGTGCCGGGATGCTCCCCTCAACACTTGCAGCATAACTGAACTCCTCGCGCAAAGTGGTGGCGAGGCCCAGGTACGGACGAGCGGGATCTCCGAAATCTTCAAAGACATCCTTCCTGAGCGGAGGACTGGTAGCGCACCCTAAAAAGGCGAGAGAAGCGGCAGTTTCCCCGGCAAGAAACAGTAATTGACGGCGCGACAGCATTGGCAAACTCCTGCTACCTGAAAGTCGTCAGGGATATGTCAACCGGGATTCCTTTCAGCTCATTCACAGCCTGGATCAACTTGACAAAGTCCGTCCTGATCAGCAGTTTTTTATCCGCTAACAGGTGCAACGCTTGCCCGACACTGCTAGCTCCATATCCTGGCCGATGCGCTTCAACAAAGACACTAATCCCGACAGCACAGACTTTGATCGGCTGGTTGATGACAGTCACCCGAGTACCTTTAGGAACCAGCTTATACAGCCTGACGATATCTTCGGGGTACAGACGCAGGCATCCGTGGCTTGAGCGCCGTCCGATGCCCCACGGTCTGTTGGTGCCATGGATAAGAAGGTCCCGACGCGAAAGCCGTAGAGCGTGGCTCCCCAAAGGGTTATTGGGCCCGTGAGGTACAACCTTCGGAAGAAAGGGAAATTCTGAGCGTATTGATTTGGGAACATGCCAGGCGGGGCCGGTGATCTTCTCAACGATCATGTAGTTGCCGACAGGCGTATCGCGCCCTTGATCACCGATGCCCAAAGGGAAGGTCACGAGAGACCCCTGCTTCTTGGCAAAATAATACAAACGAAATTCGGGAATATTAATGACAATCCCGGTGCGACTCGGCAGATCAGGCAGAATCCAGGCAGTAGGAACAGCGACTAGCGTACCGGCAGGTGGGATCCAGGGATCGACGCGCGGATTGGCGTCCGCAATCGCATTAAAGCCGAGATCGAATTTTCGGGCAACCTCGATGAGCGATTCACCTGCTGCCACCTTATAACTGAGCGAGCTGCCGATCAGGTCCGCGTCGTACTGGTAACTCGCCGAATCCGACCTGGCCTGGGGCCAAACCGTTGCGCAGATTATCGCCAGGGTCGCCACGAAAAGCCTGCCTACGAAGTTCGGCATTGTCTGGAAGCCCTCTTCTTCATGGACCAGGATCAGCTCGATGCTCAGGAGCGGGCAACTGCCGGCGACGTCCTCCAGGCAACGAGCATCTCACTAGAGTTATTTCTTCTGTCCCAATTCAAAGGCCCTTATCGCCCTTTTCGCGGCTAGGTCCGCTGCAGTCGCCGACGCAGCCGCCGCTTTAGCAGCAGTCTCTGACCGGTCAGCACTTTCCGTGGCTCTCTTCGCTGTTTCAGTAGCATTATTGAGCAGCGACCTGTCTGCCGGAGTCAAGTCAAGGGTTTTAGGCAAATTGTTTAGCTGAGCTTCCAGGTTATTCAAGCGCGTCTCAAGAGTACCCACCCGAGTTTCCAATGCCGTATTCTTCAACTCCAGGGCATTTTCTTTATTCTCCAGAATATCAACTTTGCATGAGATGGGATCAGTCTGCTCTTTGACGAAACCCTTTGTGGCACAACCGGAAGCAAGAGTCAGCAGCAGGGACGACACAACAAACAGATGCCTTTGCATAGCGGTACCTCCGAGATATGTCGGTTACCGACGGACAAATGGTGGAGACCCGGCGGCAACACTAGTTAGAACGAACTAATAGTATCAATGTGAGCCCCGTTTGCAACCCATGTGACCCTTTTTATCAGCCAGTGAGTAAGCTCAGGCCACAACGCAAAAAGCCCCACCAAGTTTCCTTGGTGGGGCTTTTCAATTAAATTCCCTGCGGCGACCTACTCTCCCACACAGTTACCCATGCAGTACCATCGGCCCAGAGAGGCTTAACTTCCGTGTTCGGG
>JGI24143J45723_1000893_pt1 | contig 15019 bp, 12 predicted proteins | sample BarGraIncu00432A_FD_45723 | JGI IMG/M metagenome (IMG submission 45723)
AGGGAAGACCTGGCTGCACGATTGGCTTATTACCTCGAACCCGATTCGGCCACTTTTTTGAGTGCTTTAAAAAACGACAAGATTGCATCAGATTACGGATTAACGCATGAATCATTTCCGATACTCATTATTCCAAATACTTATGAATTTTATTGGAATACAACTCCCGAAAAATTTATTGAAAGAATGAAGTCGGAATATGATCGTTTCTGGAGTGATGAGCGGAAAAAAAAGGCGGCTGATATGGAACTGACTCCACTTCAGGTCGTGACAATTGCCTCCATTCTCCAGGAAGAGACCAATAAAAATGATGAGAAATCGCGCATGGCCGGTGTTTACATCAATCGTGTAAAGAAAGGATGGCTGTTACAGGCAGATCCTACCATTAAATACGCGATGGGCAATTTTCAGATTAAAAGGGTATTGAAAGAATATTTATCCGTTGATTCGCCTTACAACACTTATAAAAACGCCGGCCTTCCGCCAGGGCCAATCAACTTCCCCGATATTATAAGTGTTGATGCTGTTTTGAATGCAGAACACAATAATTACATGTATTTCTGTGCAAAAGAGGATTTCTCCGGTTATCACAATTTTGCATTGACACTTGCCGAGCATAGCCGAAATGCGGCAAGATATCAGCATGCTTTGAACAAGAGCGAGATCTGGAAATAGTTTTGACAGTTTGCTATCTCTTTAAAAACGAGAGTGTTGAAATTTAATATCTGAGCGCTGCAGCTCAATCTCCGGGCGCTGCAGGTCAATCTCAAGGCGCTGCATGTCAATCTCAGAGCTCTGCATGTCAATCTCAAGGCGCTGCAGCTCAATCTCAGAGCTCTGCAAGTCAATCTCAAGACACTGCATCTCAATATATGAGCTCTCCATGTCAATCTCAAGGATCTGCATGCCAATACCCGGGATATTTGCCAATCACCAGGACCTCGCGTTCAAGTTCAACGCTAAATTTTTGTAAAACATCATTCACGATCTTCTCCGACAGATCAAAGATCTCTTTACCAGAAGCGCCACCCTTGTTGATTATCACAAGTGCCTGTTTGTCATGAACTGCCGCATTTCCAACTGATCGTCCTTTCCAACCGGCTTTTTCGATCAACCATCCTGCTGCCAGCTTTACATGACCTGCTCCGGCAGGATAAACAGGCAAGTCGGGATAGGATTTTTTCAGATCGGTGGCGATTGGTTCCAAACGATGGGATTTTTGAAAAAACTTCCGGCATTTCCAACCTTCGCAGGATCGGGAAGTTTTGATTCGCGGATGGAAATAACCGCTTTCCGGATGTTCTGAGGTTTATCTCCCCCAACTTACAAACTTCAGCTTTCAAAGCGCCATATTCAAGTTGAAATTCAGTTTGTTTCGTAAGATGAAAAATCACAGAGGTCACGATAAACCGCTCTTTAAGTTCAACTTTAAACAGGCTGGTACGATACCCAAATTGACATTCGCTGTGACTAAATGATTTAATTTCAAGTGTATCCAAATCTATTCCTTTCACTTCAGCAATGACCGATTCCGCTTCGGTGCCATAAGCCCCGATATTTTGAACAGGAACTGCACCGACATTTCCTGGGATTAATGAAAGGTTTTCGACCCCGCCAAAACCTCTTTCAACACACCATTCCACAAACTGATCCCAAACAACCCCCGCACCAGCTTCAACTACTGCAATATCCGGGTTTTCGGAGATTAAATGAATCCCATCTATCTCAGGATGAATAACGATACCATCGAAGTTATGGATGAAGAGCAGGTTACTTCCGGCACCCAGAAATAATCTTTTTTCATTCTTTTCCGGGTTGTTTTCCTCGAAGAACCGGATCAGATCATCCGGTGAATTCACCGTTAAATAGTGTTTGGCATTTGCCGATATCCCAAAGGTATTATTACTTTTGAGCGGGAAGTCATGTTGAAGGTGATACATTAAACGTATTTTCGTCAAAGATACACAACTGACTCTTTCGGAGGCAGAACTTTGAGACTGAATAAATTTTTCTTGCAGATTTCCAGATTAGATTCTTAATTTTTCTGAATATGAGACAACTGATAATTTGTTTTGCTATTCTTCTAATGTCTTCATTATTATGGGCTCAGCCTGCGATCAGATATGCCATGGTNATCCATGGTGGCGCAGGTGTGATGGATCAGAAAAATATGACTTCCGAAATGCAGGATGAATACATTGCTGTGCTGAACAGGGTACTTTATGTAGGTGATTCGGTACTGTCACATGGAGGGACATCTATGGATGCAGTTGAAAAATCGATCGTGATCATGGAAGATTCGCCGCTTTTTAACGCCGGTAAAGGCGCTGTTTTCACGCATGAGGGAATCGTTGAACTGGATGCATCGGTCATGGACGGTAAGTCGTTAAAAGCCGGAGCAATTGCGGCTGTCCGGGATATAAAAAATCCGGTTCGTGTTGCNCGNGCTGTGATGGACCAATCTGAACATGTGATGCTGAGTGGGTTGGGNGCTTCGCAGTTTGCCAAGGAGAAAGGTTTTGAACCAGTTGACAATGCTTATTTTTATACGAAAAAGCGGTTTCAGTCACTCCAGGAATTATTGAAAGAAGAAAGAGAAGCAACNGTGAATGACANACACGGCACCGTAGGTTGCGTGGCATTAGACATGGCAGGAAATATTTCTGCCGGAACTTCAACCGGAGGAATGACCAACAAAAAATATGGTCGTATTGGCGATTCACCTATTATTGGCGCCGGAACCTATGCCAACAATGAAACCGGTGGTTTTTCGTGTACTGGTCACGGAGAATATTACATCAGGCTGGGTTTTTCGAGGGATATTTCGGCGTTAATGGAATACAAAAAACTTTCGGTTACTGAGGCATGTCGGGAAGAAATCAGAAAACTGACACAAATGGGAGGAACTGGTGGTGTGATAGGATTGGATAAAATGGGTAATATTGCCATGGAATTCAATACTTCGGGTATGTTTCGGGGTTTTGTGAAATCAAATGGCGAAAAACAGGTCGCTATTTTTAAATAGATATTACTAATTTGTTTTTGCGTTTTGAAGAAGATTTTNCTCNCAGTCACCAATGATTTAATTACCGATTACAGGGTACATCGGACCGGTACAGCTTTACAGNCNATGGGATTTGATGTCACACTGGTTGGCAGNATATTCAGGGATAAATCTGAATTAAAGCGACCTTATCACATTCATCGGCTGGATATGTTCTTCCGTAACGGGAGACTTTTTTACTTTGAATTCAATACCAGGTTATTTTTATTTGCATTAAAAAGTGGTTGCGATGTATTTGCTGCCGACGGTTTGGGAGCGCTTCCAGGTATTGGATTTGCAGCCTTATTTAAAAGAAAACCATTTGTTTACGATAGTTCTGATCTCACTACCGAAAGTGTAGAGATGATTGGAAGACCTTTTAGCCGCTGGTTTTGGCAATTCATTGAAAGATTTCTGATTCGAAAAGCCCGTCGTGTTTACACAATCAGCGAATCAATAGCGACATTTCTTGGGTCGAAATATAAAATCGAAGTTGATCTGGTGCGAAATACACCTGAATTTCATGCAATCAAAAATTATCCTCCCGAATACAGGCTGGTTCACGAAGGTCTAAAAGTNTTGATTTACCAGGGAGCTGTAAACCGGGGCCGGGGTCTTGAAATGATTATCAATGCAATGAAATTTCTTCCGGAAGCCATGTTGTTCATTGTAGGAGAAGGGGAGGAGGAGAAGGAACTGGAGAAACTTGTTTTGAAAACATCACTTTACAACCGCGTTATTTTTTATGGCAGGGTGCCATTTGAAGAACTGAAATTTCTTACCATGCAGGCTGATCTTGGTTTGTCGGCAGAAGAAGATATTTGCCTGAATTATCGTTACTCGCTGCCAAACAAGTTGTTTGATTATATCCATGCTGGCATACCCGTTCTTGTTTCGGGGATGCCGGAAATGGAGAAAATAGTTTTGGAGCGAGAGATCGGCAAGATTATTTTCGATCGTACGCCGGAAAAACTGGCTGCTAAAATTCGGGCAATGCTTTCGGATGAGGAATCTGTGAAACTCTGGCGTGCAAATGCAATTGCAACCTCTAAGGAACTTAACTGGTGCAATGAGAAGAATAGGGTGATAGAGATTTTCCAGGAATTTTTGTGATGAAACGCCTGGATTCAACTTGTTTCTGAAGCTTATGTCGTTGGTAAATCCTCAAGTAACGACTCAAAATCAATGATATCTGTATCATCAGCCAGCTCCCTGATCCCATCCGCTTCACAGATAATCTTGCGGGCCGGAAATCTTTGGATAATCGGNTAATCATGAGTCGCCATTACAATCGTTTTTCCTTCGGCATTAATCTCCATAAATACCCTCAATAATGCATCAGAAGTATCCGGATCAAGATTTCCTGTTGGTTCATCAGCAAGAATGATTTCCGGGTTATTCAGTAAGGCCCTGGCAATCACGATCCGCTGTTGCTCGCCGCCCGAAAGTTGATGAGGCATACGAGGGCCGGCATGACCCATTTCAACGATTGCAAGCACTTCATTTATGCGGTCTTTAATGGTCTTATCGTTTTTCCAGCCGGTTGCTTTTAAAACAAATTCAAAATTTTTGTATACAGTGCGGTCCGTCAACAGCTGAAAATCCTGAAAAACGATCCCAAGTTTACGCCGAAGAAACGGGACATCTTTGGTTCGGATTTTCTCGAGTTGATACCCGCAAACGGTGCCATTACCGACGATTAAGGGTAATTCATTGTAAAAAGTTTTCAACAAACTTGTTTTGCCGCTTCCTACTTTTCCAATGATATAGAGGAATTCCCCTTTATTTACAGACAAGTTGATGTTCTTTAAAACCAACGTCTCACGTTGATAAATGTCTGCATTCTTTAGTTCAATGATTGGCTCCACGATTCGGAATGTTTTTTTAATAGTCTATATTTGTAAAACCACGTTAGCACAAAACTAATGCTTTTTAACGATTTTTATTAAGTGTACAGATGGTTTAACAGTGATTTTGTGGAATATTTACTTAATTGTAAGTTCAAATAATTGGATTTGATTTTATGAAAATGAAAATTAAAAGTCAGATAATTAAGGTGTTCGTTATTTTGTTCTTTTATTCTTTTCCATTGTATGCGCAGCCCGTGGCTGCACCGGAAAACAGTAAAGAGACGTTCCGAACGGCAATGGAGTTGTTTAATGCCGAAAAATACGGATCGGCTGTGCATGAATTTCAGAAACTTCGCGATATTGCTGCACCGGGTTCTGTTTTTATAGATGAGGCTGATTACTATATCCCTGTATGCTATCTCGAAATGGGAAATCAAAACGGNCGCGGTATGCTGGAATCGTTTATTCAGAAATCTCCTGAATCGCCAAGAATCAACAATGCCTATTTCAGATTGGGAAGTGCAGATTTTAACAAGAAGAAATATAAACAGGCACTTATTTCTTTCAAAAGAATCGAAGGAAATTCACTGTCAGGAAAAGAGTTGGAGGAATATCAATTTAAATCTGGCTTTTGTAACTTACAGGAGGGCAATAACAGTATAGCGAAGGTATTCTTTGCAGGATTGAAAGATAAACCAGGTACTTTTTCGGATGCTTCAAAATACTACTGGGCACATATNAATTACCTGGAGGGAAAATATGATNTTGCGCTCCAGGAGTTTGAGAAAATTGAGAAGACACCTCAATACGCTGCAATCATCCCTTTNTACAAGGTTCAAATTTATTTTGCCCAGGAAAAATATGATCTGGTAGTCGAATTGGCTCCTTCATTAATGGAGAGTGCAACTGAGGCAAGAAAAACCGAGTTGTCNAAGGTACTTGGAGTATCTTACTATCAATTGAAAAGATACAAAGAGGCACTTCCCTATATTGAGAACTACCTAAAAAGCAAGGACNTAACACCTCAGCAATACTATGTNGCCGGTTTCTGTTTTGGTAAAGAAGGCCAGACAGATAAGGCGATTCAGAATATGGAAAAANCNGCAAAGGGAAAGGATGCTTTTGCTCAAAACGCTTATTATGAACTGGCTGGTCTTTACATTAGTAAAGGGGATAAGAAACGGGCGATGGTCGCATTTCAGAATGCTTCGAGCCTGAACTTTGATCCGAAGATCAGGGAGGATGCCCTTTTTCAATATGCCAAAATCACCTACGAACTTGATTATTCTCCGTTCAATGAAGCGATTAAAGCATTTGACAGGTATATTTCGGAATACCCGAATTCTGAGAAAAACGACGTTGCTTACGACTACCTGGTAAAGGTGTTTATGACCACCCGGAACTATAAAGACGCGCTTGTCTCGCTTGATAAGATTAAGGTAAAGAGTGCTTCGATTAAAAAGGCTTATCAAAGAGTCGCATTAAACCGTGGAATTGAGTTTTTCAGGGATTTGAAATTTGCTGAGGCCATTCAGCTCTTTGATAAATCACTTGAATATGGCGATCAAAGCAATGAATTGAAAGCATTGGCTTTTTACTGGCGCGGTGATGCTAATTTCCGTTTGGGAAAGAGCGACCTGGCTGTGGCCGATTATAAAAAATTCCAAAGTATACCTGGTGCTACAAAACTCAAGGAGTATCCGATTTCAAATTACAACATTGGGTACAATTATTTCAACAAGGAACAATACGAGCTTGCAATTTCCTGGTTTTTAAAATATTTCGAAGGAAGAACGGATAAAAGCTCTCCGCTTTATGCCGATGCTTACAACCGTCTTGGGGATTGTGATTTTGCCGATACAAGATACAGTGAGGCTGTTGCGAATTATCAGAAAGCCTACGAAGCTGGTTCTTTGGATGCCGATTATGCATTGTTCCAAAAAGCCTTCTGTCATGGATTGATGAATGACAATAATCTTAAAATTAGCGAACTGGATAAATTGCAGACACAGTTTCCGCAATCTAATTATAGGGATGACGCATTGTTTGAAACTGGTAAATCATGGGAAAAGCTCCAGGATGAAGGCAAGGCTGAATCAAGTTACCTGACACTAATCGAAATTCCCGACAAGTCCCTATAAACCTAAAGCCTTGGTGCAATTGGGATTATTGGCTTATAACAAGAGTGATTACAATGCATCTGTTGCTTATTACAAGCAAGTAGCCGAAAACTATCCGAACAGTCCTGAAGCCAAAGGTGCAATGGCCGGAATTCGAAATAACGCTGTCGAAAACAACAATGTAAGTGAATATATTTCCTATACAAAGAAACTTGGAAATTCGGCGACTCCTTCAGAGAATGAGCAGGATTCGCTTACCTATTACGCTGCCGAAAAACTTTATATGGCCAAAGATCCCCGGGCAAAAGAAGTACTAAGGAAATACCTTGAGAACTTTCCTTCCGGTGGTTTTGTGCTAAATGTCCATTTTTATAAAGCAGAGATGGAGTTTCTCGACAACGAACCTGAAGCCGCATTAACGAGCTACGATTTTATTCTTGCTCAGCCAGATAATATTTTCACTGAGAATGCTTTATTGAGGGCATCCGAAATAGCTTATAAATCCGGCGACTTCAAAAAAGCACTGGGTTACTACGAACGACTTGAAACTGCATCGAAGAATAATAACAATGCATTACTGTCACTTGCCGGTCGTATGCGTTGTCATTACGAATTGAAAGAGTTTGATGAAGTTGCGAAGATTGGCTGGAAGATCAGGAGCATGGACAAGATACCTCCGGAATTAGATCGTGAAGCCTCCTTTAAATCGGCAAAAGCATATGTCGAACTGAACGATCCGGCAAAGGCACTTCCATTGTGGAGGAAGCTTTCAGCTGATTCGAAATCTCTTGAAGGCGCCGAAGCCAAATACCGGGTTTGTGAATACTATTACACGAACAACAAATTGAAAGATGCTGAAAATGAGGTAATGAACTTTATTGAAAAGAATACCCCGCATCAGTTTTGGCTGGCGAAGAGTTTTATCTTGCTTGCTCATGTGTACGAAAAACAAAACGATCTTTTTCAGGCTACAAATACGTTGAAAAGTATCATCGAAAACTATGAGCAAAAAGGGGATGGTATATTGGATGAGGCCAATCAATATCTTCAGACATTGGAATCGAAGGAAACCCCGGGATCAGGAACATCCGACGTGAAAACACAGCCATCGGGTACAGGATCGAAAAAAAATAAATAAGAAAGAATTATGAAATTATATCGTTTAATATCGGTTTTTCTTTTAACTACCGCATTTTCAGCAGTAACTGCCCTTGCGCAAAAAGATTCGACCAAACTTAATCAGTCAGTAGAGGTGATGAAAGCTTACCGGCCAAGCATCTCTAACGCCAACAAAGTGAACCTGATGCCGGCGATCGATGATACACCCGTTTTACCCCCGAGTTTAAATATTCGATTGATAGTCACCCTGTTAAAACAGGGTTTACAGCCACTCCAATTGGTGCTGCCGATGTGAATGGAATGCAATCAAAAGATTTAGGGTTGGGCTTTCTGAAGCTGGGAGCGGGAACGTACAGCACCCTTTACGGAGAATTTTTCATGAATCTCCCTAAATCGAAAATTTCCACATTTGGGCTTCACCTTCGTCATCTCTCGTCAGACGGTACCATAAAACTTACAGGAGGTGATCTTGTAGATGCTCCTTACAGTCAGAACAACGCAGCAATTTTTGGATCTTTAAACCTGGGTGGTACAATTCTTTCGGCTGATATTTCGTACGATCGGGATGCAATGAGGTATTACGGTTATCCAGAGGCGATACCAGTTACTGTTCCTGTTCAATTTGGATTAAAGCAGGCATATCAGAATGGAAATATAAAGATTGCCTTAAATAGTGATGAAGAATTACAAAGCGATTTAAAGTTTAACGGAGGTTTCAACCTGGGTTTTTTCGATGCGAAAACGGGTCAGCAGCAAACCAGCGCGGGATTATTCGGTAAATTCGATTACAACTTCGGAAGTTTATTCGGTGTGTTGGATGTCTCGTATGATCATTTCAAAACCGACAGTATACACCTTGAAAGGCAGGCACTTCCGGGTACAAAATCAGAAGGCTGGGTTAAGATTGCACCATCGGTTCGTTTGGAAGGCGATAACTGGTCAGTACGGGGTGGAGTCAAATTTGTGGCAGTTCAGGACAAGAGTTTTCTGAACGTTACCAAACTATACCCTGATTTCGAAGCGAACTTCAGGCCTGTCGAGGGAATGCTTACACTGTATGCCGGGTTTAAAGGTGACTTGAAAAACAACCGTTATGGTGATATTGCCTACGAAAACTATTGGACAGATCCGCGACACAACGTTCACAATACCGATTATACCTTCGTTTTATCTGGCGGGTTGAAGGGGAAGATCACACGCGAAATCTCTTATAACATTGGGTTGAATTACAGTAAGGTGAAGGATCTGTATTTTTATGTGATGAATTCTTTCTCCGAGCCGGTTTCCAATACTTTTCCTCCACCGGTGATTTACAACAATGCTTTCGACCTGGTATATGATAATGCCAGCATATTCAACTTGTCCACAGAATTATCATACGTCTCGGGTAAAGATCTTTCTGTTGTGCTAAAAGGAAACTATTACGGTTATAATCTTGAAACTTTGCCTTTTGCTTTTCAAAAGCCAAAATTTGATCTTACTGCTTCAGCCGGATTCAGAATCATCGACAGACTGACTGGTTTTGGTGACCTTGTGTTCGTTGGAAACCGGCAGGCCATGACCTATTATTTTAGTCCGCTTTCTACGGCTCCCCCTGAAACGAAAGTGTTTTCAATCGATCCCACCATCAGGTTAAACCTTGGTGCAACCTACGATCTTACCAGCAAATTAAAGCTGTTCGGGCGTGTGGACAACCTCTTGAACCGCAAAAACGAGCAATGGCTTGGTTATGCATCGCAAGGATTAAGATTGATGGCTGGAGCGACCTTTTCGTTCTGACAAAATGGTTCGTATCATGGAATAGCCTTTCAAATAATTGAGAGGCTTTTTTATTGATATTCAATAAGATAAAAAGAAATAAAAAATTAAGATTTCGCAATATTTGACTTTGATTTATTTCGCCGGTAAGGTATTTTTTGTTATATTTGCAAACCTCTAAAAATGGGGCAGTTTTTTCTGAAAAAGAGAAAGGTGCAACGGTTAAATCCAGGTTTCTGATGGCATGATTGATTGTTATTTCTGAAATCAGGAAGGGCTGTTTTATTGTTTTAAATAAAATATTTATAGAATGAGCGATTTAGAGAATACACCATCCAATGGTTCATCAAGTTATGGAGCTGACAGTATTCAGGTTCTGGAAGGACTCGAAGCAGTACGTATGCGTCCTGCAATGTACATTGGCGATATTAATATTAAAGGTTTGCATCATCTCGTTTATGAGGTGATTGATAACTCCATTGATGAAGCACTTGGCGGTTTCTGTCAAAACATCGATTTATCCATCAACACCGATGGATCTGTAACAGTGGTCGATGATGGCCGNGGAATTCCNACGGANTTGCATACCGGTGAGAATAAATCAGCGCTTGAAGTGGTTTTGACCGTTTTACANGCCGGTGGAAAATTCAATAAAGACAGTTACAANGTTTCCGGCGGATTGCATGGTGTTGGTGTTTCGTGTGTAAATGCGCTGGCATCTTACCTGCGTGCGGAAATTCATCGTGACGGCAAAATCTGGGAACAGGAGTATTCAAAAGGATTTCCACAAGGAGATGTTAAAATAATTGGTGAATCGGATAAAACCGGTACGATTATCACCTTTATTCCTGACGAAACAATTTTTACGACGACNGAATTTAAATACGATATACTCGCTGCCCGACTTCGCGAACTGGCTTTTTTGAATCGCGGTATCCGCCTTTCGATTGTTGACAACCGCGTAGTTGAAGAGAATGGTTCATTTAAAAGTGAAGTATTCCTATCTGAAAGAGGGTTGGCCGAATTTGTTGATTATTTGGATGGTACGCGTGAGCGACTGATCGATGAAACGATCCATATTGCTACTGAGAAGAATGATGTTCCGGTTGAGATTGCGATGTGTTACAACAACTCTTTCACCGAAAATATTCATTCGTATGTCAATAACATCAATACCATTGAAGGTGGAACGCACATGACCGGTTTCAGAAGAGGTCTGACACGAACTTTGAAAAATTATGCCGACTCAAGCGGAATGCTTTCGAAGCTGAAATTTGAAATCAGCGGTGATGACTTTCGTGAAGGATTAACCGCCGTTTTATCGGTGAAGGTGATGGAGCCGCAGTTCGAAGGTCAGACAAAGACAAAACTTGGGAACTCTGAAGTGAGTGGTTCAGTCGATCAGGCTGTAAGCGAGATGCTTTCGAATTACCTCGAGGAACATCCACGCGAAGCAAAGATTATCGTGAATAAGGTTATTCTTGCTGCTACAGCACGTCACGCGGCCCGTAAAGCACGTGAGCTTGTTCAACGTAAAAGTGTTCTGACTGGTGGCGGTTTACCTGGTAAATTGGCTGACTGTTCCGATAAAGATCCCGCATTGTGCGAAGTATTCTTTGTCGAGGGCGATTCGGCCGGTGGTACAGCAAAACAAGGACGCGACCGTAAGTTCCAGGCGATACTTCCATTGAGGGGTAAGATCCTGAATGTTGAAAAAGCCATGTCGCACAGGGTATTCGACAGCGAAGAAATCCGCAATATTTATACTGCGCTTGGTGTCTCAATCGGCACCGAAGATGATCAGAAAGCATTGAACTTTTCGAAACTTCGTTACCACAAGATCGTGATCATGACCGATGCGGACGTCGATGGATCTCACATCGCTACATTGATTATGACTTTCTTTTTCAGGTATATGTACGACCTGATTCTTAATGGTTACCTGTATATTGCGACTCCTCCTCTTTACTTAGTGAAAAAGGGTAAACAGGAGCAGTACTGCTGGACAGAAGCTCAAAGGTTAAAATTGATCGAAGACTGGGGCGGAGGAAGTGAGAAATCACTGCATGTTCAACGTTACAAAGGTCTTGGAGAAATGAACGCTGAGCAGCTTTGGGATACAACAATGAATCCAGAAACGCGTACGTTACGCCAGGTGACCATCGAAAACCCGGCAGAGACGGATCATATTTTCTCGATGCTGATGGGGGATGATGTTCCGCCACGTCGTAAGTTTATCGAAGACAACGCAACATACGCGAACATCGATATTTAAAGATTTTTTTTTTTCAGCTGTCGGCACGATTAAACCCGGGCCGGCAGCTGTTTTTTTTTATTCCAAAAACAGATTAGTCAGATTAAACCATAAATTCGTCCCATTGTTTAATCGTCGAATTGTCTAATTGTCTAATTCGTTAACCATGAACATCTGCGTCTTTTGCTCCTCAAGTAATGCTATTCCGGAACTCTATTTCGATGAAGCCCGCAAATTGGGGAAACTCATTGGCGATAACCATCATGAAATTATTTACGGTGGTGCAACAGTCGGATTAATGCATACTGTTGCTGAGGCAGCCCGTCAGGCAGGTGCGCGGTCCGTAGGTATTATCCCTGAATCAATTCATAACAAACGTCTCTCATCACCGCTCGATCACGAGCAGATCATCACCCCCAATATGCGCGACCGGAAGTACCTGATGCGCAAACGGTCCGATGCCTTTATTGCCCTCCCGGGCGGTTTCGGTACATTGGAAGAGATTCTTGAGGTTATCACGCTTAAGCAGTTACAGTATCATAACAAAGCGGTCGTCTTTGTAAATACCGACGGGTTTTATAATTCTTTATTCGATCAGTTCGAAAGGGCTTATCGTGACTCGTTCTCCAAGGAAGACTATAAATCGACCTATTTTATTGCTGCCGACTCCGAAGAAGCGATGGACTATATTCACAACTACATCCCCGTAGAGCAAGCCTCAAAATGGTTTGATGTGCCCGGACCTTCGAGATTTTGAGTCATTTATATCGCAGGACATTCTCTTATTCAAAAGTGTAAGTCGTTCATTTGTATCTCGCAGGTCGTTATTCAAAAGTGTAAGCCGATCATTCAAATCTCACAGGTCGCTATTAAAGAATGTAAGGTGATCATTCAAGGATGTAAGGTGATCATTCAAGGATGTAAGTTCATCATTCAAGGATGTGAGTTCTTCATTCAAGGATGTAAGGTGATCATTCAAGGATGTGAGTTCTTCATTCAAGGATGTAAGTTCATCATTCAAGGATGTAAGTTATCATTTGTATCTCGCAGTTCATTAATTTCCATGAGTTCAGTATATAAAAAATACTGCGGCTAACGAAATGTTGACCGCAGTATAAAATTGATTATCAGTAAATTATTAAGTGATGAAATCAGTTTGAAATTATGATTTAATTACGGTAAATCTTAATTTCGATATTTGCTTGTATTCGGGGCTGGATGCGCCGAACAGTGATCTGATATATGATTTTGTATCCAATGCCAGATCGACAAGGCCGGTATTATCCTGGTAGAAAATTTCGTGTCTTAAAAGCATTGCATCAACATAACTCTGATGGGAGTTGACTACGGCATCGTTCAATGTTTTTAAATCGTTGTAGTGTGCTGTCAATCCGGCCACTTGTAACTCCGGTTCATTAGGTGCATAGAGTGATATACTGGCTAACAGGCTGATCAGTTTGTCGAAATTGGCTACGCGGTCGTTGAATCCCAACTGGGCGTTTGATATTTCATTAACTACTTTGCCTTCGGCTTCAAGTGCTTTCTTTTCTTCTTCTGTTTTTTTAGGNGTCGNCCTTGTTCCCCGCAGTTTCCGGACAATTGTTCTTGCCTGATCGTCAACCACACTNGATGTGTCTGTTGATTCAAGCGAATTGATCACCCTTGTAATCAGTTTGCTGAATGGGGCGAACGCTATTTTTCGTGCTGCAATAGCACCACTGTTAACCGAAAAGGCATCAAATACTACCTTCATTGCATTTTTAGCGTTTTGGGAAACGTTTTGTAAGGATGGAAGCTGGATGGAGCTTTTTGAAGGTTTGAAAACTGCGAGTTTACTCAGTACAAAAGCGATTAAAACATCAAAGTTGGCCACGTTTTTTTCATGGCTGATTTCAGATCTTGTTGCCATAAGGTTGGAATTTATTAGTTATTAATAATGAAAATAAAATATTTATTTGAATATTATTAATGTTAGTTATGCCGTTATACAGATACTGAAGATAAAGGTTTCGGAAAATTGAAAATAATTTCAAATATTTTTGACAAGGTATTTATAACCCTCATTTTTAGGATTTAATGATGGTTTTATATCCTTGTTTATTTAATATGAAATGGATTTAAGGATTTCTTGTTTAGGTAGTTTTCCCGGTTTAATTTGGATTTTACAGACTTGTATTGTGCTTATTTTCCGAATCAAAAAAGTGCATTATAATTGGCAAGGGCTAAATGCCCTTTATCGAATGTATTGGTTAGGGTCAGCCTGGAAGTGCGGGATAGAGTTTATGATTGGTTGCAGACCAAATTAATTGTCAGATCGTCAAATTTTCAAATTGCCTGATCATCCCTATTTTTTAAATATAAAATAGACCGCCAGTACCAAAAAACAAAATCCGATCAGGTGGTTCATCCGGAAGGTTTCTGTTTTAAAGACCACCAGTGAAAAAATCACAAACACAGTAAGGGTAATCACTTCCTGGATAACTTTTAACTCCATCAGCGAAAAGGGGCCGGCGTTTCCCTGGAACCCGATCCGGTTGGCCGGGACCTGGAAACAGTACTCAAAAAATGCGATCGCCCAGCTGATCAGTATTATGGCCATAAGTCCCAGTGTTTCGGACCATTTCATCTCCTTGAATTTCAAATGACCGTACCAGGCAACGGTCATAAATGTATTGGACAGGATTAGAAGCCCAATTGTATATAAGCCTTTCATTCTTAAATTTTATTCTTCACAATAATTTGAATTCCCCTTTCGGGAAATCAAGGCGCAAAAGTAAACATTTGGAGATTGAATGACACTGTGAATATGCGCAGAAGCACTATTTAGAAAATTCCTTAACGAAAGTTAATAACCAGGATTTCATTAAACCTTTTG
>JGI24143J45723_1000898_pt1 | contig 15000 bp, 7 predicted proteins | sample BarGraIncu00432A_FD_45723 | JGI IMG/M metagenome (IMG submission 45723)
GAATTTTGCCTACACCTACAACTGTCTGCCGGGTCATGCCTGGTATTGCGGTTTGGCGCTGCTGCTGGCCCCGACGCTGTGTGCTTTCACGGTGGGAAAAGGCGCCTGGCTTCAGCATCGGGCCCAGACGCTGGCGATCTGGTGCATGTTCGCTCAGACCTTTCCGGCGTTCATCGATCAGGGGACATTTGCTGTGGCATCCAGCTACAATACGCTGCCGCTCATGGCTTTTAGTTTGATGTCGTTGGCGGCCAATATCGGTGTCTTTGGCTACATGATCTTTAAAATCGTCAGGACCAGAAGAAATCCTTATCTGGGCGAATTATATACCGATCTGAAACCATACCAGGAAGTCAAGGCACTGGCCGAATAAGCCGATGATTGCCATGATTGTTGCGGCGATTAGTTAAGGCGGCTGGAACAGCAAGGCCCGGATGGAGCGGTCGGAAGTTGACCAAATATAAGATAGTGTAAAGTAAGTTATGAAAGATCGAGACAAAAAAAAGATTCAAAAGAAGCGAAAAGCGAGCTTGGCTGACGCATAAATTAAATATAATCAGAGGAGAAATAAATGATGAATGAGTATAAAGTGCTTGAGATCAAGCGGAGCGTTTTCGACGACAACGACCGCCAGGCGGATCTGCTCCGAAATGAACTCAAAAAAGAGCAGACGTTTTTACTGAATCTGATGTCGTCCCCGGGGTCCGGGAAAACCACCACGGTGTTAAGAACCATCGAGGCGTTAAGAGATGAAATGACCATCGGCATTCTCGAGGCGGATATCGACTCCGATGTGGATGCCCGGACCGTTTCAGGGACCGGCACCAAAGTCATCCAGCTGCACACCGGGGGGATGTGTCATCTCGATGCCGACATGACCCGCCAGGGACTGCTGGGGCTCGGTACCGCCGACGTAGATTTAGCCATCCTGGAAAATGTCGGCAATCTGGTTTGTCCGGCGGAGTTTGACACCGGCGCCGTAAAAAATGCGATGATTTTAAGTGTACCGGAGGGGGACGACAAGCCCCTCAAATACCCATTGATGTTTTCCATTGTCGACGTGCTGCTGATCAACAAGATCGATGCCGGGGATTATTTCGACTTTGATTTTGAAGCGGTGAAACAACGGGTGACCAAACTCAACCCGGGGATCAAAGTGATTCCGATCTCCGCCAAAACGGGAGCAGGCATCGGCGAATGGGCAGACTGGCTCCGGACGGAAGTCAGGATCTGGAACGGGAATTAGCAGCTTCATGGGATTGACAGGAAACAGTAAATTTTAATAGAAGTTGTCCCGGCTGTTTGGCTATTGGCAACCTCTGTATTGACAGGTAACAGTGAATTTTAATAGAAGCGAACAATAATTGCTGAGCGGTCAGTTTCACAAACGCTTTTGTAACGTGCAGGCGAACAGTTCGGAGAACTGTCCGCCGTGCAGTGTAAAAAGTGTTTCGTGTAAACTGGCCGCCCAGCTCACGAACGTATAGTAAATGCGGAACGCGAATTAAAATAGGAGGAAATGAAATGGTTAAGAAAAAGGTGCTTGAACTGGCCAATAAAATAGCCGCCGGGATTACCGGGGGCATCGTCAAAGTGAAACCAACGGATCCGGAATATCGGATTCTGGAGCCCGTTACCTCGGACGAAGAGGCGGAAATCGCTCTGAAGTTGGAAATTCGCCAATACAAAACTGTCGGGGAAGTCGCCGGGCTGTGCGGCAAGCCGGTCGATGACGTCGAGAAAATTCTGTATAAAATGGCTGTCGACGGATCCGTCAAGGTCGAAAAAATAGACGGTGTCGATCAATACTGCCTGGAACTGTTTGTGCCGGGAATCATGGAATACATGGTGGTCAACAAGGAAAACGTCGCGAAATATCCGGATATCGCCGCCTGTTTTGAAGAATACACAAGAAAACTCGGGGTGCTGATGGCCGGAAACATTCCGGTGGGGTCCGGGGTTATGCGGGTCATCCCGATTGAAAGCGCCATCGACGGGGACACGAAACGCGCCAGCTATGAGGAAATTTCCCACATTCTGAACAATCACGATGTTTTTTCTTCAGCGGATTGCGCCTGCCGAACCTCGATGCGGTCCATCGGGGAAGGCTGCGGCCATACCATCGAAGACATGTGCATCCAGGTGGGGCCGGCGGCGGAATACTATATCCGCACCGGCAAAGGCCGAAAAATCACCCGGGAACAGGCTTTTGCGATTTGCGATCAGGCCGAAAAGGAAGGGCTGGTTCATTCGATCCCCAATCTGTCGGGACCGGGCAAGGCTCTGGCCATCTGCAACTGCTGCGGCTGTTCCTGCTTCGGACTGCGCAATACCACCTTTTACAAAAATCCTGACTGGTCACGGTCGAACTACGTGGCCCAGGTGGACAAGGACAAATGCGTCGCCTGTGGCGAATGCGTGGAAAACTGTCAGGCCGGTGCGGCGACGCTGGGACAGAATTTATGCACGATCAACCCGCTGCCGGTTCCCGAGAAAAAGGATACCCCCTATGATACCCAGTGGGGCCAGGACAAATGGAATTACGACTACCGCCATCGTATCTTTGTCGAGGACAGCGGAACCAGCCCCTGTAAATCCGAATGCCCGGCGCACATCGCGGTGCAGGGTTACATTAAGATGGCCGCCCAGGGACGGTATCGGGAAGCACTGGAGCTGATCAAGCAGGAAAATCTCTTCCCGGCTGTCTGCGGCCGCATCTGTCCGCGAAAGTGCGAATCCGCCTGTACCCGGGGCAGTCTGGATGAAGCCCTGGCCGTCGATGAGGTTAAGAAATTCATCGCTGAACAGGATCTGCAAGCCGAGCACCGCTTTGTGCCGGAACAGCGCGCCCCGCGGACCGAAAAAATTGCCGTTATCGGTGCCGGTCCCGCCGGACTGTCCTGCGCCTATTATCTGGCGGTTGACGGCTACCCGGTTACCGTTTTTGAAAAGCAGCCGAAGCTTGGCGGCATGCTGATGCTCGGCATTCCCGCCTTCCGTTTGGGCAAGGAGATCGTCAATGCTGAAATCGACGTCCTGAAAGAACTGGGCGTAAAATTTGAAACCGGCGTTGAGGTCGGCCGGGATATCACCCTGGCGGAGCTTCGGGAAAAAGGCTATCAGGCCTTTTATCTGGCCATCGGCGCCCAGACCGGCAAAAATTTGGGTCTGGCAGGTGAAGATGCTCAGGGCGTGATGACCGGCGTTGATTTTCTGCGCCAAGTCAGCCTCGGTGACGATCTAAAACTGACCGGCCGGACCATCGTCATCGGCGGCGGCAATGTGGCCATCGATGTGGCCAGAACGGCCGAGCGCATCGGCGCCACCACCATCGAGCTGTTCAGTCTGGAAAGCCGGGCCGGCATGCCGGCGCTGGATGAAGAAATCGCCGAAGCCTTGTCCGAAGGCATCGCGATCAGCAATTCCTGGGGGCCTAAACGCATCCTCCAGGAGCACGGTCAGGTCGTTGGGGTGGAATTCAAAAAATGTTTGTCCGTCAGCGATGATAGCGGCCGCTTCAATCCGCAGTTTGATGAACAGGATACCCGGATTGTGGCCGCGGACCATGTCCTGATTTCAGTCGGCCAGGGGCTGGACTGGGGCGGATTACTGGATGGCACCACAATTGAACTGAACCCCAACCGGACCGCCAAAGCCGATCCGCTGACCTACCAGACCGGCGAAGCCGATGTATTTGTCGGTGGGGATGCCCTGACCGGTCCCAAATTTGCCATTGACGCCATCGCGCTGGGCAAACAGGGGGCGGTTTCGATTCATCGCTATGTTCACGGCGACAATCTGGCGCTGGCCCGGGAGCGGGAATACCACGCTCTGGATACGGCCAACCTGAACATGGCGGGCTATGACCGTCTGCCCCGCCAGCGGGCGCTTCATGTCGACGGCAGCCGATCGAAGGAGACCTTTGACGATCTCCGCGTCACCTTTACCAAAGAACAGATTCAGCAGGAAACCGAACGCTGCCTCGGCTGCGGCGCCACCTTCGTCGATCAGTATCAGTGTGTCGGCTGCGGCGTCTGCACCACCAAATGCAAGTTTGACGCCATTTCCCTGGTCCGCAAATACGACCAGCCGGGACTGGAGCTGAAGGCCATGAAACCGGCGGTGATCAAGCATGCGATCAAGCGCCAGGGCCGAATTGCCCTCAAGAACACAAAAAAATCCCTGCACGCGGTTTTCTCGAAAGAATAAGCTCGGATAGCACTTAAGCCATCAGAATCAGCGGCTTTTGCACGACGACACGATGTGATTGTCCGTTGTTGTTATTATCCGTGACACATGAGTTCGGATAGCATCAGAATCGAACAAAGGCTGCTGGGCGGTCAGTTTCACAAACAATTTTGTAACGTGTAGGCGAACAGTTCGGAGAACTGTCTGCCGTACAGTGTAAAAAGTGTTTCGTGAAACTGGCAGCTCAGCTTACGGCAGTTTTTATTATCATTAAACAAGAGAGGTGAAGGCCCATGCATGAATTGGGAATTTTAATGGGAGCCGTCGAAACGGTGGAGAAGTTTGCGAAAAAAAACGGCGTGACGAAAATTCAGACGCTGGTGCTGCAGATTGGCGAGCTCTCGTCGACGATTCCGAAGTACATCGAAGACTGTTATCCGGCCGCCGTGGCCGGAACGCTGCTCCAGGAGACGGAATTAAAAATTGAGATCCTGCCCGGCAATGCGATCTGCAAAAGCTGCGGCAAAGTATTCAATCTGATTGCGAATCATGACGCCTGCCCCAGCTGCAGCAGCGGCGACTGGGAAATCTTATGCGGCAAAGAGTTCATGATCAAAGAAATCGTCGCCTGCTGAGAGAAGGGGAATGATGGGGTCAACAATGAAGGTGCTTTAGTAGCCGTCTTGTGGGGGCAAGAAGATCGGTTGATATTATGTTTGAATAACCTTGGATTCCATGATATAATAATTTCAAAGAAACTAGGAATTCATGCTTTTTGTTTCTAGAAAGTGAGGTTATTGAAATGTCAAAGGAAACAGTATTGGAACGAAAGACCATTCATATATCCGGCAAACGACAAATTACAATTCCCCAAAAGTATTTTGAGGAATTGGGGTTTGATAAAGAAGCGGAGTGTATTCTTCAAAATAATATGATTTTATTAAAACCCGTTAGAGAAAATACAGGAGGAGAATTCGCGGAACAGATTTTAGCCGATTTAATTGCACAGGGATATAATGGCGAGGCACTATTGAAAAAATTCAAGGATGAACAGAAAAAAGTTCGCCCAGCCATTGAAAAAATGCTTGACCAGGCAACGGAAGCAGCAAACGGCAACGGAGAATTTTCGACCTATTATGATATTTTTGGCGCGGAGGAATGATGAATGACCAAGCTGATTATTCTTCCTCCAGCGGCAAAATATCTAAAAAAAATTAAAGACAAGAATTTGAAATTAGAATACCAGAAAGCGATTGATAAAGTTCTGATGGATCATACCGTTGGCGAAGCTAAGTGTGGCGATTTAAACGGTATATTTGGTTATGATATTTATTATAATAAAACAAATTATGAGCTTGCCTATACGTTGGAATACCAGGCTGAATGCGTGGTTGTCATTATCATGGCAGGCACGCGTGAAAACTTTTATGAACAATTAAAACGTTATATGAAGTAAGTAGTCTTATTTGCTAGTCTCAGAGCCCCCCTTGTGGGGGTTCTTTTTTTTGTTTGGCGGAATTATTTTGGCCGATTTATTTGAAATGATGCCGGTTTAAAAGATAGACACCGCAGTGCCAATCATGGTATGATGTCGTCAATTATCTTCAATCCAATTTATAGAAATCGGAGAACTATTGATGAAAAACAAGTTGCTGATCTGGGGTGTATTTGCGACACTCCTCCTCGTTTGTGTGCCGGTGACGGCGTTGGCCAAGGATGCCACCCCCGGGGTGGCCTATCGGGGCCATATTCAGGATATTGGGAACTATCCCACGGATGAAAATGTCTGGATTCAAGGCCCCGAAGAACTGGGCACGGAAGGGCGCAGCCTGCGTCTGGAAGGATTCCAGATCAAGCTCACCGGGACGATCCCCGAAGGCGCCCACATTAAATACAACGTCCATGTTCAGGATGTCGGCTGGCTGTACAGCGAAACCGACACCAGCACCTGGGCCCAGGACGGCGCCTTTGCCGGAACCACCGCCCGCAGCCTGCGCATCGAAGCCGTCAGTATCATCCTCACCGATGCCGACGGCAATGCCCTGCCCGGCTACAGTGTGGAATATCGGGGCCATATCCAGAACAAAGGGGATGCCCCGCTTGACGGCACCTGGTTAAAGGACGGCGATCAGCTGGGAACCGTCGGTGAGAGTCTGCGTCTGGAAGCGCTCGATATAAAAATTGTCAGCGTTCCAACGAATCTGACCGCCTACAATGCGTTGTTGGCAAGTATCAGCAAGTCGGTGGAAACGGACTACACCGCCACGTCCTGGACGGCGCTCCAGAAAGCGCTGACCGACAACACGGTGACGGCGGACACTGACCAGATTGACGTGAACAAGGCCACTGCTATTATTCAGACGGCTTTCGATGCGCTGGTGAAAAAAGCAGCGCCGGTGGTTTATGATACCGCCGGCACCTACGGGCCGGAAACGGGCACTCAGGTGATCGATGGTGACGTGATCGTTAAAGCGGATGGGATAAAGCTCCGGAATCTTCACATCAATGGCGATCTGACTATTGGCGCAGATCAGGTCGCTGAAAAGGCTGAAGCAAGCGCCGCCGATACGATTAATGATGACCAAATGATTACAGAAACAACAGCAGGTTCCATGACGACTGAACTCGAAAATGTTTATATCGCGTATTTTACCAGAATGACAGAGGGGACGAGTGTCAGTATTTCAGGAAGTCCGTCGCAAGCATTCTCATTTTCCTTGCCAGGCGGCGCACAGTTCACGGCAACCACTCCGGGTGGGGGCGTCGGAACGGGTGCACCCATGCAAATCACGGCCAGAGCCAGTGGCAGTAGCGGATCTTCCGGTGGCGTTAGCGTTGGCGGCGCCATTAGCAGTCTTAGCTTACTGACACCAGGCATGCAACTTTTCTTAGCACCAGGCTGCCAAGTGCAACTGGCATCGGTTCTAATGGGAGCACCTAATTGCGGCATCATGATGTCACCGACGGCCGTGCTCCAAAACGTGCTTGTGCAAGGAACGGGAGCGACTTTCTCAGGTCCGGGAACGATCCAACACGCTGATATTCAGGCCAATGGCGCCAGCTTTGCAACCCGTCCGGGTGCGTTTACCGTGGCACCGGGAGTGGTGGCGCAGCCGAGTATGCCAGCACTACCGGATTCTGGGGGTGGGGGTTACACCCCCCCGGGACCGGTGTCTGTTGAATCCGTCACCCTGAATACTAATGCCCTGAATGTGGGGGTGACCAATGTGACTCAGCTGATCGCCACGGTAGCGCCGGCTAATGCCACCAATCAGAAGGTGAAGTGGATATCCAGCAATGATAGCGTCGCCACGGTGGATGCCACCGGGAAGGTCACCGGGATGGCATTTGGAGTGACAACCATTAGAGCCATAACCGATGATGGTGGTTTTTCTGAATCTTGCACCGTAACGGTAGCCGAGGGTTACGAGGTGACCATTGATGCTAATAACAAGGCCACCATTACTAAGTTTCAAGCCATCACAACGACGGCCGTGGATATCCCGACAACCATTAATGGGGCCGATGTCGTCGCCATTGGTGCTGGTTCGTTTGGGGGAAACAGCATTACCAGCGTTATCATTCCGGCGACGGTCACCAGCATTGGCGACTTGGCGTTTAAGGATTGTAAGCAATTGACGACGGTTAGCTTTGGAGCGGGATCGAGTCTGTTAAGTATCGGAAAGGACGCATTTTCTGGGTGTGAGAAGCTAAATATCATCACGCTGCCAAATCAGCTGTCGACGATTGATGACAGGGCATTTCAGAATTGTACCAGCTTAAAATCATTGGAGCTTCCAGCTTCGTTGACAACTCTGGGAGAAAGTGCATTTAGCACAACCGGTTTAACGGCAATGTCAATTCCCAATTTGGTCACTAGTATTGAACTATTTGCTTTTGAAAAGTGTCCGGATTTAACAACCGTTACGCTGCCTGCCAATTTACAAACGCTGGGTAATTCTGCTTTTTTAAATTGTGATAAACTCACGGACATCACCATCCCGGCTAGTGTGACTACGATTGGTGTGTCGGCCTTTCATAGCTGTGATAGTTTAGTGAATGTGACGTTTGCAGCCGGTAGCAAATTGACAGAGATACCATCGGGAATGTGTTCAGAATGTATCAGTTTAACCACCGTCACCTTTAATGGCGCACCGCAAATTACCACCATTGGCGATAATGCTTTCCGGTGTTGCAGTAAGTTGGTAAATATCAACCTGCCGGATGCCGTGACAGTGATTGACAATTTGGCCTTCAAAGCTTGCGGCGAATTGACAGCCATTGCCATTCCAGACACGGTCACCACCATCAAGGGATCAGCTTTCGAGGTTTGCACCAAGCTGAATGCGGTTAGCTTCGGGCCGGGGTCGCAACTGAATTTTATTGGGGAGATCGCTTTTAGAGACTGTCCCAAGTTAATTGATATCACCATCCCCAAACTGGTTACAACGATTGGCAGCGAGGCCTTTGGTTTTGACACAGATAAAAAGCTGATACCCTGCACCTATACCTTCCGGGGCGCTGCGCCAACGACTTTTGCTGCAGATGCGATTCCCGTAGCGCCCGCTCCAACGATCCGGTATTATGAGAATTATGCCGGCTTTAGCGCAGCCAAATGGGTCGGGTATCCCACCAAACAGATTATTTTAGCAGCTCCGGCCGGTTTGACAGCTAATGCATCTTATTCAAACGCGCCAACAGTTTCTTTGGACTGGACCGACGTACCAGGGGCGACAGCTTATGATGTTTATGTCAGTAAAAGCAGCAATTCCTTTAGCGGCTCACCGATCACCGTTACAACCTCTGCAGCGACAATCTCCAGTGGTTTGGACAGCGGGTACACCTATTATTTTGCGGTCAAGGCCCGGGATGCTTATGGGGAATCGCTGCGGTCAGATTCGGCTTCGGCTGATGTGCCTTATCAGGTTCCGGTTGCGTCGATCACAGTCGTTTCGACACCAACCGTTCTTACGGTGGGTGGAACGGCTCAGCTAAGCGCCGTCTTTACACCAGCCGAGGCTACCAATAAGAATGTTAGCTGGTCTTCAGCAGATACCAATATCGCCATGGTAAATGCTACTACTGGATTAATTACGACAGTTAACCCTGGATCAGTCGAAATGACCGGTACCACCGCCGACGGCGGAAAGACGGCAAACTGTACGGTGATGGTGTCGCCGGTTGCGGTGCAAGGGGTGAGCATTAGTCTGCCGACGGCTATGCTAAACAAAGGCACCACCACCCAGTTAAGTGCCACGGTATTACCAACTAATGCCACCAATCAAGCGGTCAGCTGGAAATCTGATACTCCGGATGTGGCCGCAGTGGAAAACAACGGCACTGTCACCGCAAACAGCGAAGGTACCGCCACCATTACGGTAACCACTGCCGATGGGACTAAAACCGCCAGCTGTGCGGTCACCGTCAAAGACCTCAATCCGACCATTACCGGGGTCAGCCTTCCTTATTTTGGGGGCACACCCGCAGCTACCATCACAGATACTGACCAATATTCCGGGACGATTGTCTGGAAAGAAAAAGGCGGCGCCGATCTTGCGACTAATGCCACCTTTAGCGGAGCAAAGACCTATGTGGCTACCATCACCCTGATACCGAAAGCACCCTATACCGCTGAGGATATTCCGGCAGATTTCTTTAAAATAGACGGGGCAACAAGTGTCAGCAATACGGCGGGGACGTCGGTGATCACTGCTGAATTCCCGGCCACCAGCCCTTTCCAGATTGATGGAAAGGGCTTGATCACCAGCTACGTTGGCCTGAGTGGCGATGTGACTATTCCGGATACGGTCAACAACATTGCGGTGACCGGCATTGGACTGAACGTATTTAATAAAGCACCTTATAGGTTGACGCTGACCGAGATCTCGATCCCGGCAACGGTGACAATCATTAAGGAAGGAGCGTTTCATAATTGCTACTACCTGTCAACGGTGACTTTTAGAGGGACATCACAATTAAAAGCCCTTGAACTAAATGCATTTTCTGCCTGTGCGCTGACAAGTATTGCGCTGCCGACTGGATTGGTGACCATCGGGCCTTACGCATTTTATCAAAATAATCTGAGCGGAACGCTCACCATTCCCGCAACGGTGACGTCAATCGGAGAATACGCTTTTGAAGGGAACACACCCAATACCTTGACTACCTTGGTGATTGGGGACGGAACCGCACTGAATATTGCTGCGGATGCATTCAAAGCTCAGGCATTGACATCCATCACCCTGCCTGATAACGTGACTTTTGATAATAGTTCCACTACTATGGGGGCATACAGTACTGATTTAAGAGCGGCCTATGTCAAAACGGATGCGAGCGGCGCTGCCGGGACCTACACCTATAATTCCACCACAAAGATCTGGTCAAAATAACCATAACAAAAAAGGAGAAAACATTTATGACAGTTAAAGTAATTTCAGTAGGCAACTTTTGGGATGGGCTGACCGATGCGCCAGTTGGTCCCCGGGAAATTTTGGTACAAGACGGCGTGATTCAGGAAATCGGCAGCACCGTAGCGGCACCGGCGGGGGCCGAGCGGATCGATCTGTCGGACAAACTGGTGATGCCGGGGTTGATTGACGCCCACGTACACATTACCTCGCGGTCCGAATTGCCCGGCGGGTTCTGGAGCTATTCCTCGGCGGCCAAGGCGCTTTACGGTGCCGAGGCCCTTAAAATCCACCTGAACAACGGCTTTACCACCGTCCGTGACTGCGGCGATATGGATGTGACCGGCTACACCATTCAGGATATCAAACACGCGGTTGATTCCGGTCTGATCGAAGGCGCCCGGCTGATCACGTCGGGCCATATGATTTCCCCAAGAGGGGGACACATGGATCTGACCACGTTGCTCAATCCGGTTTGCAATGCCACCCAGAACTGCCTGGCGGACGGGCCGGACGAGATCCGCAGCACCGTCAGAAACGAAATCAAGTGGGAGGCCGACTGGATTAAGTTTGCCGCTTCCGGCGGGTTTTCCAGTCCCTCGGATGATCCGGTTTATGTGGCCTATACCCAGAAGGAAATGAATGTTCTGGTGGAAACCGCCACCCAGCAGGACCGCCCGGTGGCCGCCCATGTGATGGGGGATGAAGCCGTGAAAATGGCCGTGACGGCCGGGGTGCGATCGATTGAGCATGGCAGCCTGGCCTCGCAGGAGACCATCAACCTGATTGAAGCCAAAGGCGTTTTTGTGATTCTCACCCACTATGCGGTGGTTCGCGGGGCGCGGTTTGCCGATGATGATCAGTACTGGGTCACCTGCGGCGCGACTCCCGCGGCTAAACGAAAGGTCCGCAAATATAAGGATACGCTGCTGGAGACTGCCGCCAATTTTGCCAACAGCCAGGTCAAACTGGTGTTTGGCACCGATCTGGGACTCCACGACTACCGCGTCACCGGCGCTAAGGAGTTTGGGGAAATGGTTGAAAACGGCGTAGCCCCGGTGCGGGCTCTGCGCGCCGCCACCAGTATGGCCGCCGAAATGCTGAGCCGGGACGATCTCGGGGTGCTGGCCCCGGGCAAAACAGCGGATATCATTGCTGTTGCCGGCAATCCCTTTGAAGATATCACCGCCATGGAAACCGTCGCCTTTGTCATGAAGGCCGGGACGGTTTATAAAGAAATATAGAACGTCATGTAAAAAAGTAGCGACCATTGGGTCGCTATTTTTTTGATTGTTCTGTTAAAATTAAGTTCATTTAAAAGATAGACATCTCAATACAGTCAACGAAACATTCAAAAAAAGAATTTAGCAAGCTAGTTTGCCGACCTTCCATCAGCGTCATTGAATCCAATAGAAAGGCTTGTTTTATTTTATTTAGTTTCAAGTAAATTGTTACCATCTTGCATCTGTACAAAAGTTCAAAATTACTTTATAATAAATAAGAAGCATTTGTTTTAACTGACACGAATGATGACAAAGAGGGGTAATTTTAAATGAAAAAAATGACAACGGGAACACTGACCTTCAGCATGGTGACAACACTGATGCTGCTTGCATTGTTCTGCTCCACCAGCGTTTTAGCTGCGGATAAGACCGCTGCTGATTTTGGCGTGGCCTACCGGGGCCATATTCAGGACATCGGGAACTATCCGACGGATGAAAACACCTGGATTCAGGGCCCGGAAGAACTGGGCACGGAAGGGCGCAGCCTGCGTCTGGAAGGATTCCAGATCAAACTGACCGGGACGATCCCGGCTGGTGCCCACATCAAATATAACGTCCATGTTCAGGATGTTGGCTGGTTGTACAGCGAAACCGACACCAGCAGCTGGGCCCAGGACGGCGACTTTGCCGGAACCACCGCCCGCAGCCTGCGGATTGAAGCCGTCAAAATCATCCTCACCGATGCCGACGGCAACGCCCTGCCCGGCTACAGTGTGGAATATCGGGGCCATATCCAGAACAAAGGGGATGCCCCGCTTGACGGCACCTGGTTAAAGGACTGCGATCAGCTGGGGACGGTCGGCGAAAGCCTGCGTCTGGAAGCCCTTGACGTGAAAATCGTCAGAAATCCAACCGATCTGACCGCCTACAATGCGCTGCTGGCAAGCATCAACAAGTCTGTGGAAAAGGATTATACGGCCACATCCTGGACGACCCTGCAGAAAGTAATGACCGACAACGTGGTGTCAGCGGACACTGACCAGATTGACGTGAACCAAGCCACGGCCGCCATTCAGACAGCTTTCAACGGTCTGGTGAAAAAACAGGCAACTGTGGTTTATGACAAGGCCGGCACCTACGGCCCGGCAACGGGAACCGAAACAGTAACTGGCGATGTCATTATCAAGGCTGACGGGGTTGTCCTCCAGAATCTGACGATTCAGGGGGATCTGACGGTCGCCGCAGAAGTGGGCAATGGTACCGTCACCCTGAACAATATCAATGTGGCGGGGGATACCTTTGTCCGCGGCGGTGGGGTCAACAGTATCCATATTAACGGCGGCACCTATCATAACGTGACGGTGGAAAAAACCGCTACCGGTCAGGTGCGGATTGTCGCCACAGATGCCCAGGGGCTGGCAGTGGTCATATCTGAAGATGCCACCGGCCAGAGCATTGTGCTGGAAGGCGCCTTTGCCAGCGTCGTTGTCAACGCCCCCAATATGACCGTGTCCACCCAGGGGGATACCACCATTGTGAGCATGACCGTATCGAAGGAAGGGGCGGGGAGCACCCTGACATTCGGGTACCAGACCAAAGTGAATGATCTGGTGCTGGATGGCAAAACCGGCGTTAAAGGCCAGGGCACCGTCACCAGGGCGGAAGTCGGGGCCGATGGCGTGACCTATGAAAAAGCCCCGACCCAGCAGACGGTTGATCCGGTCGTGGTGGTGCCGCCGGTGGTCACACCGCCTGATCCCGGCGGCGGTTACACGACAGTGCCGGTGACCGGAATTACGATTACACCAGCATCAGGTAGTCTTGCCATCGGGGATACCCTGCAGCTGATAGCCACGGTTGCGCCGGGCAATGCCACTAATCAAAATGTGGACTGGACCTCCCTGACCAGCAGTATTGCAACGGTCGATGCCACTGGACTGGTGACCCCACTTCTGCCGGGAACGGCTACGATCATGGCCACTTCGATGGAGAATGCTAATATTTCTGTCAGTTGTAATATTACCGTGACGACCGAGTTTGGTTTGGATAGCAAGGGGATGATTGTCGCATACTATGGCAAGAAAACCGATGTGATGATTCCATCTGACATCGGTGGGGTGGCGGTCACTGGGATTGGCGACTTCGCATTTAATGCATCCTCCATCACCTGTGTAGCCATTCCGGCCAGTGTCACCACGATTGGACCGTCCGCATTTAAAGGATGCCCCCTGGCTGCGGTTAATTTTGCCGCGGATTCAAAATTGACAGCCATTGGTGCCAATGCTTTTGAAGGCACACGATTAACGGCCATCCAGATTCCGGCCGGGGTGACCACGGTTGGATCGTCCGCATTTAATAACTGCCTGAGTTTGACTGGGGTGAGTTTTGCCGGGGATTCAAAATTAACAACCATCGGCGACAGTGCTTTTGCAGGTACGCAATTAACGGCTATCCAGATCCCCGCCGGGGTCACCAGCATTGGAAGTGGCGCTTTTCCCAGCTACGGTCTGACCACGATCACCTTCAACGGCGATGCCCCGACGACGATGGCGGCTGATGCCATACGCGCCGGAGCCACCATCAAGTATTATGCCGGCTGTACCGGATTTGGGGTTAGTCCTTGGAATGATTCAACAAAAGCATATAAGTTTACAGTATTAGAGGTCAGCCCGATCACCGACACCACCATCAACGGTGTGACGGAGCCTGCTGTTGGGGCGACACTAGTGGATAAGACTACCGACGATGCTCAGTTTACTGGGGCCGTGGGCTGGAGTGGCGGGACGACCAGTAATATTTTTACCGGCAGCCGCCCCTATATTGCCACCATTACTTTGACCGCCAATACCGGTTATGCTTTTCCGGCCGGGATTAACTTTATCGTTAACGGTGGCACCACATCAACGAGCACAGCGAGTGACGGCAAAACCGCCACCGTTACCGTCAGCTTTCCACTGCCGACGACTGGCCAGTACGTCATTGATAATGGCGGACAAATCACCGCCTACTACGGCCTGGGCGGCAATGTGATTATCCCGGATACGGTGAATAGCGTGACTGTGACCGGGATTGGGGACAACGCATTTATTAACAATAAGAGTTTGACGGCGATCACGATCCCCGCCAATGTCACTTCGATTGGCGATAGCGCTTTTCAAGGATGTATACAACTCGAAACAGTG